>Ga0224506_10001055_pt1 | contig 20314 bp, 15 predicted proteins | sample SF_Jan12_sed_USG_2_FD_169108 | JGI IMG/M metagenome (GOLD analysis project Ga0224506, IMG submission 169108) | Sediment microbial communities from San Francisco Bay, California, United States - SF_Jan12_sed_USGS_8_1 | ecosystem: Environmental > Aquatic > Marine > Sediment | place: USA... | reverse complement strand
GTTATAAATTATTGGTGGATCAATTACGCCCACAAGACAATGTGGCCATAGTGGTATATGCAGGGGCAGCTGGCTTGGTGCTTCCTTCTACCTCAGGAAGAGACAAAAACACGATATTGAATGCGCTTAACAACTTGCAAGCTGGTGGTTCTACAGCAGGGGGGGCTGGAATAAAACTAGCCTATAATGTGGCAAAGGAAAATTTCAAACCAGAGGGCAACAACCGTGTGATTTTGGCTACAGATGGCGATTTTAATATTGGAGAGTCTAGCAATGCAGGGATGGAACGTTTGATTGAGCAAAAGCGTGATGAAGGTGTGTTTTTAACAGTATTGGGCTTTGGCATGGGTAACTATAAAGACTCCAAAATGGAAACGATTGCCGATAAAGGAAACGGTAATTATGCCTATATCGACAATATTTTAGAAGCAAAAAAAGTATTAGTTAATGAATTTGGAGGGACACTTTTTGCCATTGCTAAAGATGTAAAGCTTCAAATTGAGTTTAACCCTGCCAAAGTACAATCATACCGATTGATAGGGTATGAAAACAGAGCCTTACGCAATGAAGATTTTAATAATGACAAAAAAGATGCGGGCGAATTGGGTGCAGGACATACCGTTACTGCCATGTATGAAATCATCCCTATTGGTGTAAGGAGTGAGTTTAGCCCTGTGGATAAATTGAAATATCAAAAAACACAAATTGACCCGAAATCTGTCAATTCCAACGAATTGATGACGATAAAACTACGGTACAAGCAACCTAATGGAAGCAAGAGTAAGTTAATAGAACATCCATTACTAGACCAACAAATTAATTTAGAGAATACTTCTGACAATTTCCGTTGGGCAGCTGCAGTTGCGGAATGGGGTATGTTGCTTCGAGATTCTGAATTTAAAGGAGATGCTAATTTTGACCAAATTCTTCAATTAGCAAAAAATGCGAAAGGGAAAGACGAGCAAGGCTATCGAATAGAGTTAATCAACTTAGTTGAAAGTTGTCAGTTAATGGCGAAAAAATAATTGCTCACGTGTAAGGTAGACCTTCCTCATTGTTAAATTAATAATGAGGAAGGTTTTACGTTTTAGGGCACAAAATGTGTGCTTGATACTACTTCATAATGGAAGTTTAATTTTCGTAAAAGAGATCGTATTTAAGACGTAAAATATAAAATAATTGATTTAATTAATAATTATACGAATAAAGTAGGGGCTGTAAATTTGATTTATGCTAGAAAGTGTCTATACTAAGAGCGCAAAAATTATTAGTAATGGATTTCAATCCGAATAAAACATTGTCTGACGATAAGAAAGTGATACTTGCCCTTAAAAAGGGGGAAAGGTGGGCTTTCCGTTCTGTTTTTGATCAATATCATTTAAAACTGTACCATTTTGCAGTAAAAATGGGGCTTTCACACGAAGATGCTGAAGGAATTGTTCAAGAGGTATTTATTACAATTTGGGAAAAGAGAAGCAACATTAAAGAAGAACTTCATTTTAAATCATTTCTTTACACGATTACGAAGCGACTCACCATAAAAAAAATCAGAAGGCTAATATTGGAAAATGATTTCCAAACTACTTCAAAAAATAATCTCCAAAATTTCAATCATGAAACGGAAGAGTACATCGTTTTTTCAGATTTAATGGAACAAGCGAATACCTCTATTGAAAAACTACCAGTGGAGCGAAAACAAATTTTTATGCTGAGTAAACAGCATGGGCTATCTAATCAAGAAATTGCTGAAAAGTTAAATATTTCTATAAGAACAGTTGAAAATCAGCTATATCGTGCTACAAAAACACTTCGTGACGATATAAATTATAATATCCTTCCATAATATTTTATTGGTGCGTGAGTAAATCGGGTCTCTCAAGGTAATTACAAATAGGTAATTACTTTATCTTTTATAACCCCATTGGGTGTTTAAAAAAAAAGAAATTGCAAATAATATAACCTAAACAATTTATATGATGAGAAAAAGAACAAAAATTACGAAGCTATTTATGTATAGCTTACTGTTGAGCTTTATGTCGGTATCCATGTACCGTTGATAAGGTGAATTCTACAGATGTGACGATTACAGTAGTTGATGAAAACAATGAACCTTTACCAGGCGTAAATGTGGTTGTTAAAAACACCAGTACAGGAGGTACAACTGATACTTCAGGAAATGTGACAATAGATGTAGCTGATGGTGCAGTTTTAGTAGTGAGCTATATCGGGTATACGACAGAGGAAATTACAGTAGGAACGAGAACAGCTATTACTGTTAGTTTATCACCTGATTCGAAACAACTTCAAGAATTGGTGATTGTAGGTTCGCGTAATGCTCCTAGATCATCTACTGACACACCACTTCCAGTAGATATGATTTCATCTAATGATTTATTATCTACAGGACAACCTACTTTTGATAAAGCATTGCAGTACCGAGTGCCTTCTTTTAATACAGTACAAACTCCAGTAAATGATGCAACTTCGTTACTAGATCCTTATGAAATTAGAAATATGGGGCCAAGTAGAACGTTGATTTTGATAAATGGAAAGCGTAAGAATTTAAGTGCTTTATTATACACACAAACTTCTCCAGGTAGAGGTGAAACAGGAGCAGATATTTCTGCTATACCTACTGATGCAATCAAGCGTGTAGAAATTTTGAGAGATGGTGCTTCTGCACAATATGGTTCAGATGCTATAGCAGGAGTAATGAACATCATTTTAAAAGACGATGCTGATGATGGTTCTGTTACTTTAAGAACAGGAATAACTTCTGCTGGTGATGGAGAAATGGTAGGATTAAGCCTTAACAATGGAAGTAGTTTAATGGATGGTAAAGGTTTTGTGAACTATACCGTTGATTTGTCAAAAGTAAATTTAGCAAATAGACCAGGTACAGTTGACGCAGCGGGCGAAGCGGCTGATTTTGGCGCCAATATCGCAGATGTAGAAGCATTTTTAGCAATGATGCCAGACGCAGGGAATATCAATGGATCTCCAGAGACTACTGCGGCTAAATTTTTAGTAAATGGTGGGTTAGATTTAAATGCGAACACTTCAGTATATGCCAATGCGGCTTATGTGTATAAAAAAGTAAATAGTTATGCTAATTACAGAACACCATATTGGAGAACAGAGGCTGATTTCCCTTATTTAGCTGATTTTTTTCCAAATGGGCCTAATGGTGAGTATGTAGGCTATGTACCAACATTTGATGGTGATTTGAATGACTATAACGGTACCATTGGTTTCAAATCGAAAAAAAATGGATGGAATTCTGATGTGAGTTTTACAACTGGTGGCAATACGCAAACCTATAAAGTGACGAATTCACATAACAGAAATACGGTATATTCTCCTTCTGTTTGGGTAGATGCAAATGCTGATGGCATTGTAGATGTGGGTGAAATGACTCAAGGGTCTCAATTGTATAGAGAAAATAGTCAGGTGTCATTCGATCCAGGAGGAACTAGATTTTCTCACTCAGTAGGTAATATCGATATCTCTAAGGCTGTGAATAGTAAGTTAGGTATTGCCTTTGGATCTGAGTTTAGAACGGAAACTTTCGAGGTAATCGAAGGAGAATTATCATCGTATGATGGTGGTGGAGCAGATTCTTTTGCTGGAAATGCACCAGAAAATTCAGGAAAATTTAACAGGTATAATTTTGGAGGATATTTAGACATTGCCTTTGATGCTTCTGATAAACTGTTTATCGGTGGGGCAGCGCGTTTAGAGAACTATAGCGATTTCGGAAATGCTTTTGTATATAAGTTAAGTTCTAGATATAAAATAGTAGAAGATAAAATGACGTTGAGAGCGTCTTATTCTACTGGCTTTAGAGCACCAACTTTGCACCAAATTTATACTCAAAAGGCTCAATATAGCTTTATACCAGGACAAGGAATTCAAGTAGGAGGTTTGGTAAATAATGTGTCTCGTGAGGCAAACCTTTTAGGAATTGACAAATTAGATGCTGAAAAATCAACAAATATAAGTGTTGGTTTAGGGTCTAAAGTAAATAAAAATATAGACTTCACGATTGATTATTACAATATATCTGTTACAGATAGAATTATATTGAGTAATGAAATAGTTCCTCCAGCAGGACCTGCTTTTCAGGGGCTGTCTGATATAAGCTTTTTTGTTAATGCTTTAGATACACGTACTTCAGGTATAGATGTAGTAGCTAATTTTAAAAAACAAGTAGGAAAAGGTAAATTGGGAGTAAATGTTTCTGGAAACTATACTATTCAAAACGAAAGAGAAGGTAATGTGAAAAACCCTGATTTTGTAGAGCAAAGTGGGCAATCTGTTGTAGATGCTACACAAGAGGCTTTGTTTTTCACTTCTCGTCCAAAAACAAAATGGATCTTAGGAATTAATTATGATATAAATAAATTTAATTTCTCATTAAATAACACCTATTTTGGTAAAACTACTTTCCAACAACAGGGAATGGATGCGTCTATTCGAACAGAATTTACGCCTAAAGTAGTAACGGATTTGAGTATAAACTATGCCGCTTCTGAAAAGGTAAATATTACGCTTAATGTAAATAATTTATTAAACGTATTGCCAGAGTGGAATTTTGTAGCTAATAATGCTGCTGGTGAAACAAATTTAAAAGATGCTGCTTGGGTTAAAAATCAATCCAATTTAATCACGTTTAATCAGCGTTATTCCCAAATGACCTACGATGGATATCATTTTAGTCAATTAGGAATGATGTTAAATTTAGCGGTTAACGTAAGATTTTAAATATTGTTTTTAAAGAAAATAAAAAAGGCTGCTCATTTTAATGAGCAGCCTTTTTTATTTTCTGGTGCTACGCCAACTTAGTGGAACTATTTATGAACCATATACTTGAATAATAGAAGTAAGGTGTTTAGAAAATCTCATACTATTTTTACGTTTCTTAAACGATCTCATTTTAGAGATATTTTTATTACTTTTAATTATTGAACCAATAATTTAGTAGTAGAATATTATTACTTCTAATATTCTCCCTCAATCTTTCATAGGTGCGTGAGTAAATTGCATCGCTCAAGGTAATTATATATAGTAGGTTGTCCCTACGTATTATAATAATGAAGGAAAACGATATAAAAAAATACTTGAGTGGAGAGTGTACGTTCGAAGAAGAACAACGAGCACTAGAAACATTGTCCACCGAAGAGGGGTTAGAAACCTTAAACAATCTTGCTGATGAATTTTGGGAGTCTGATTTGGATGATTATAAAATTGATGATAAGCGACTTTATAAAAAGATAACCACTAAAATTGATGGGAAAGAAAGCCGATTTGCATTGTACCTTAAATATGCAGCGGTAGCACTTATTTTGGTTGCGGCTACTTTTTTGGTGATAAATAAAAGCGAAGAAGAAAAAACTCTTCCAATAATAGCGCCTTCTGAATTTGTTGTGAAGTCAACCACAAAAGGGCAGAAATCAACTATTATGCTTAGTGATGGATCAAAAGTTATACTCAACGCAGGGAGTAAATTACAATATTTCCGAAACTTCACAGACTCCACCCGGAATATAGAATTGATAGGAGAGGCCTTTTTTCAAGTGGCTAAAGATAAGAGTCGACCATTTACGGTAACTACTGGTACTACAAAAACGACTGCTTTAGGGACTTCTTTTAATATCAACTCTAGGTCATCCGTTCATAAAATTTCGTTGGCAACAGGAAAAGTGGAGGTCAATACCGATTTATCTGAAAATGTTTTTACCCTTACGCCTGGAGAAGCATTAAATGTTAATACGGATAGTGGTTTTGCTCATCAATTTCAATTCGACATGGAAAAGGAACTTTCTTGGAAAGATGGTGTTCTTTATTTTGATGACACTAAACTTCAAGAAATAATTACAACATTAGAATATTGGTACGATGTAAAAATAGAGGTGGCTAATAAAAACCTTTTATCAAAAAAATATACAGGGCGTTTCGAAAATTCGAGCTTAAAGCATGTACTTGAAAGTATGTCGTTTGCCTTAGACTTTAAATATGATTTAAATAAAAAAGTAGTAAAAATAATTAAATAACACCTAAATAATTTATATGATGAAAACAACGACAAAAATTGCAAAGCTATTTGTGTATAGCTTGATACTGAGCTTTATGTCAGCATCCATTACTTATGGGGCAGGTACAGTTAAAAGTGTCAAGGATGTATTTGTTGACCTTAACTTAGTAAATGCATCGGTAAAAGATGCTTTTAATCAGTTAGAGGGAAAAACAGATTTTAAATTTCACTACAACAATTCAAATTTAAAAAATGATGCAGTATTAAGTAAAAAATACAAGCAAGCATCAGTAGCAGATATACTAATCGATATTGCGAAAGAAACACAGCTAAAATTTAAGCAGGTTAATAATGTAATTAGCGTAAACAAAGTGGCAGAGTCCACATTAGCTGTAGAATCGGTAGAAGTGGAAATTATGTTCACACCAGTTACGGTTACAGTTGTTGATGAGAACAATGAACCCCTGCCTGGAGTTAATGTAGTAGTGAAAGGTACTTCTACAGGAACTACTACCGATATTTCGGGTCAAGCTACGCTAGACGTTGCTGACGGAGCTGTACTTGTGATAAGCTACATTGGCTATACCACAGAAGAAATTACAGTAGGAACTAGAACAGCAATTACGGTAAATATGTCTCCTGATTCGAAACAACTTCAAGAAATAGTGGTTGTTGGCAGTAGGAATCAAAATAGAACTGTATTAGAATCTCCAGTACCAGTAGATGTCATTAATATAGAGAATATGGCTATTAATAGCCCTCAAATTAACGTAAATCAATTATTGAATTATGTTGCTCCTTCCTTTACATCGAATACACAGACGATTTCAGATGGCACTGACCATATTGATCCTGCTTCTCTAAGAGGCTTAGGACCAGATCAAGTTTTGGTGTTGATAAATGGGAAGAGAAGGCATAATTCTTCGTTAATAAATGTAAATGGTACGTTTGGTCGTGGTTCTGTAGGTACTGACCTTAATGCAATACCTGTTGCTGCCATTAAAAGAATTGAAGTACTACGTGATGGAGCAGCAGCACAATATGGATCAGATGCTATTGCTGGTGTAATTAATATTGTTTTGAAAGAAAGTGTTAATGAACTAAATGTAAATGTTACGTCAGGGGCTTACTTTTCAGAAAATTCTGAAGATGGTAGAGATGGTGAGACCGTTCAATTCAATATGAATTATGGTCTTCCAATAGGAAAAGAAGGAGTTATTAATTTTACAGGAAATTTTGACTCTAGAGGGTATACGAATAGAATGAAAGAATGGGGAGGTCAAATATTTTCTGATTATAACAACCCTACTGATTACCCTTCTCCAACAGGAGCGGATATTACTGAAGCTGAATTACAAAAAAGAGGTCTACAGCGATCAGATTTTAACATGAGAGTTGGTCAGTCAGCGGTAGACAATGCTGGTGTTTTTATGAACTTAAAGTTACCATTAGGTGAAACAGCTGAACTGTATTCTTTTGGAGGCTTAACATACCGACAAGGTGAAGCTGCTGGATTTTATAGATTACCTTATCAGTCTAGAGCGGTAACTGATATTTATCCAAATGGATTTTTGCCAGAAATTCACTCAAATATTAATGATAAATCATTTGCTTTAGGAATTAAGGGTGAAATCGATGGTTGGAAGATAGATTTTAGTAATAGCTTTGGTTCTAACGGATTTCAGTACCAAATTGAGAATACTCTAAATGCTTCTCTTGAGGCTTCTTCTCCTACTAGTTTTAATTCTGGTGGCTTTATTTTTGCTCAAAACACCACAAATTTTGATGTGAATAAATTTTGGGATGATAAACTTTCTGGAGTGAACTTAGCTTTTGGAGCAGAATATAGAGTGGATAATTATCAAATTTTCGCAGGTGAAGAAGGATCGTATACCAACTATGGTTTAGCTTCTTGGCAAGTGAGTAATTCAGGAGATTCTACACTAGTTGTTGATAATAAAGGGCCTGTAAGTACTGTTTTTGGTTTGGATGGTACGAGTCCACGACCAGGAGGAGCGCAGGTATTCCCAGGATTTAGTCCTGATAACGAATTGAGTAAATTCCGTTCTAATGTTGGTGTATACGTAGATGGTGAAGTTGATTTCACAGATAACATTACCTTAACAGGAGCATTGAGGTACGAGGATTATAGTGATTTTGGTTCTACTTTTAACTGGAAAACATCATTTAGAGCAGAAGTAGTAGATGGTTGGGCATTTAGAGGTGCCGCTAGTACAGGGTTTAGAGCTCCTTCATTGCATCAGCAATATTTTAATAGTACATCTACAATTTTTGTTGATGGCGTACCAAGCGAAGTAGGTACCTTTTCTAATGATAGTCGTCCAGCTAAATTGCTAGGTATTCCTCAATTGAAGCAAGAAACTTCGAATAATTATTCAGTAGGGTTCACGGGTCAATTAGGTGATGACTTATCATTAACCGTAGATGGTTACATGGTAAATATTACTGATAGAATCGTTTATACAGGTCAATTTTCAGGTGTTGATGGAGGTACTGCCAAAGAACAAGAAGTATTTGATTTACTGTCTGCGGCTAATGCTACAAGAGCAGGATTTTTCGCCAATGCGATTGACACAAAAACAAAAGGGGTTGATATTGTGTTAACGCATAATGCTAAGTTTGGTATTAAGAGTAGTTTAAGAACAAGTCTTGCGGCTACTTTCTCTCAAACCTTATTAGACGGAGATGTAAAAACTTCAGACGCACTAATTGGAAAAGAAAGCACTTATTTTGATGAGACAAGTAGAATTTTCTTAGAAAGTGCAGTACCAAGAAAGAAAATTAATTTGACATTTGACTTTAGTGTTAACGAAAGGTTAAGTGTAATGTTGAGAAATGTTTACTTTGGTGAGGTTAGTGAAGCAACAAACAATGTTGATAATCAACAAGAGTTTGCCGCTAAAGTAATTACAGATTTATCTGTGAACTATAAAATAAGTGATAGTTTTACTGCTGTGATAGGTTCAAGTAACCTTTTAGATGTGTATCCAGACGAGGCGATTGTTGCTAATCAATCAAGTGGTAGATTCTTATACTCAAGAAGATCTCAGCAGTTTGGTGCTAATGGAAGGTTTGTATTTGCAAAACTTGCATTCGTTTTTAAATAAAAACAATAAAATGTCTTATGGTGTTTATCTTTAGTGTGATGATGAATATACTGGTTAATGTAAGACTATATTTTTGATTTATGTGAATGAAAGCTGCTCATTTTAATGAGCAGCTTTTTTTTGGATAAGTTTATAGGAATTATGCTCATTGATGTATTTTCAATAATTACCTTGCACAGATGATAGGCAAGAAATAATTTACTGACCCTATAAATATAATAATGAAAAGCTTTGAAAGTGAAGAGTTTAATAAAGTGGATTTTTCTAAAAATTCATTAGAAGTAGGAGAGTATGAAAACTGCTCGTTTATAGATTGTAATTTTCTGAATGCCGATGTGTCTAACAGTACATTTATTGAATGTCAGTTTACTGATTGCGATCTAAGCATGGTAAAGATGAATAATACCGCCTTGAAAGAGGTGCAATTTAAGACATGTAAATTGTTAGGCGTTCATTTTAATTATTGTAATGATTTCTTATTGTCTGTTGGTTTTGTAAACTGCTATTTAAACCTTACTTCTTTTTACAAGATGAAATTAAAAGGAACACAATTTATAAATTGCACTATCCAAGAAGCTGATTTTGTTGAAGCGGATATTACTTCAGCTCTTTTTGAAAATTGCGATTTGAAGAGTGCTGTTTTTGATCATACCATATTAGAAAAGGCGGATTTTAGCACCGCCTATAATTATTCAATAGACCCTGAACGTAACCATGTTAAAAAAGCAAAATTCTCCCTCACTAGTGTGGTGGGATTATTAGATAAATATAACCTCGATATACTATAGAAAAGTAAGGATATAAAAAATCCCCTCCATATTATATGGAGGGGATTTTTTTTAAGTGAAACTTTATTTAAAAGTCACAACCATATTACTTATATCTAAAGGATTGTATGGCGTTAACGCTTTTAATCTTGTTGCTAATGCACCCCATCCTGCGCCAGGTGACATACCAGCAGACATAAATCCATTTCCATCGAAATACCCAGGGGCATCCGTGTTATGTAGGTATGCATCTATCATACTTTGCGTTGCGGAAGGCCATGCAGTTCGTATTTGTCGCGTAAATACGTTTTTGATGGAATAGTCTTCTAATAGTGTAGTACGATTTGTATTATTCAAATCACTAGGAGGTAACCCAACTTCAGCAGCACCTACATCGCTAGCGTGACTTCCTGATGCAGTAAATGCCCAGTTGAAGCCCATGTCTTCAGTGAAAAATTTAGCATTAGGATGGTTTGAATTTCCATATACATCAACTACATCTCCTTTTCTACCAGCAAACATTCTAAGTGTTTGCATTGAATATTGGTCTATTGTAGGATCTGCTAATGGGAGGTTTGAAATACTTACTTCCATATGGGAATCATACCCTAATTCTCCACTTTCGCTATAGTCAACTCTGTAGATAGCTTCTCCTGCACCTGCTTCATGTAATCGGTCAATATTAAAAGGCTTTATGATTGCAATTCCTTTTATTGGATTACTACTCCAAAATACTTGCATTGCCTTGCCTCCATCCGCATTGGCTTCAGAATCTGCATCTGTGATGGTTAATTGGTGTTCCCACGTGATTCCCTCATGTTCTACGTTTTCCAATACTTCCATGTTTTTTATGCGTCCGTCATCATCACTTTGATAAGAAAGCACTTGAAGACTTTCAATATTATGAACTCTGATAGCAAGAATTATGCTTTCTACAATATCAGAAGCGCCTTCGCCAATAGCGATAAACGTATTCATATGCTGGTAAACTTGATTCCCACTCAACGTGTCAGCTTCTGTTCTACCTCCTAACAACGTTTGATCGCTAATAGAAGAAGGGATGTCTACCCCAAAAGCTTCGGGTAGAAGGTCTTGTTGTGTTACGATGGCAGGATTTTCATCACATGACATCATTATCATTGAAAGGATTAAAGCCAATGAAAGGAAATGAAAAATTGATTTTGATAATTTCATGTTCTTAATTTTAGTTTCTATTTATTTATTTTAAAATTTGTGAAAGGATGTCTAGAATTTTCCCTTCATCTCTATAACACACGAACAGGAAAGTACCCTTACTCATAAATAAAATATTTTTTAAATCATCATTATATACCTACGATCACCGTGTCGGTAACCACAGTAGATACGGCAAAAAAGCCTATTGCTCCTTCACTTAGGTTTGTTGGCACATTTGATCGCTGAACATCAAATAATCCTCCTCTCCATTCAGTTTCTGACAATAAAGACCTTAAAAATTCTTGATATTTATCGCTTATGGAATATTTTTTGCGAATGATTCTACTCCTCACAGGAAACAAAAATGCTTCTTTCTTAGGAGCGTATATTTCTTGCACATCAATATTTTTCAGGTCGTAATAAATAAGTTTTCCAAAACAATCAATAGTGTTTGTAGTACAATATTCTGTTTGCTCCCAGTTTATATCGTATGTAATGTAATTTGGCTTAGTGCCTGATTTTTCATATTTCAAACTATATAATGGTAGGTTGTTCACAATAGTTTCAGTTAAATGTATTGAGTCGAGAGGTTGACCTGCGGAAGAATAATCAACGGCATAGTATTCAGTTTCATTATACTTGATGTAGAGCAAGTAGCTCTTTCCATAGACTGCTCGTATTGAGTCTGTATAGTATTCTCCAGAACCGACTGGAGATTCGTTTAGAAGAGTAACATCGTCATCACTAGAGATGATCGCCACTACTGCATTAGTGGCAGGTAGAGCGACTTCGTTTTGAGTGGAGTGAGGGAGCGATAGCTTTACTCTATGATTTATTTTTTCGTTGGTAATTATTCCTTCTACAATTAATAAATTGGTTTGTTCAGGAATTATTCTGTCATCAATTCGTTCCTCACAGGATATCGTAAATAAACCAATAATAGAAATGCAAATCGCTAATACAGTTTTCATAAAAATCGAAAATTATAGGTTAGTGAAGGAGTGAACCTGAATAAATAAAATTGAGATGAGGTCCTACTGTTTTCTAAAAGATTAGAAGGAATTCTAAAGTCTCCATTTTCCGTTTCGGTTTTATTATAATTTATAAATAATGTATTTTTTCTTCCATACACATTGTAAAATGAAAGCGTAAGATCATGCGTGAATTTCTTTGATAAATCTCTATTTAAGTTGAGCGTAGCAGAAATATCCATTCGATGGTAATCGGGGAGTCGGCTATTATTTCGTTGTCCATAGATAGGTGTTTCTAACCCATTAAAATTGAAAAAACTAATGGGAGAGGAATAAGGTGACCCTGTATAGTAGGTCCAGTTTGTTCCTACATGTATTCTTTTGGTAATGTCATAGCCTAGAATCAAATTCACCTCATGTGGACGATCATAGAACGCATTAAAAGGTTGCCCATTATTTAATTCAGGAAATGTATTTTTTACTCTAGCATAGGTATAGCCTAGCCATCCTCTTAGTCTGCCTTCTTTCTTTTTTAAAAGGAACTCTGCCCCATAGCTGTTGGACGTACCAAAACGGAGCTCGCCTTCAAAAATAGAATTAAGTAAAGTTTCCGCATGTGTTTTATAGTCAATTTGGTTTTTCATTATTTTATAGTAGCCTTCTATCGTTAGTGAAACGCCTATGTTGGGGTAAAACTTCAGGTACCCAATAGCTACTTGATTGGCAATTTGAGGTTTGATGTTGATGCTACTTGGCAACCATACCTCAAGAGAAGTGAAGGGGCTAATTGAATTAGTAATCAAATGAAGGTTTTGAACATTTCTGGAATAGCTGAATTTTAGGGCTGAATTTTTATTAAAAAAATAGCTTAGTCCTAATCGAGGTTCAATATTATTGTATTGGTTGTAATTCTCTCCTAGGTCAAAAAACAAAGTATCGATTACATGATGATTTTCATCGAATTCAAACTCAAATGAAGCCCCTTGATTATTCCAAGAAGAAAAACGTAACCCATATTTCACTCCCCACTGGTCATTAACTCTAGCTTCATGATTAATATAAGCTATACCTTCCACTACATTTTTTATAGAGACTAAAGGCGGTTGTATTTTTGTATCGTTAGAAGTTAAGTTGCCGGGGTTAAGGTTGTGACCATTTGCAGCAATGCCAAAAGTAAGCACACTTTGAGGTCGAATGAAATAGGTAAAATCTCCTTTAAAATTAAGGTTTGCAATGCGTGATTTCCATTTTGTATTGTTCTCTATATCCGCATGAAGAAAGTATTGGTATGAGCTGCCAGCAATGGTAGTGTTTAAGAAAATTCGATTATTGAATAGATGAGTCCATTTTATGGATCCTGTAGTATTCGCCCAATTTACACCACTATTATTTTCAAAATAATTGTCACTACCGCTGTAGGAGGAGATGAAAAGCTTATCCTTTGGACTGATGTTGAAATTTAACTTTCCAGTAAGGTCATAAAAATAAAATTGTTGAATATTTTCGTTTTTTTGTTGATAAAGCCATTTAGCATGTGAGATGCGCCCTGACATTAAAAAGGAGCTTTTGTCTTTAGCTATTGGTCCTTCCAAGCCAAGCTTACTGGAAATTAAGCCCGTATTTCCCCACGCCTGGAGTTTTTTGTTATTGCCATTTTTAGTGCGAATATCAATTACAGAAGAGAGCCTTCCACCCATTGAGGCAGGCATGTCTCCTTTGTAAAGATGAATGTGATTGATTGCATCAGGAATAATGGTGGAAAACACACCGAGCATATGACTAGGGTTGTAGATAGGAGCATCATCAATCATAATCATATTTTGGTCTCTGTTTCCTCCCCTAATATAGTTGAAAGTAGATCCATCAGAATGTGATTTTACACCTGGCACAAACTCCAATGATTTGATTACGTCCATTTCGCCAAATAAAGCGGGCATTTCTGATACGGTTTTAGGTTGTAGCTCAGATTTACTCATCTGAATCTCTTCTACCAATTGAGGGGCGCTAGCCACTACAACCACCTCTTCTAGGATAGGAGGTTTTTCAACTAATTCGACATCGATATTAGTAGCATTGGTTAGGGAAATTATTTGATGATTTTCTTCGAAACCAATAAACGAATACGACAGGTTATATTCTCCCTTAGGTAAAGCGATAGAATAAAAACCAAAGGCATTGGTCATTGTACCCGTATTTAATTCAGAGACATAAATAGTAGCACCAATTAATGCTTCCCCGTTGTTATTATCTTTTATGTAGCCATGTATGATTGTGTTCTTATTCGTATTCTTTCCTCTGGTTTTTAGAGGCTTTAGTATAATTTGCTTTTCTAAATAGGTGTATTGTAGACTAGCTATTTTCATTAAATCTTCAAGAATATCTTTTACAGGCTTGTTGGCACTATAGGTAATCTTTTGATCTAATCGTATTTTTTTAGGGTTATATGAAAAATGCAGATCTCCTTGTGTCGCTATTTCATTTAAGACCTCTATTAGAGGTGAATTAATAACATTAATATGTATAGATGGAATTTCATTCTGTGCTTTTCCATAGGTAGAGGTAATGAGCAATAGACCGATAAGGGTATAAAAACGGATTAAAGGGGTATACCAATGTAGAAGGGTTAACATCCTGTTTTAATAATCTCTATTTTTCCTTTTTCAGATTTTATGGAAAGATTTAAAGTTGTTTTCAATACATTAAGAATAGATTTTAATGATTGTTGGTCGAAAGTTACTGTTACTTGACAACTATTGGATAAAGAAGGAGCTATAGAGATGTTGGCAGAATATACTTTATTTAGCGTCTCAATTACATCAGATAAATTATCTTCTTCGAATATTAATTTATGTGTTTTCCATGCGAGGTAGTTTACGTCATTGTTTGTGGTACTCATTATTTTTCCATTAGGAGTCTTGGATAACACACCAATGTCACCTGCATTTAAGGTTACTTTTTGATCTGTGTCATTAGAAGAAAATTGTACTACCCCTGTTGCTACAATTACTTTAGTCGCTCGATTGTTACTCGTTTCCACATTAAAGGAAGTGCCAAGAACTTTTATGTCGGTTCTTTTGGTATGAATAATAAAGGGCTTTTCTTTATTGGGCTTAACATCAAAAAAAGCCTCTCCATTTAGGTGGACACTTCTGTCATTTTCACCGTATTTTTTTGTGTAAGTTATGGTTGAATTTTTATTTAAAGTAATAATAGACCCGTCTGGAAGAATTATTTCTTGTACTAAACCTGCAGTTTGATGTTCTATTGCTGAAGGATTAATGAAGAGGTAGTTGATCGCAAACGTAGAGATTATAATAAATGAAATAACGGCAGCAATCTTTAGCCATTGCACTGATTTGTTAGATGACTCTAAGGGAATAACCTTGGTTTTACGATTTTCGATAACATTCACAAAGTGAGTCCATTCTTTGTCAATGTCGATAGGTATATTTTGAGACTTATCTTTAGGGTAATGACTATCGACAAGGGTTAATGTTTTGTGATAGTCTTCAAAATAGTGTTCATTGTCCGAATCTTCTGAAATCCAATCACGTAGTTGTTTTTCTTCTTCCACGGAGGTTTCATTTGCCAATGATTTAGCAATTAGGTTGTCGAATGGGTTACTCTGATTGTCTTTCACTTTTTTAGTATCTATATATATAACACATCAATTTCGATTTACCCTTATTGGTTGAGTATAAAAAAAATAAGAGATAAAAATTCAGTCAAATGTGTTCTAAGTATTTTTAACGCTTTTGACATTTGTGCTTCTACCGTTTTTACTGAAATATTCATTTCTTCTGCGATCTTAGAATATTTTAATCCTTCTATTCTACTTTTTTCAAACACTTCTCTACATCTTTCAGGCAAAGTGTTAATTCCAAGTTCAATTTCAACAGCTAGTTCTTTAATCTCTAAAATATCATGGTTTACAGCAAATGTTTCCTCATTTACTGTATTTAATTGAACCTCTTTCTTTTTATTCCTGATTACATTGAAGCAGCGATTTCTCACAGAAGTATATAAATAACTTCTATAGTTAGTGCTAGGAGGTAAGTCATTAAATTTTTCCCAAACGGTCACAAAAACATCATGTACCACCCCTTTAGCTTCATCAGGATCATACACATACTTTTGAGCAAAATCAGTTAGTGGACCAAAATGTTCCTTAAATAGTTGCTCAAATATTTTTAAGTTGTCTTGACTCAAATCAATATAAATTAAAATCTATCCTTAAATATACATTTTCCATAAATCAAGTGAAAGGCAGTTAGTAAAAAGGATGAGTGATTAGTGAATTTGGTTTGCCAAAATGGATATTCCTTCAGTAAATGAGTGGGGCTGATATCCGATGGTTTCACGTGCTTTATTAATAATAAAACCTGTTTTTGCAGGTCGTTTAGCGGCCTGCTTAAATAGTGAGCCATCTGTTTTTACGATGAGTGATTTATCCAACTCAAAATACTCTGCTGTCATAATGGCCATCTGATAGGGGGTAATAAAATCTTTACCAGAAATATTAAATATTCCCTCCGCTTGTTTTTCTACAATAAGGTAGCAACCCATTGCTAAGTCTTCGGCTAAGGTAGGTGTTCGCCATTGGTCGTCAACCACACGGATGGTTTCTTTTTTTTCTAAATTATTTTTTACCCATAAAATGATGTTCGATCTACTCATGTTATGAGTGATGCCATACACCAAAACAGTACGAGCTATGGCCCATTTCACCTTGCTGTTTCTAATAAGGTTTTCAGCCTCTAGTTTACTTTCACCATAATAATTAACTGGGTTTGGTTTTTCATCTTCAGATAAAGGGCCAATAGTGCCATCAAAAATAAAATCGGTGGAAAGATGTAAGAAAAAAGCATCAATTTTTTTGGCTGATTCAAGTAAGTAGTCAACGGCAGAAACATTCATTTCCCAACACCCTCTTTTATTACTTTCGCATTCGTCTACATTGGTCATAGCGGCAGTATGAATAATGACATCTGGAGTAAAAGAAGAGATGATGGTATTGACCTCTTCTTTTTTTGTGATATCCATTGTAGCGTAGCGAATATGATTACCGTCAATAGGAAATCGAGATTCGCCACGGCCTGTTGCCAATACTTCGTATTGGGGCTTTATTGCATAAAGCTTGGCCAATTTTTGGCCCAACAGGCCGTTCGCTCCAGTAATAAGTATTTTCATTTATTCTTCTGAAGTGGGGTACATGTATCCGTATTCTTTCGTTATTTTTTTGCGCTTTAACTCTTCAACGGTTACGGTCATCATAATATCTTTTACAGGACGATCTCCACGTGCAGTTGGTTGAGCAGCGATACTGTCAATAACATTAATTCCTTCAATCACTTTGCCAAATACAGTATACTCATCGTCTAGGTGAGGAGAGCCTCCAGTTGTAGTATATACATCCAGTCGTTCTTCAGGAAAATCTTTATTTACTTGAGTATTCATTGCATCGCATATAAAATCTTTCATTTCAATAAGTTTTTCACTATATCCCTCTGGCCCTTGGTTTTCGTAACTCGATATAAGAATGTTTTTAGCAGAATCATATTGAGGGTCTCCCATCATCTGACGAGCAGTCATTGCTAGTTTATTCATGTCTAAGGTTAATTCCTCTTTTGTCCATACTTTTCCTTGTACAATATAAAACTGACTTCCGCTTGATTTTTTCTCTGGATTATTTGTTCTAGCGGCAGATAACGCTCCTTTTTCATGAATCAAATGTTTGTGAAATTCAGCAGGAATCTGATAACCTGGTCCCCCAGAACCTAGAGGAGTTCCAGTAGCTGCATTTTTAGAATTAGGATCACCAGTTTGAATCATAAACTCTTCGATAACACGATGGAATAGAAGACTGTCATAAAAACCTTCTTTGGCTAATTTTATGAAATTTTCTTTATGTTGTGGGGTTTCGTCAAACAGGATGGCTTTCATGTCACCATAAGGGGTTTTTATGGTAATTAAGAAATCTGTCTCAGAGGTGCAGGAAGCAGACATTAAAAATATGCCTATGAAAGCTCCAAGAATACTGTTACTTATTTTTTTCATGCTTATTTTATTTTATTTGTTCTTTAATTTCTTTTAATATTTTGTCTCCACCATTTTTTAAGACTATTTCAGCTAAATTGTGTCCAGACATAGCAGGGGCTGCTGTAGTGCTTGTGGTAGTATGTTTAATCACCTCTTTTCCATTAAGAGAAATGATGCCTCCAGTAAGGGACACTTTTTCATTTTCTAGTGTAGCTAAAGCAAAGACAGGAATACTACACCCTCCTTCTAATTCTCGTAAATAGGCACGTTCAGCTAATAGACATGTTTCGGCTTCAATGTTATTGGTAAGCGCACGTACTTTATTTTTTTTGTCGATATCTAATGAGGTGCTACATTCAATCGCTACACTTCCTTGACCTACCGCAGGGATAAATTCATCAGTTGATAATTTTTGAATAATCATGTTGTCAAACCCCATTCGGTGAGCACCAGCATAGGCAAGCATTAAGGCATCACATGCCCCTTCTTCCATTTTTCGTATACGGGTTTGTAAATTTCCTCGAACGGGAACGGTTTTAATATGAGGGTAGAGGTGTTTTAAGAACGCAATTCTTCGTGTGGAAGAAGTGCCTAAAACGAGGTTATCGTTGAGTGATATGTTTTTTTTATGACTTAATATAATGTCATTGGCGCCTTCTCTTTTGGTAAAAGCGATCAGCTCAAATGCATCAGGTAAAACCGATTGCAAATCTTTTGCACTATGAACAGCAATATCAATAGTTCCAAGAGCTAATTGTGCCTCAATCTCTTCTGTAAACACTCCTTTACTTCCTATCTTCGCTATTGAAACATCTAATATTTTGTCTCCAGTAGTTTCTATAGTAATAACCTCTGTTACCACACCTCCTTTTTTCAGTAAGTCACTAATATAATGCGCTTGCCATAAAGCTAATTTACTTCCACGAGTTCCAATTCTAATTTTCATTTTTAGTAAATTATTTAATAAAACGTGCAATTTGCAATGATAAATTCATGAACGTTATTTTGGCACTAGCATTACGTTCTAGATGGTAAAGTGCATCATTGAGAAGTTTAGATAATTTTTCAACTTTTTCAAAAGTCATTACTTTACTAAAATTTTCAATAAATTTTTCCTCTTCTCCTTGGATGCGGTGCATCTCCGAAGCGCCAACTGTAGCAAGTAAACTTTCACGCATCATGCTCAGTCCATATTGCAATAAACTTCGTTGCGCTATTTTCCCAGATTTTTGAAATGATTCAGCCATTTCAACCATATTGGTGAAATCATATGCGAAACATAGTCGCATCCAACTTCTGAATAAGTCGTGGTTATCTTCTTCCGACCCTTCTAATAAAGTAATGGCTTCATTGAAGTCTCCATTCGCTAAGTGTGCAATTTGTTTGGCTTTATTCTCATCTATTCCTTGCTGTTCAATGAGTAGTTTTATGATTTCCTGGTCTCCAAACTGCCTTATTTTTATAATTTGAGTACGCGAAAGAATGGTGGTTAATAATTGTTCGTCATCATTGCATACTAATAAAAAAAGAGTTCGTTCTGGTGGTTCTTCCAATATTTTAAGAATAGCATTAGCGGATGCCCCATTCATGTATTCGGGAAGCCAGATGATCATTATTTTATATTTACCTTCAAATGCTTTTAATGATAATCGTTTTATGATTTGCCTACTTTCCTCTTTAGATATATTAACTTGTTTATTTTCTGCCCCAAAAGCTACTGCCCATTGGCTTACATCTCCATAAGGATTGGAAAGAATAAAACTTCTCCATTCTTTTAAGAAATTAGTGCTTATTACATCTTTTCCAGTAATGTTTTTGGTACTACTTACAGGATACACAAAATGCATGTCAGGGTGGATGACCTTTTCATTTTTTGAGCATGAACACATGAACCACATGCATCGTTTTCTAATGGTTGCTCACAATTCACATAATTGGCGTACGCAAGTGCTAAAGGTAGGTTTGCACCTCCGTTTTTGGATAAAAATAGCTGCGCATGTGCAATATGATTGTTCTTCACAGCTTTTATAAGCTGTGCTTTTGTTTCTTCTAGTCCTGGGATGTCTTTAAATAGCATATTATTTATTTTCCCAAACTCTGTATTTAGCACATTGCTCAAACACGTGAATTAATATGTTTTTTTCTATAGCATCGAAATCGATGTTCTTTCTCCCCATTACTTTTTCAGCTACCTCGTAT
>Ga0224506_10001054_pt1 | contig 20321 bp, 20 predicted proteins | sample SF_Jan12_sed_USG_2_FD_169108 | JGI IMG/M metagenome (GOLD analysis project Ga0224506, IMG submission 169108) | Sediment microbial communities from San Francisco Bay, California, United States - SF_Jan12_sed_USGS_8_1 | ecosystem: Environmental > Aquatic > Marine > Sediment | place: USA... | reverse complement strand
AAACTTTTCGTAAACATGAACGGCGGATTAAAAGGGGACGGAAACCCGTTGGGCGCAACAGGCGGAGCCCAAATTTTTGAAGTTTTTAAGCAGTTAAGGGGAGAGGCTGGTGAACGGCAAGTTGAAAGCGACAGAGAATTAAAGTATGGGTGTGTACTTGAGCTTGTGGGGTTCGGAACTAAGGGTTATGTTTACATTTTGGGGAGAGATTAAAAGTGAGTAGCGAACCGATAGAGAGAAGAGTCTCATACCTCGGTGACAGGTTAAGAGGCAGACGCTGCCTGATCTGTGGGAAGGAATACTTTGAGATAAGGGATTACTGCGGAAACTGCGGGAGAAAAAGCTTCGGAAAAATGGTTGACATAGACCTATTCTACGAGAAGGGTAGACTGGAGGTATGCACCTTTGTTAACGAACCAACAAACAAGTTCACAAAACTAGGCAGCTACATCTACGGCATAGTCTCATTCCACGACGAGAAAATACGTGTTCCAGGAAGACTTACAGATCGAATAATAAAGGACAACGAAGAAATTGATTTTTCAGCCCTTGAAGGGAGGGAGGTTGTTCCAAGGTTTAGGAGACGCTATTCCGTGAATAGAAGAGATGTCATTCCAACAATCTCTTTGGCTTTCACACTTGCCGATGAGTATTATCCACACCAAGAATACGCCATTGTTAAACCAAATAAAGAATATGATGCACCTGGAATAGTAGGCTATGGAGCCTACACCTCAAAGTTTAGGATACAGGAGACAAACATTGAACGTTCAGTTCCATTCATCGACGAAGACGCAATAACGGCTGCTGTGGAAGCTGGAAAACTCGCGTTTATTCACTCTGGAGTTGACAGTTCACTCGTTGGCAAGATTTATGTAGGCTCAGAATCCAATCCCTACGCTGTTAAACCTATAGCTTCGAAAGTTGCACAGGTCCTAAGACTAGGCGAGGAAGATGAGGACGTGCAAGGGGTTGACGCTGTAGACACGGAATTCGCATGCAAAGCGGCCACAAGTATGTTTAAGGACGCAGCCGCTCTGGTTAACTATCCGAAATCAAACATTCGATACGCCATGGTTATAGGTGCAGACAATTCACAAGCGGCTCCAAGAAACTGCCCCGGCGGAGAACTAGACCTATTCGTCGGATATGGCGGATGTGCATATATCTTCGGAAAACATGATGTCATAGCCGAAATTGAAGGATGGTACTCCTGCACTTCCGACACACCTGACTTCTGGAGAAGAGACGGTGAACCATACCCGATGCACGGTGGAAGATTCACCGGAGACCCAGCATACTTTAAGCATGTCAGAAAAGCCGCCAAGAAACTGATGGAGCGACTTGATTTGCAAGTGGAAGACATCAACTATTTTGTTGCCCACCAGCCAAACGTTTGGTTCCCTGTGAAAATTGCAAAGGAACTTGGATTCAAAGAAGAACAATACCTACCTTCACTTCAGGTAGCCAAATTTGGAAACACATACTCGGGCTCTTCACCTGTGGGTCTAGCGGCTGTTTTAGACATATCCAAGCCGGATGAACGCGTCTTAATTGTGAGCTATGGTTCAGGAGCTGGAAGCGACGCTTATTCACTTATGACTACAAGTCAAATACTAAACAAACGACAACGCCAAAAACTCACGGTTAGTTACCAAGCAGAGAATCCTTTCTTGGAATATGTAGACTATGCAACCTATAGGCGATTAAAACTTGGAATGTAGCAAATTATTAATAAACCCGCAACAATTAGACATGGATGGAGTATAAGCCATTGTTTGCGCATGAAATAATCAAAGTCATATACTCACCCTTCAAGGCATTCAGAGAAATAATTCAAAACCCAAAATACATAGGACCAATAATGGTTATGATTCTTTTCATAGCGGCATACACGGGATATAGTTATGTTGCAACATCTAAGCTGTATGATGAACAAACTTTACCCATAGCTTCAAAGGGAGATGAGTGGACAGAAAACGGTGCTTTATGGACATCGAATGCCAGCGTCGTCACTGAAAGTGATGATTGTCTAAGCGGAGGCTGGTATGGAAACAAAAGTATAGAATTCTCTATCGTTAATGATGCGCAAATCTGGATGCAGTTAAACCCTGCAGAGCCTGTAAACTGTTCAGGCCCAGAAGGCTATAAGGAAATATCCTTCAGGATAAAGATGATTTATCCAAACACAACTGAGCCTGATAACGCAAGGCTTTATCTTTTTTCTGGTCAGGTAGAGTATTTTCACTACGATCTAACAGAACAGTTTGTTTCGTTCAATGAAAACGTATGGAATAATTTGACGGTCACTATAGGACCTGAAAGTGAATGGTTAGAGAAGAGCGTCAACGCTGACTGGAGTAGTGTGACTAGTTTAGGGTTTAAATTCCTGTGGTCTAAAGATGCAGATTTAACCGTACGTATTGATGGATTGTTTTTCCGAGGTGTTTTCAAGCCAATTATTGAAAACGTGGCTATGTACGCGTTTAATTTTTCAGTGGGTGCTTTTATGCAGTTCACCATTAAATGGGTTATTCTTAGTGGTCTACTGTACATAATGATTAAGGCTTTTGGAGCTAAAACTGCCTGGAGGCCTTTGCTGATCTTAGTTGGATTCGCCCTCATAACCATGTTCATTCAAGCCGCGATAAACGCTGTTGCATTCTCAACCTTGCCAAGGATTTATCGTCCGTTTGAACTATTTGGTGGTGTCGAAGGAGAATTTGAAATCGCCTATAACAATTTTTTGGAGGAAATATGGCTTGTTGACCAGATTTACAGGTACGTTCAAATAGCAGTGCTCGCCTGGACTGTTGCATTGTGTGCAATTGCTACTCGCGAATTGGCTGAGTTTTCATGGACTAAGAGTTTACTTGTGGCTATAGTGGCTTACTTCGTCAGCATGATGGCCGAGAGTTTCATACTTGGATTTTAAAGCTAAAAGCCGACTGTCCTCATCATATTTGCCAGTCTTCATGCAACCACAACAGCAAGACACAGTTATCCAAGCTCCTGAAACTCAGAGGATGACCATAAACCCTGTTTTTTCACTACAATGGACAGTAATAGCCTTCATTTTCGCAATAATTGTCTGCATACTCTTTGTTTATATCCGGCAAGAAAATCAGCTAAACTCAACCCTGTCGAAGCATTACGTTACGAATAAACGCTTAGCAAAATTTATATGGCTGTGCGTCTTTTCTGCATGTAACTAGCCTTACCAAACCTCCGGTGTCATTAAGTGACGCATGGATCTTGTTGGAAGAGGCTGGTTCCGCGATAAGGACGAAAACTGAATATGCCAAGAAGGCTACCAGAAAAAACAAAAAGCGCTAAAAGGAAACTAAGAAGGCGTGGGAGTAAAAGGCGGTACCTCCCAAGCAAACCATTTTTACAAAAAGCACCCATATGGAAAAATCAAGAATTAGAGGTTGTTATTGATGACATTGGAAGCAGGGGCGATGGAATAGCGAGAATACATGGCTATATGATTTTTGTTCAGGGAAGTAAGGTGGGGGAACGCGTTAAGGTCAAAGTTGTATCGGTTGGAGGCAAGTTCGCTGTCGCGGAAAGAATAGTTTGAACGGGAGGATGAAATTGAAAATAAAGGATTTGCGAAACGGAATGAAACGCGTTAGCGTGGAAGCTAAAGTCACAGAGAAATCAGACACCCGCGAAGTTATGTCCAGATTCAAAGACGCGACATACAATGTTGCAACGGCAATGGTTGGCGACGAAACAGGCACAATAAAACTGACGTTATGGAACGAACAAATAGATCAGGTAAACGTCAACGACACAGTCAAGGTGGAAAACGGTTATGTCACAAGCTTCAGAGGAGAAATCCAACTAAACGTGGGAAGATACGGAAAATTGACAGTTGAGCAGACCGAGTGATAGAATGCCAATCTGAATGGAATGGATTTTTGTTAATGAGACGAGAGGTGAAACGAATGGTAGAAAGAAGAGACTTCGGCCGACGAGGAAGCAGGTTCCCTCCGAAACCCGTTGAAATGGGAAAAGAATACGAAGTCGACGTTCAGGAGACAAGCCGCAGAGGAGAAGGCATAGCTCGGATACAAGGTCTGGTAACTTTTATACCAGACGCGAAGCCAGGCGACCACGTTAAAATAAGAATCACAAGGATAAGCAGGAGATTTGCAGAAGCCGAAGTGGTTAAAGAAGAAGCACCCAAAGAAGAGTGAGAAAAGCTAAATTAAACAAGATTTTCCAGTCTCCATCTTCCAACAACTCGGAATACTCCAAAAATATCCTCGGTTTAAACGTACAGATCACTAGACGCGCGCGCCGATACCCCTTCCCCTATGTTTTCTGCGTTAGTATAGAAAAAGACTACTAGGCTTCAGCGCAGATATAGTTCTCGTTTTGCAGTTCTAGTGGGCATCCTCCGCCGCAGATTTGCAGTTGCGGGCAGTCTTTGCATTTTGGCTCAGCGTATTCTTTCTTTCTTATTCGCACCGCAAGCGGATTTTTCCAGATTTTTTGCCAATCATCTTCGAGAATGTTGCCGAGGCTTTCAAAGTAGCTTTGACATGGGTAAACGTCGCCGTTTGGTCCGACACACATGTTTATTGTGGCGGCTGTACATGATTTGACGCCTAAGCCTAGTTTAACGGGGTCTAAGCGGCAATATTGAGTTGGTGTATACCATAGAAACTTTAATCCAAGCTGATCGGCTTTATCACGGATCTTGGGCAAAAGATCATTCAATGTGTCAAGTGGCAAGGCAAATTCTTCGCTTATCACATTCGCCTTCCCTGAGTAGATCAGGCTATTGCATCCAAAAGCGGCAACTCCAAGTTTTTTCAGAAAGTCTATTGTTTCCAAAAAATCTGCAGCGTTATATCTGCTAAGAGTGGTGTTTGTGGTCAGGTAGATTTGTGTCGAAACAATATTCTTGATTCCAGCAACAGTTTCTTTCCAGCTTCCTTTGGTTGCCGTCATCGAATCATGGATTTTAGGCTTGTGAGATTCAAGAGTCACCTGAACGAAGTCTAATCCAGTTTTCTCGAGAGTTTCCACATAAGCTTTGTCTTTTAGTCTCCTGCCATTGGTGATAAGCCCGGTGACCATTCCATTGTTCTGTGCGTAAAGCAAAAGTTCTGGTAAGTCTTCGCGCAAGGTCGGTTCTCCTCCAGTGAAGGTTAAGATGAACACTCCGATTTGACTAAGGCTGTTGATGACTTCTTTCCATTGTTCTGTGGTAAGCTCAGAAGTTTCATGGGGTCCGCCAGCATAGCAGTGAACGCAGTTGTTCTGGCATCTAAAGGTGAGCGCTAAATCCATGCGTAAGGGGGCTGAAAACTGGTGGGTGAATGGTTCCTCGGTTTTTACGTCGAGAAAAGATATGGGACATACCTTCTCAGTCTGCGCCAGTGTACTGATTGTGTAGATGAGTTTTTCGTAGTCTTTCCTTGCTGTTTTCGAGTCTACTCTGTAGATGCGGCGAACCTTTTTCAAGGCAACATCTGTGGACATTCCTTGCATGAAAAAGTAGGCGTAGGCCGTCGCTGTCTCGTTGAGATAAAGGACTGTGTTGGCGTTGATGACCATGACCCCTTGTCCCTCTGGTCCGACGCGAAGCTGAAGAGCCAAACCGGCAAATCTGTCTTTTCCTCGATAGGTGTAGCGACCGTGCGGAATCTCAGGCGGGCGTAAGATTTTACGTAACAAACTCATGTTTCAGCCCACCCCTCCGCTCGCACAGGCGCAGGCGCATGATACACAGGCACACACGCAAGCGCATGCTGCGCATGCACAGACGCAGCTAGCCTCGTGGCGGGCAGGCTCTGTTGAAGACTTGGCGGCTGGCATTGGAAGAATAGCGTTGGCGAATTTTTCAAAGTTAGCTACGATGTTGTTTGAAGTGTTTTCCACAGCGGTTGCGATGTTGTTTGCGAAGTCAGCGCCTGGAATTGTTGGTGGCTTCGCTGATTGAGTAGGATTTTCAACGTTTGGTTTGTATGTGGGGTTGGGGTGGTAATGTTGATAGCCGTACCAGTACCACAGCCAGAACGGGCTCGGCTCGAAGGCTCTGTCATGGAACGTTGTTTGTGTGCGCGATTTATGATCTGAGTCTAGCAATAGCCACAACAGTTGTTCGTCGTAAGCTTTTGAGGCTAACTCTGGTGTGCCTGCCTGTTCCACTTGTTCCCAAGCCTTCGCCACGATTTTTCTGTAGTAGTCGATTGTGTCGCGTCTGCAATATCCGCGTGTTTTTTGTTCGACAGCATCTCTGAGATACGTTACTGTTCGCGCTAGTTTTTCTTCGTCTAGGGTTCCGTCTTTTCTGATTGCTCTGAGAAAGTCGCTTTCATAGTATCGGAGAGGTGTTTCACGCGTTCCAGTCTTGTTCTGGAATGGTTGCATGATTTTCAGTTTTAGTGAGGGGTTTGTGGACTCAATCCATATGGCTCTCTTCTGTAATAGACTGTAGAGGATTTCTGTTACTATCTTTGTTGGTTTCATGTCGAGTAGGTAAGAGGCTTCTACTGCTGTTAATCCGCGTCTTATTCCGAGGGTTTCCATGCTGATTTTGGGTATCAGATAAGGTTTCTTACGAACCACATAAACAACGACTCCTATTACAGCGATGAAGAAACCAAATGTCAAAAGTGCAGCTCCGTACTTCTGGAAAAAAGCAACTAAACCAGAAGGCTGCTTGTCATAGTATTGCACGTATTCTTTGGGGAAAGAAACTCCAACAGGATACTGCGCATCTTTGGCAAGGTTTTCCTTTTCAAAGAAAATTGCTAATCGGCCCTCTTCCATAATTGTACCGTTCCAGTCCACGCCTAACAATGTTTTTACCTGACCTACAGTGACATCAGAGGGCAAAACAATCAACACACGAAGATCCTGCACTCTTACAGGCCACCATACTGGAATGAACTTCATACCAACATTGTCTTGTGTGTCTTCATATATCATGTGAGCAACGTTTGTCATGAGGGTGAACCAGATAGTTTGCCCAGCTTTTAAGGGTGTGTAAAGGTTGACCCTCACTTCATAATCGCTTCCGGAACTTACGTCAGTAGCTGTAAGGGTGTGTCCATATTGGTCTTTGGCTGAGCCTATTGTGAAGTCGCGTTGAGGTTGACCGATAAGTACATAATTTATGTTTAGGCCAGAATCTAGTGTTATGCTTATGTTATAGAATAGGTCGATTGTTCCGTCTTGGTTTATCCATATTTTTACCCATTCTTGATTAAGATAATATGTTCTCTCTTCTGCTGCAACGCCTGTAAACGTCATTAGAACGAATGTGACAAGCAATGCTGCTAGCAAAGGGTGTTTTTTCACCATTTTGGTTCCTCGGTTATCTCAAAAGTCTGCCCACAATATGGACATGTCGCATATGGTACTCCAGACACAATTTTAATCCGGTTAGCGTCTACAGAGGCTGAACAGTTGGGGCATTTAAGCCCCACAGTCCTCATTTGTCCAGATACTTCTAGCTTTTGGATTATTGTTTTTGGTTTTTTGGTTATGTAGTAGGCGATTCCGAAACCGACAACAAACAGCATAGCGGCAATAATCAGTCTTGTAGCTTTTAATTCAACTGAAATGCCTGTCCCGGTAGACCAGGCGAATATGATACCGAAGAAGAATAGAACTGCAATTGCAATTACGCCTAGCGCTCTTGTAAGGTTCACAGATTATTGGTGCAACCTCTCACAATTTAACCTTACCCTTTACATTAGAAGTTTCATGTCGGATAATCTTGACGCGCGCCTCGTAAAACTCCTCTTTTCTTTGAGGTTCAGAAGAGTACAATGACTTGTTGGTTTAGAGCTTGAAGAAGACTGAGAAGCTGTTGTGTCAGCAGGCTCAGGACGCACGTCAATTAAATAGTCAAATGCAATACGTTTAACGGTAGTTAGCGAAATGCCATGACGAATGTAAGGAGCGTTCATATGAAAGTTAAATGGAAGATACGGCATCATATTAAGCCAGGTGATATAGGATATCTTACTTATCTTCACGGGATCTTATATGCAAAAGAATACGGCTACGATCAAACATTCGAAGCGTATGTTGCAGTTGGGCTCGCAGAATTTGTTCAATCGTTCAGCTCCGCCAAAGATCGAATTTGGCTGGCAGAGACAAACGGTCAAATCATTGGTTCCATCGCCACTGTCGGGCATTCAAAAGTAGATGCTCAACTTCGCTGGTTCCTCGTTCATCCTGACTATCGAGGGCTTGGTATTGGAAAAGAACTCTTGAAGGAAGCGCTTCAGTTCTGCAAGGAGCGCAAGTACAAAGTCATATTCCTCTGGACCACAAGCGAACTAATAGAAGCCAGCCATCTTTACACATGCTTTGGCTTCAGCAAAACCGAGAAAAAAACGCACAAAATCTGGGGAAAAAAGGTCACAGAAGAAAAGTATGATCTGCATCTGTAAAACGATTTGTAAACCTCTAAAACATGGCGCATTCACGGAATAAAAGGTCACCATACGCTTATTTTAACAAAATAAGGCTAATGTGGGGTCGCGGGGATTTGAACCCCACCCCCAGTGGAGACGTCTCCCGCAAAATCCCCCTTTTTTCTTGGAGCAATCGATTGGTTACAGGATATTGAAGTAGAAGAAATTTAGTGAAGTTTATTACACTTTATCTATCTGAACTTCATGTTAAGCGCGCGTGCTTTAGGTGAATTAGATTGGACACCCAAAGCCTTTGTGACTGTGGCACAACAGCAACATAAGGTTAAATGCGTGCGGTGCTTGCGTAGTTTACATGAGGCGGTTTGTATGATTTTCATAACTCTAGGCAAATGGAAGCAAGCGCCCAAAAAGGAAATGATTGATCAAGCCACCAAAAGGTTAGAAGAACTCGAGAAGCAAGGCATCAAGATGCGTGTCCACTGGACTCTGGGACGCTATGACGTAGTCGCATTTACGGAAGCCCCAACCGAAAAGGACGTCATGAAAGCACTCCTCAGTTTTCAAAACTTAGTTGATACGGAAACGATGGTAGCCGTTCCACGGAAAGAAGGAATAAAACTCCTTTAAATCGAAACCAGACAATTCCCCTTCTTTTTTCTGTTTCAAAAATCAAGTCCAAGATCTCTTTGGAGCCTGCATTTCTATGCCAAACTTTTTTCTAGTGCAAATTCACAAAGGTTTATATTCTTCTATGTAGTATTATTCTAATTGGTAAAAATGAACACTGAAGTATTGGAATATTAGGAGTTGATTGAGGTGCCCAAGAGTTACAAATATGGTTCGCCTGTAAACAAAGAGAAGATTCCTAAAGCTAAGAGAAGACTTCCTCAATATGATGAGTGCCTTAGAGAATTTGTAGCTTCTGGTCATGAAATTTGGAAAGTCAACATTAATGCCCTACCCACTAAGAATGTAAAAGTAATTTTAAGTTCACTAAACTGGAGAATAAAGCATAACCCCGAATTTAGGAACATTCAAGTATTTTCTCGAAGGAACCAAGTCTATTTAGTGCGCGAGAGATTATTTGCTCCAATGGATTATATGGGTGGACACACTGATTACAAAAAGCGAGCAGTAGGATACATCCTTCTTAAACCTGATGGTTTGGCTTATAAGGCATCTGAAGGTTCTTTGAACAAGATTGATATCCAAATCCCTATAGAAAGTTTTAAAGGAGTAGAGATTCGCACAGGCAAAGAAATCAGTCTTCTTCGATGGTTTCTTATTGGAGCTTGGTCCATTTTGTTTAAGAAAAAGACAGAATATTTAGTGGTGACTTATGAGGAACAGTCTGGTATGTTACAGCATATGGTTTTTGATTTTCATAATCAGAGAAAGATGGTTGATGAGCTGATAAGTTTAGTGAGCTATCTGAAAAGAAAAAAAGCAAGTAACACCTAAAGGGTATGTTTTCCTCGCGCGCGCGATCAGCCAAGAACGACAAACTTATGGACCAGTAGGTCTCAAAGTGGAGATATCTCCCGCACACCCCCCTTTTTTCTATTTGGTTCGTTCGCTGGCTTCTATGAACCTCTATCCCCTGAGCGCGCGCGCTAGAACACGCTCATCTACACGCATTTCGTCGACTTTGAGGATGATCAGTTTACTTGCAAGGTCGCCCATACACTAGAAGAAGCTGAGAGTCTAATCGAAGCTGGGTTTGATTATGTCACTGACATGGATGGCTTTAAGTTGTTCAGGAAGAGAAAGTAGCGCTCAAATGGGGCCTGATGGATTACTAGTGGGGTCGCGGGGATTTGAACCCCGGATCGCCAGCGCCCCAGGCTGGTATCCTTGACCAGCAAATATGCCCAGAGCCAGAGATACCCGCTTTTGACCAAACTAGACGACGACCCCAGCACAAACGAAACTAGAAATAGAATAATAAATACATTACTCAAATGCAAGAACTCTGGATTAGCTGAAAGTACATTAAAGTCAATAGCATCCAGCTTTCGACAAATAAGCCAAAACGCAGACTTAAACAATCCAGAAAGCGTAAAAGCATTTATCGCAAACTTGAAATTATCCAACAACACCAAACAGAAACACGCCAACAACTACAACTACTACTGCAAAGCAAATGGTATCAAATGGGAAAAACCATACTACAGAGCAGAACGCAAAATTCCTCTAATCCCAACAACAGAAAACGTAAACAAGATTATATCAGCATCATCAAACAAATATGCAACAATCTTCACAATCCTCAAAGAAACAGGACTAGAAGGAATGGAACTAGCAACAATACCAAGAAACCAAATAGACGCAGACAGAGGCATCATCAACGCAGAAGGATGCAAAGGACACAACTCACGTTCATGCAAACTTAAGCAAGCAACCGCAGACCTACTAAGAACATACCTAGCCAAATACAAAGGCAACTATCCTTTTCCACGATCTAAAATAATGGGTCAAATGTGGCGAGAATTCCGCGATCGTCTAGCCGAAAAACTCAACGACCCACAACTAAAAGCGATACCGCTAAGAAACTTACGCCATTATTACGCAACAAGACTATACGCCAAAACAAAAGACATACTTCTAGTCAAGCAACGATTAGGACACAAAAAACTAGAAACAACAATGTTCTACACTCAATTAATCCACTACAACGAAGAAGAAGAATACACATGCAAAGCCGCAACCAACATAAAAGAAGCAACAGAATTAATAGAAAACGGATTCCAATACGTCACCGAAATGGACGGCTTAAAACTATTCAGAAAACGCAAATAACCCCTCTTTTTCTACCATCTATGCAATTGCTTAGACCATTCGCTTCGCACACGTGCTCTGCTCAACCCGAAGCGCGCGCGCAAAGCCAAACCCAAAAATCAATAACAACAAACTCAAACAACTAATCATAGCTACGGCTACGCGCGCGCTTCGGCAAAACTGACAAGCTAGCTTGGGATTATCTTGAGACTTATGAAAAGCTCAAAGATTTCTAGGTTGACAATCTTCTATTGCACCGGACAAGACTCAACAAAACCGAAATTCACTTATGGGTAGTAATTCGAATTGAACTTGGAATCGGTGCAGACTAATGGATGCTATGTTGAGATACGCAAAAGTGAATGCAATCAAAGGAACTACTGTCTTCTTGACTGGCGTGAACCCACGAACTGCAAAGCATGTACAATTCGCGATCGAAAACGGGTGGTGGAAAAGAGGAAAAGAGGCTTTGAAAGATCTTGAGGATGCCTTAAGCTCTAGGATCTTTCTTAAAATCTTCGTTGGAAAGCACAAAGTGGATTTTGAACCAGAAAAGCCACCGGAAAATCGAGAAGATAGTTATCTCACATTTCTGAGCTATGCCAAGGAATCTGGGTATAATCCCAAGTTTCTCAGGGAGTTAGATCATTATCTTGTTACTATGACTTCTTGGACAAATCCCGTTAAAGACTTAGGGATGTATCTTCTGAATGCCACAGACAAGTTAGGGATGGTTTTCTATGCACGAGATCGGATTACCAACTTGAGTAAGAAAACACGTCCTCCGCATGTAGAGATTCGATATCATGTTGTGAGCTCTATAGTTTCATGTAAGGGTTGTCTTGATGCCCTTGCTGCTATTGTCAACGAAGTCTACGGCGTGGGTCACAGAAAGGGAAAGATTGACTTGGCAACTATTCGGTCAGATTTACTCCATCACATTGAGAAAAACAACAATAAACTTTGGAGGTTACTGAAAGATCACGAAAAGTGGATTAATAAAATGACAACTTACAGAGATTTTGTAATTCACAAGATAATGTTATCAACACCTCCTGTCGGATCGCAGGACGACGTTGCCAAACCATTAAAAGTCCGTGTTCCTTCAAAGCCCCTATCAATCAACACCCGAGAAGAGGAACAGAAGAAAGTCAGTTGGATAGATGCTGGAGAATTTTGTGAAGCCATGATAGAACGGCTACAGAGTATCATGGAAATAGTGTGTGTTGACCTCTTAAGACTAATCGAGTCCAAGACATATTTTCCAATATAGCGCGCGCGAGATAAACGGTTACAAACTCTTCAGAAAACGCAAATAACCTCGCGAGTCTCGCGCCTCGCTCACCAATGCCCACGTTCCGCACAATGCCGATACGCAAAACCGCACAAGAAAAAAGCGCCCGCTATTGTTTCCACTCCCTCAAACAGAGATCTAACAAACTCTTCTGCTTCGAGCTCTTCCTCCTTGGTTTCCGAAAGTCGCTTGACGCTCTCTGGAACTTGTCCTTCAATCCAAATGTCTTCAATATCTTTGAACGGAACAAATACAATATCGCCAAAAGTCAAATGCGTGATTTCGATTGGAGTATTATCTAGAGTTCCCTTCACAAGCTGATTTTCAACTTGAACTTCGGAAACCTTGACCCACATATGTTCGACACGCCTACCGGCAGAGAATGCAGATTTCACCATATCGGCTCTGAGTAACTGCTCCACAGTGAATTTTCCCTTGTTTGGATAGAGTTTCTCTGAATATTCAGGACTAACATAGAGAATATTGGGATCAGACATTATTCTCCACTCCAAACGCGCGCGCCTTGAGTATCCCAATTGATTTAACTTATCGTTTATGAATTGGAAATTCATAACCAGAATTGGGTTTGGGATTAAAATTTAATTCCTTCCTTCGAACAAGCTAACTGACTATTAGATTGTATTGCATTACATTGCATCATAATATATTATGCTATAGTACGGACTAGGATCTAGAAAAAAAATGGAGTTTAGTTTTGTTGTTTTCTTCTACGTCTGGTCAAGACTAGCGATATTGTAGCTACTGTTATCAATGAGGTCAAGCCTATCCATGGAACTAGCAGTTCATATTTGTCTATTGAAATCCATTTTCCACCAACTGGAGGTGGACCTGCAAGTTTTATCAGCCAGAAATCTCTGTCTGGACTAGACTCTATGTAGCCAGCTACAGCATATCCTCCATCATAAGTCTGAATCACTGACGTGGCTACGTCATCGTTAGACTCACCAAATGTTAGGTTCCACATCGCGTTGCCAGATGGATCGGTCTTTATCAGCCAGAAATCCCTACCGCCGGCTCCAAGTGATGTTGCAAGTCCAGCCAAGGCGTATCCTTCATCAGAAGTCTGGACCATGGAAAGGGCATGGTCATCGCCCTCCTCTGGTCCCCCATATGTTTCATTCCACTGTTCGTGTCCAGTCGCGTTAGTCTTTATCAGCCAAAATTCAGCAGTATCATATATCCCCTTCTGGCCAGTCAAAGCATATTCTCCATCACTCGTCTGTACGCAAGCTGTTGCCGCCTCATAGCCAGTAGTTCCGTAGGTTTGATTCCACTCCATTCCTCCGGTTGAGTTAGTCTTGACAAGCCAAAAGTCCTGCGATCCAGCACCAAAAGAACTCGTGCGACCAGCTAATGCAAATCCGCCGTCGTCCGTCCGAACAAGAGATGCAGCCAAATCTACTCCTCCGCCTCCGTAGGTTTGATTCCACTCCATTCCTCCGGTTGAGTTAGTCTTGACAAGCCAAAAATCGTAGTCTCCAGCACCAAAAGACCTTGTATTACCGAAGAGTGCATATCCTCCATCATCCGTCAATACGGCACCTCTGCCAGTATCACATCTTGGTCCCCCGTACGTTTTATTCCACATCATGTTTCCATCAGAGTCCGTTTTCACGATCCACATATCGCGGTTTGGTTCAACGCCTTTATGCCCAATGAGCAAGTATCCAGAGTCAATGGTTTGAATTACTCCTCCTTCAGCTCTTTCAGTGCCTACAGTCCCGAATGTTTTATTCCACTGTTCGTGTCCAGTCCGATTAGTTTTGACAAGCCAGAAGTCAAAATTTCCGGCACCGAAGGAATTCGTGCGGCCAGCTAGTGCATATCCCCAGTCGCTCGTTTGAATGACAGACAATGGCACATCTTCGTTTACACCTCCGTATGTCCTCGTCCATTCTATTGCAGGTGGTTCTACGCATCTTACGAGTTCAATGTCAATTGTTGTCAACAGGCAAACAAGGATAGATACGATCATAAGAGAAACTAGTCTCTTTGACATCTCCTTTCTCCGATTCTAATTAAACTAATGAATAAATAACACTTGTGAAAGAATCTTCTATGGACAAAACACCTGAAGATCATCTAAAAACTTGATCAATCGATATCTACCACGCGTTCTGACCTTGTCTAAAGCCTAATCAACCTATCCAAATCTCTTCTTTCCAGCTATCTTCAATCTCTACGTTATGTTCATAAGTCGCCCGCGCATATAACAACAGCAACCTCTCAGCACACTTTTTGTCATACTACGCACGGTATAGAATCCAAATATCCCAAGACCGTTAGCCTCTTTACCACTCCTTACAACCTCTCAACAGCATGACTTGATGAATGGGCATATTAGATTCTAGCAAGACGTATCCTTACGACTAGAACGCTTCAAGAATCAACCAACCATCCTTAAACTCCCAACGCTTCTTACGAAAACCAGACAACTCGACCAAATGCTTCAAAGGAACAGATGCAATATAAGAACCTTGCTTTCTCTTACGAACAAACAACCTAATCTTAGGCACTTTAAACAACCTTCAAACCAATACATAAAATGAACAGCTAATTAAAAATTATTCAGTAACACATGGTATAACGGAGAATAACCTTTATATTACATAAAAACCATTAATTCCAAGAGGAAAATAAAAATGGAGAACACAAAAATGAAGAAACAAACATACCAACAACAAAAAACACATGGTAAAACCACAAATCGCATCAGCAACAAAGACATGAAAGAAGAAGATGTAAATAAATCTAATACCCTAAGGCTGGTATCCTTGACCAACAAATATGCTCAGAGCCAGAGATACCTGCTTTTGACCAAACTAGACGACGACCCCTAGACATACCCACCAAACATAAAGAACAAATCATAAATACTTTGCTCCAATGCAAAAACAACGGATTAGCTGGAAGTACATTAAAATCAATAGCATCCAGCTTTCGACAAATAAGCAAGACCGCAGACTTAAACAATCCAGAAAGCGTAAAAACATTTATCGCAAACTTGAAACTATCCAACAACACCAAACAGAAACACGCCAACAACTACAACCACTACTGCAAAATAAACGGTATCAAATGGGAAAAACCATATTACAAATCAGAACGGAAAATACCGTTAATCCCAACAACAGAAAACGTAAACAAGATTATTGCAGCATCATCAAGAAAATACGCAGCAATCTTCACAATCTTAAAAGAAACAGGATTAGAAGGAATGGAACTAGCAACAATGCCAAGAACCCAAATAGATGCAGACAGAGGCATCATTAACGCAGAAGGATGCAAAGGACACAATTCACGCTCATTCAAGCTTAAACAAGCAACCGCAGACCTACTGAGAACATACCTAGCCAAATACAAAGGTAACTATCCTTTTCCACGATCTAAAATAATGGGTCAAATGTGGCGAGAATTTCGAGACCGTTTAGCAGAAAAACTTAATGACCCACAGCTTAAAGCGATACCGCTTAGAAACTTACGCCATTATTACGCAACACGACTATACGCCAAAACGAAAGACATACTTCTAGTCAAGCAACGATTAGGACATAAGAAACTAGAAACAACAATGTTCTACACGCAACTAATCCACTACAACGAAGAAGAAGAATATACATGCAAGACCGCAACCACCATCAAAGAAGCAACCGACTTAATCGAACATGGGTTTGAATACATAACCGAAATGGACGACTTAAAACTATTCAGAAAAAGAAAGTAGACCGTGAGGCGTTCGCCTCACCAATGCCAGACGTTCCGCACAATGCCGATACGCAAAACCGCGCAAGGAAAAAGGGAAAGTCTAAATCTAGCCTTGTATGATAAGCCTTCAGCTCTCTTTAAAGCTCCCTGTAGACTTCTAATTCTCATTGCCTCGCTTCGCTCGGGTAAGACACCAATTGCATAGGTTTCTTACCCATCCAGCCCTGCAGTCTCCCTGAACTCATATCTTCCTTGCGACCAGCCATGAGATTTGTAAGCCACGTTTGTAAGCCTTAACCAAAAGGAGCACTCATTCGCTTCCCCTATACTGATACACCCTCCCGCTACGCACAAGAATCATGCACCGCATAAATCTTATCCTATCTAAAAGCTAATGAAGTCATATAAAACGTGTGCTCGGAAAATGGTATACATCTGATCTTTACAACGTATATCCAAGGTTTTCATTTTCTAAGAACTAAAACCAGCGCGTAACCAACATACTGATCCAGAAAAGTGCCCTTTTCTTTTTTAATTTTTTTCAGATCGAATTTTTTGCTTTCACGTATTTCAAGCTTTTGAGATAGAATCATGTTAAATGGGAAACATTTGTTAATTATCAGGAATCTCAACCAGTGAAGCCAATCATAAGCGTTACTTGGAAATATCGAACCTCCGATAAACTGTATTTCTTTAGGATTAAGACGTTTGGCATATTCCATATATTCTCGTCTGGAAAACGGATACTCTTCCCATTCTTTTGATATTTGAGTTATAAATCTCCAAATCCTATACGGTACATTCATTTTGCTCGGGGTAGAAATGAAGCACAGTCCATTCTTTTTGATGACGTCAAAGTGAGCTTCTATTACTTTCATTCTTTCTTTACCTCTAAAATGTTCTGCCAAACCAAATGACATGGATACGTCATACCTATTTCTCAGTTTTTCATCTAAATTTAACACATCAGCTAAGACTAAATTGCAGTTAACAGCGTATCTTTCAAAAAGTTGCTTGCTTCTCGCTAAGGCTTTATCGCTGTAGTCCAACACCGTGACGTTTGCTCCTCTTTTAGCGAATAAAAGTGACATTTTCCCTGAGCCAGCACCCAATTCGATAACCTTCAACCCTTCAAAAGAACCAAACATGGAAATGACTATCTTGGAAATCCTATCGAAATCCACTGACATCTCCAACTTGGCCAATAAAAACAAGTCCTCTTCAAAAGATAGTGCGCGCCCCCACAGAGAATCCCAAATCTCTTTTTCCATTACTCTTTCTCTTCTACTATTTTAAAACGAATGGTTTACTTTTCAAGCTTTGCTTTGTATCTAGATCCAATGGTACGAATAATTAAAACACGTTAAAACTCGTTTGGCTTTCCGCCAAACTCCCACCGATGCGAGTTAAGGCCGTTTACCACAAGCCCCGCCTGCAAATGAGTCATTCAATATCATTCCTCACAGCACACCGCAAACAATGCTGCACTTGACGATCCTCTAGTTCCCAAGAGGAAAAACTATGAAGGTTAAAGTCTTTTAATACCACATGAACACATACAGACTTGTATCGGAGGTACAAGAATGTCAAAGTCCGCCGAGAAAACTTTTGTGAGAAAGGAAAGTATACTCCAATTAAATATAAGAGAATGAGTGTTGCCAATGAAATCTCTGTTGGTTTTGTTTTCATATCATCACAATAATACTGAGAAAATCGCTAACGTCTTCGCAAAAGTTCTTGATGCACAAATAAAAACGCCACAGCAAATAAACCCTGAAGAGCTTCAAGAGTATAGTCTAATAGGGCTTTGGCTCAGGGATATATAGTGGAAAACACCATAAAGTTCTGCTTGACCTCGCCGATAAACTACCACAAGTCACCAACAGGAAAGCATTCATTTTCTCAACAAGTACATTTACAAGAGATCTCGCCAAAAATCACTCGTCGCTCGGGGAAAAACTGCAATCTAAAGGTTACATGATTTTTGATGAATTTAATTGTAAAAGTTTTAACACTAATAGTTTCACTAAATTTTTTGGGGGAATAAATAAGGGTAGACCTAATGCTGAAGACCTCAAACATGCGGAAGAGTTTGCTCAGAACCTGAAGCAGAACCTGCAAAAGAAGTGAAACTTGAACACATGAATTCTTTATAGTCTATTATCATGGCTCTATGAAAGTGGGGGGTTCTAGGCAAGCCTCTCGTCAAATTGTTCGCTAGAACACTCGAAAAGCAAGTCGAGAAATCATTAGAGAAGTTGAAAAGCATTTTGGAGAAATAAATGCATGCATGCATTTAAGATTATGTTGCTGTTGTGCCACAGTCACATACGTTTATATGGCATTACTGTAAAAACACATTTGTTTGAAGTGATAAAATGTCGCGCGCGGTTTTCTTATTCCCGAGTGGATAACCCTTGCGCGCACGAGAGAGCAATAGATCGGTGAGGATGGTTTGAGCGATACAGAAACGCGGAAGAACTGGCTTGTTAGGCACGCAGAGGCCGAGGCGAAGAAAGACGTTATCCCGTATTCGGAGCGTGCTGGGAACATTGTAGGGGTTGTGGCCATCCTCTTGATTGTGTTGTATTTCGTTGCTCATCAGGTGTGGTCAACAGGGTTTTTTACTTCAAGATTTGGCACTGTAGAGATGCTCCTGTTTTATATCTCTCTAATGTTCGGGATGGTTACATCTGCTGTAAGAGGATTGTTTGGTCGCAAGAATTTTGCCCGCCTCTTCGACATACTTGGATTTGTTTTGTTCACTGTCGTCCTTGCTTGGCTGTTCGTGGTCTTTCCATTTGACTTTGCTTATTTTGCCGATGCACTGCCAAATTTCCTCAGATTTCTGTTGCAGTGGATTTCCAACGACATTGCCAGAGTCCTTATGTTGCTAGGTATAATTGCGACTCCAGTTATGGCGGTTTATACAGCTGTATTATACGTGTTTGTTCGCAGGGAACTCTCTAAATTAGCTCCGCCGTGACAAAACTATGTTCGAAACGGTAAAAATGCTTGGCACTGTTTCCAGAGCAGAGTTCCTACTGCCGAATTTGGGATCGCTCATTATGGGACTTGCTTGGGGAGTCATGCCTCCCATAAGGGTTGATGACTTGGTGGTTCTGATAGTTCTGTTCTTTGCCATAATCAATCTAAGCTCTGCCATAGGTGCACAAGCCAACACTCTATTCGATCGCGAATTGGATTCAAAGGACGATCGCAAAAAACAACTTGTCGAAGCGATGGCTTCTTTTGGTGCAAACCGACTGAAAGAGTTGCTAACTATCGAGTTTGCTCTCACCTTGATTCTGGTTTTTCTATTCATGCTAATTCAGCAAAAACCCATTCTGCTACTTATGTGGATAGTGGGGATCTCTTTAGGTTACTTCTATTCTGCTCCACCATTCAGAATAAAGTCTAGATCTTGGCTAGCCCCGGTTACGTTAATTCTGGTTCTCGCCATCTTTCCAGTGCTATTCGCTTACTACACTTTTACCTCTGAAATGAACCCTTTCTTTCTTCCTTCTTTCCCTCACCGGGCTCGCCTTAACAGTGTATGGTGTAATTATACCGACTGAGATCCGAGACTACTTCGGAGACAAAGCAATGGGCATCGAAACGATGACGGTGCGCCTAGGTCTTGCCAAGGCTTCATTCCTCGGCATTGTATTGCTAACCGCAGGTGCCATACTCTCTGGAACAGCTTTTCTTCTCGAGTGGGCTTATGAACAGCGCCCATTGTTGAGTGTTTTCCTGCTTGCCATACCAGTTGCCGTTTTTATTGTTCTAAGAAAAATCAAGAGGCTCTACTCTCTTTCCAAAGAACAAGTGGCCTCAAAGAACTCAAGATCCGTTGAACAAGAGATTGTAAGCTTGTCTGCTCACAATCCGCAGTGGATAATGCTGGTTACACAAACATACAGCCTCATGTCGATCATACTATTTACAAGCAAATTCTTGCTCTAACAGCGCGTCCTGAATAACGCGCGCGATTACAGGTATAGCGATTCTAAAAGGGGTTATGGTCGCAGGTCAAGACGCGTAGATGTTACTGTGCCTTAACAGTCACACACCTTTATATGCATGCATGTAAAAACAGGGTTGCGTGATGT
>Ga0224506_10001053_pt1 | contig 20338 bp, 12 predicted proteins | sample SF_Jan12_sed_USG_2_FD_169108 | JGI IMG/M metagenome (GOLD analysis project Ga0224506, IMG submission 169108) | Sediment microbial communities from San Francisco Bay, California, United States - SF_Jan12_sed_USGS_8_1 | ecosystem: Environmental > Aquatic > Marine > Sediment | place: USA... | reverse complement strand
AAGGTTCCCACGAAGTATGAGTGGAGTTGCTGCAAAGCGTTGGTGTTCAGGTAGGCAATTCTCTGAGTGGCAATACACCCACCCAAACCATACTTCCTCCCCTGCCGCAACAAAGTCTCCACCTGCCTAGAACACTTCTTATCAATCCCAGAAGAGCCACCCATCTCCGGAATAAACTCCTGCGCCTCATCAAAGACAAACAGGATATACGGCTTAACCTGAAACATTCTTTTCCGTCGATTCAATAAATCCCGCGAAAGCCTGATCACCAAATCCTTAATCGTAAACGGGTCAGCTATCGAGACACAAACAAGCCTCTCTTCACCCTCCAACAACTCCCGAATCTTCTCTGCGGTAAGCCCGCCAACTTCCTTCTCGTCCTCCTTGCCCTTCCTCTTGAAAATATCCAAAAGCGTCGATCTAGTAGTAGCCCAAGCGAAAAGCCCACTCTTCTCATGAACCCCAAAGCGCTCCACGGCCTGACGCGCGCTTCCATCAAGGAACCGAATGAAGCCCTCATCGACCTCCTGTTGCTCGATGAATCCATGTTCATCCATGTAAACCAAAACGGTATCCCGAATCGCGTCTATGGCATTCACGTAATGCGGCTTATCCACACTCCCCTTCCTTTGTCCATCCAACTCCTCTAAGAACTGCCCAAAAGTCGGAACTTTAAGGCGGGGCTTAGTATAATAGGAAACCTTCCCTTGTGTCAGAATCTCCCTGAACCCGTCAAGAATCCGCTCGTCAGCCTCATATTCTCTCGGCTTCACAACAGAATTGAAGAACTGCCCTATGTCCTCAATTCTTCTCTCCAAGATCACCAGAGAAGGCATATTGCAATCAGCTATTACATCCATGAGTAGGAAGGGATACTCACAGCTTATGTCGAAGATGATGACCTTCGTATCCTCCGTATGATAAAGAAGCCTTCGCAAAATATTCGACATCAGATTGCTTTTTCCACCGCCGGTGAAGGCGAAGATTCCGAAGTGATAACGTACCAACCTCTCGAAGTCCACATATATCGGAATGAGCCTCTTACTCGCCTCAAACATCTTGATCAGCCCCAGCCGAGGATCCTCTCTCGCGTGCTCAACAGTTCTAGAAGTGTCTACGCCCAGCTTGTCTGCGATTCGATGATTGTACATGCGATTGATCATTTCACTGTTCAGAACATAAGCCTCACTCGCCACCACAGGATAAGAGAAGCCCTTCACAAACTCTGGGTCCTTCCCTTCGTCTAAGACGAGATCGTAGTTGATCGGTATAGAGCTGATCTGAACCATCATCGTAGCCCGATCATCAGTAGCCCAATCAGCCTCAGACTGCTCAATAATCTCAAACTGCATAGGATAATACCCATAATCCGAAAGCCCCCGCAAACCAAAATGCTCAGGCCAAACCCGCGAAATCTCCATAAGCGTATATCGCTGTCCACCTTCACCCTGCTTAAAATTCCTCACAGCCAACAGCATGCCCTCCTCCAACAACCCCATCAAATCCTTCTGATACTCCACCTTCACCCTACAGTCATACCTGGCAGATATGCCCGAAAGCTTCGTCTGCTGAGCGGCTACAGCCCTCTTCGGAATAACAGCACTCAACCTTCCACGAAATCTCTCATCGAAATCCGTGAAATACATACTAAACGACCTCTCTTCTCGCGGCCTCAATTCTAGCTCGCCTTTCCCTAAACGTACTCATATAGAATACAAAATCCCTCAACTTATGATTATTCAGTATCCACCTCCCCACACTCTCAGCCACACGCTTAAAAGATCTATAATGCCACTTAGCCACCTTATCAGCAACAAACAAAGGCTTGTTGTGACCAAAAGCCTCAGGAATACTCGGAGTCGTCATAGCCTTCAACAAAACCACAATCAGATTCTGCAACGAATTCCTCACACTCCTATCCTTGAACAAAATCGCCTCCACAGGCTCCCTAGCACCCCCAAACTCATTCCAAAACCGTACAGTGCTCTCATCTGAGAAATCAAACTCAGGATAAACCAGCCTATCCGTCAACAACACATTACTCCTCAACCTGGGATCAGACACAGCCTGCGAAAGCTGAACATACGTCTTCAAAAAAGTCTTTTCCAAGCTTATCCTGTTCCTCCGAGCACCAAGCACATAGCCTTCCCTACCCTCATGATCAGGAACCATCGTCTTGAAAGCCGAATCATACTCAATGAGGCTCCAAGGAACCTTCACCTGCCCGGAATTAAAGAGTGAAATAGACTGCAGGATCATGCGATCCGTGTTGGGCAGCTCCTCAAACTCCTCACGGGTCAAAGACCCACGAAGCAAACCCTCATTCTGCAAAATCGGAATCAGCTGCCGCTTGAAGTCCCTAGCCGCTGTATCCTTCGTCAACCCAATTAACAGCACCCTCCTCTTCCAACACTCCTCAATAATCATCTCCAGACAAAACAGCGTAAGAAAAGCGATATCTAACGTCGTCAGCCAATGCTCCTTCCCATCCTTCACAATCTTCATCCTGTTAGAACTCAGTTTCCTTTCTTCGTCCTCATAGAAGAAACGATCACCAAGAACCCTCACAACCTTCTTCAAACGCTCCCACGCATCCAGACAACGTGGCTCCATCAGAAAACGCGAGGCTTCCTCCCTCAGGTAGCCGTCCTTCACCGAACTCTCCAGATACTTCCTCACTCGTTTCACCCGCTTTTCATCCTTAACGCCCAAACCCTCACAGATCTCCTTCAAAGAAAGCGGACCCCTCTCCTCAATCAGATAGATCACAGCATAACGCAGATAGTCCGCCCTAGCCGGAGGAAGACCCAGGACAGAATGTCGAATGCAATGTCTCCCATAAGCCAGATCATTCACATCAATCGGCACAGCGTTCACCTCAAAACCGATCAAGGACCCCTTCTTCTCCCAAAGCTCCCGCTTAGAAGTGTCATACAGCAAGCTTCCCCGCTCCCCGGACAAAGTCCTATCCATAAGCAGAATCCGAATATCCTTCTCTGGATCCGTGATCAGCTTGTAAGCCAGATAATACTCAGCAAAGCTCATGATCCAATTCGCAATCGTCGCATTATTGATGATGGCCTCATCAACCAAAGGTCTAGCAACCCCTAATTCCCCAGGCTCCTCCAAATCAAAAAATGTCTGATCCACATCCGGAACATCACTGATATACATCGGAACCACACTCGAAACCCCAGCACCCCTCTCCAAAAGCCGCGAATCATACACCATCCTGGGAGCCCCATCCTTCCGAAACTCCACAGAACCAGTCACAGCATAAGCCCCACCAAAGAAGATCATCAGATCAAACAAAGACCTCGAATACATTGTGCCATCGATCCCAACAAACCGCACCTTGTCGCTGCCAAAGAAGGCTTTCGCAGTTTCACAAGCTCTCCCAAAATCAAAATCAGAAACCATAAAATCACAAAGCAACCGATCATACAAACCCCTAAGAGAATGAAACCGCTCCGCATACTCCGAAACCTGATCAGAAGCCCCCAACCTCAACAACTCACTAGTCCTCTTGATCCTCCTGCTCAAAAAAGACGAAGACAACAAACCACCTCGAAGCACTTACACTACTAGGAAAACCTGTCTAAAATAAATTGCACACGTAGCCAATTCAATAGTTGAAGTCTTATTCAATACCCCATCTTGAAGAGATCAGTTCCATGAAAACCCTAAGTATCGCGAAGATCAACCATCCATTGTAATTTCTGTAGTATGCGGCAACGTGAGAGATTGAGAGCTATTTCAAGAATCTGAGGGTTTTTTCCTTGCGCTTGACAATGTGTATTTGTGGTTCATAAGTTTAATGTGACGCATGACACTTTCAGTGGAAAATGTGGCGATAACATTGCCGAAGAAATTTTACGCTTTCTCTGTGCTTATGGTCCTTGTATTGGCGGCCTACCCGATTGTACCGATCTTTGCTGATTATCTGATGCCCGATGATTTCAAGGAAGAAAGCTGGTCTAAAGTCATTGACTATTTGGAGTATGTGGATGTCCATGCAGCTGCTCATGGATTGCCACGCCCTCCTGCTGGGGCCCACGCGTACCTATACACAGCATATGTGAACTATTCAGGATTGCAGATGCTCTATGCCGGTCTCACTAATATAACGATGGCTCTTGGAAAGTTTACTCTCACAATTCCCATCCAAACGTTCATGATGCACTATAAAAGTGAGAATCAAAGCAGAGATGTTGTTACCGCATCTTCTTACATCATGTTGCTGGCTTACAACGAGACCACCGATGGAAACATTTACCGTAATTCACCCGATAGAAACGATGCGCTATACGCCTCCTTCAATATCGGTTTCGACTTGTCTTCGCTGATCGATACAACGGATAGACCGGGACTCAACAGTAAGACCACAATTATTCCGCTGACTCATTCTGAAGACAAGCTTGAATGGCATTGGGGAATGACCTATCACAATCTCACCGCGATATGGTGGCGTATCTACATAGACCCCAATAATTCGTCGCACCAAAAAGTGCCGATTGCCATCAGCGTCTACGAGAGGCTGACTTTCACGTACGATTTGATTTTCAGTCCAGACAGTAACAACGCTACACTTGTGAGCAAATACGTTATCGGCAGAATGACCGACCTATGGGTTGTAGACAGATGGTTTTGGTTCATTCCCGTGGTGGTGCATTATAACAGCACCGGCTGCTACCGCTTGAACAAGTCCATGTACTCGGACGAAACAATTCACCAATTTCTGCACAGACACAGAATCAGCATGAGCATTGTCTTATTCCAAGCTTCTGCAATACTCGACCACACATCGAAAAGCATCGTCAGCGGACAAAACGCAACTGACAACGAAATCATAGTCAGCAACGACACAATATCAACCCTTGCTGAGGACGGAGAAAGGATATTCGATGTGGATTTCGGTGTCAAACGCATCTACAAATTGCATAATCATACTTCTGGCACAGACACGACGTACAATGCTGTTACCCGAACAGCTCAAAGAAACGGATTTGCGAAGAACCCCATATTCCATGTTCACACGTTCTTAATGAGATATATTCCTCTGGCATTAGCCCACATGGATGAAACTCTCTATGAACAAGCCAAAAACCACTTGCTCAACATGACATACGCTGACTACTTTTACATAATATCTTATCCGACCTACGACGGTTTTGAAATAGAGCATGACCCCACCTACACCGCTTACGCAAAGGTCACCACGCAGGCCGCATCAAACCCGCTTATTTGGCTTCTCGAAATAGCGTTTACGGTTGCTGTCGTCGCCATAATTATTGTTGCAATTGCTACGTTCGGCATGATCTACATGCTAAGACGAAAACCAAAAACCTCACAAATGCCCGCACATTCTTAAAATTTCTTCTTATGAGCAGTCCGACTCATTCGGACAACCCACAACGATATTAACGCCCCTACAAATACGAGAACCGCCGCCGTCAGAAACGACATTCTGTACGAAAAGACCTGACTTGCCCCTAATCTCATCAGCTGATCCACAACTGGACCCGCAATAAAGGTCCCCGGAAGACCCCAGCTCAAGAAAAACGTTGCATTAAACAGTGCAAACTGTTTTCCTCTTTTTTCTGGCGGTATCAATCTTGACGCGTAAGAATACGACGACGCCACAATAACCACATCAGAAGCCCCAGCAACAAAGTTACTGATGAAAATAAAAGGCAAATTTTCTGCGAGAACAAATCCTGACAGAGAGATGATCGCAATCACAGCGCCCACAACCAACAAGATCTCATCTCTAAAACGGTCAGAAAGCCTTCTCACAAACAAACCTACAATCAAGACCGCAACTGAACTCGTATTCACTATGTAACTCAAAAGACTACTGGACACGTTGAAACCCTCATCCAAAGAAAGATACTGCGATTTTACCAGTGCAACAGAGTTTCTTCCGAAATTAATGAACAACATAGCAAGTAGAAATATGAGGAACGGGCGGGAGAGATTGGTTTTTCCAACGCTTTGGGGACCTAGCCCTCTCTTTTCTTTTTTAATCCCCCCTTCAGGCACAAAGAACATAGGAATGGCAGAAACAATCATTATACCGGATGCGATGAAAAATAGTACTCCTTTATCAAAGCCCCAACCTTCATAGAACTGGGATAAGCCATCGTATGCGAGCCCACCAATCCAGACACCGATGATCCTTCCAATAGCACCGATGCTTGAAAGTTGACCCTGTACACCTGCCCGTTCATGCTCAGGATAAAGGTCCGAGAGAAGCGCACTCCAAGCCACATTTGACATCGACCAGAAGATTTCTACAATCGACATACCAACTATTATCACATAACCCGCCGCATGTCCACTCTCAGGCAAAGTGTGTGCGTACCACACTAAGAGTGTGCTTACTGCAGCAGATACTTCTCCAAGAATTATCAACGTCCTCCGCAACTGAAGCCTATCCGAAACACCGCCCCACACAAATGTCTGAAACAACACGTTCAAAACCATTGGAAACGTGGCAAAGAACGTCGTCTCAGTGACGCTCAAACCGAGAAAAAACCGCAGATAGATCGAAAGAAAACTGTAAAACATTCCTCTCCTGAACATAGCCAGAACCTGAAATGAAGAAATATTCAAGAAAGCCCTTCTACCTGCTCCATGAGGCTGCGAAACACCCACAAGCTCCGCGAGCCCTTTCCAGGTTGGTCCCAGCTTGACTCTGAGTCTTTCGAGCATTGAAACCGTCATAGGCGAAAACAACCTCCCGCTATTTATACACACTGAAGCAACAACAGAACAAACATTCTATATAAAGCAAAATGCCATGAATAATTACGGAAATGAGCTTCCCAAAAGTGGTGTTACGGAAGGCAAGGATTCTCGTCAAAAAGGGAGCAGTCTCCAGAATTTCGGAAACCGTCTACTCAGTTGAGTCGCAACACCCAGAACGATTAAGGACCCAACCTCACTACATGGTTGAAAAAACAAAAAATGGGAGATGGATCTGCTCATGCGAAGGATTCGAAAAGAGAGGAATCTGCAGTCACGCCATCGCCGTGATGATCACAGAAGGGCAGATGTCTCAAGAAGAACTAAGATCATAACGCCCAAGACAGAACTCCAAGGTATGTGCGCAAGTGTATTTGCTACTTACGTTGCTTACTACACAGAGGTTGTGACAGATCGATGCCAAGGAGAACAAAAAGAGAAATCCGCGATCGGCTGATATGTACCTTACTCTTTGGCGAAGCAGAAAACGAAAAGAGAGCTAAGAAAATAGCGGAATCCTACAAAGACTGCCCCTACATAAACCTCATGGCAACCAAAGAAAACCAACTCTTCGCAATCTTCTTTCTTCCAGAGAGACAAAGATGGTGGATTGAGTACACAGAGAAAAAGCCGAAAGAAACCTTTCGATTGGAGAAAGCGAAGGTCACATTTGTCGACAATGTTCAGTACCCACGACGCCTGAAGATGCGACTACCTAAAAAGCCACATAAAATCTCTCCATGCGGAGCAAACTGTGAAACCTGCCCTGCTTATGAAAAGTGTCTTGGTTGCCCAGCGACAATTTTCTATAGATCGCGGCAGAATCGCAATGAAGCTTCTCTGTAGTACTCACATGGGCGCATAAACATCTAGACAGCGCGCTGACGGGCTATTTTTTCACTTTCTACGAGTTCAAGACTCAATGCCTTCAGACGTCTAAGCAATTTCCGTTTGTCCAGGGCTAACATGCGTTCTATCTCCCGCTTTTTCTCTGCCAAAACTAGCTCCTTAAGCTTACCAATGAATTTCTCCGATTCACTTGGTTCAAGTGGAATACTAATATCTTTTCGACGTGGAATCGCTATCTTTATCCGCCCGTTCTCATCCTGCTCCACCGATTCTATGTCTTTGAGCGCCACATCAAGTGGAACTACACTCTGGAAAAGAAAGCCTAAGCTACCTCTAAGCGTTGGATTTGCCTCTACAAAGTCCTCAAGCTTTTTCTTGGCACCCTCTTTCAAGTCTACTTCCAACAAGTTCTGATGAAGTTTAATCGTGAAAAGGGGCTTGTCAATCACCATAATCAAATCTTCAGTTGACATCTAGACCACCATATTTCACATCACACTGACAAAATTAAGAATTGTGGTTGCCGGCATCTACAAATCCTTTCCCTAGTTCATCACAAGAAGTGTTCTGATTATTGATTTCAAATTCATAATTCATATTAGTATGCAGAAACGTGATTCATCAACATCATGTCGAACCCAGCCTTGGAGGTGATATGGGAATGAATGAAGCTGTAACCTCGATTCTGCCTTTGATTCTCCCGCTGAGCGTTGGTGGCATCGGCGGGTTCTTCATTGGATACGCGGTTAAGAAGGTCTACAGACCTGCGATCATCGTCGGAGCCTTCATCTTCTCACTTCTTTACATGGCCTATGCAAAAGTCATCAGCGTAAATAGTGGTGAACTGGAAACGGTGTCAACCTTCATCGTCACCTTTGGCTCATCGGCAATCGCGTTGCTGACATCAAGCCTGCTGTTCATGGGCGGCTTCGCTATCGGGCTCATATCTGGAATAAAGAAGGGCTGATCTGCCTCCTCCGATAAAATCAACGTTTCACAGCGCGTGCTCACTCAATAAGCGTCAGAATGCCTTCCACGATGTAGTCTATGAACTCGCTGACAGTGCTCTTGCTGAAGAGAGTTATGACGCAACTCCTTGTAATCCCCACCACAATTCCCCGCTTCTGGACTTCAAAGACAACATACCAGATATTTCCGTGTCCAAGATAATCTTGGTAGAGCCGGGTATCAGCAAGGCCAAATCCCGCTAAACAAAGCTTGTCGACGCTCGGAATATCCACATTATCAAACCAGATGAGTTTCGTCGCCTGGGGGTTCGACTCGTGGAACTCCTTAAGGGTTTCATGAGAGATGTTCACCTCCACTATGGCGCCGGGTCCGACGAAGAGGATCTTACTAAGCTCATTCGCCACATGATTTGTTAACAGCTTTTTCACTCCTCGAGCCACAGATGGCGCCAGTACGATCAAGAAAGCCCTATCTTGGAAACGTTTGATCCAAAAAGGAGCCTCTTCCGTTACGGGCGCCTCTACCAACTTACGCCTGTAATAGCGTCTACGCACGAAATCCCTGCTGAAAACCCCGAATACCGTCTCCTCCTGTAGTTCCAAGTCCAAAATCTCGGTCACCAACTCTATGGTCTCCCCATTCTCCATCTGGTAAGGCTCTTCCTCACGGAAATCCTTCAGCCTCTGTACCATCACTTCGAAATCAGGTTCCTCTGACATCTCAAAGACTTTGGCTGGCAACACCAAATCTTTCACCCACAAGACATTGAGTACATCCTGCTTTAAAAGAGTCTATGCTCATTAGGAGCCCTGAAGTTTTTGCCTTCACCATTAGTGTTCTACTTTTAGAACAGAGCGTTCTGAACAATAACATTATCAGTGGTTAGACTTTCTTTCAAATATAGCGTACACGGTGACTAAAGAGATTGTCAGTATTAACTCTAAGGTTGAAGCCCTTGTTTGGAGCCATAGTCTTAGGGGTTATTCTTTCGTTGGCTACTGGACTTGTAATTAAGCCAGAGATAAGCATCCCCGAAATCAGACACTATGGTTACCCCCTATCCTGGCGAGAGACCAATCTAAATGGACCAACCGTGTACGTTCTGCCTAACCTTGCCATTGACATCGCATTTTGGATTATAGTTTCACTAATAGCCTTCGCCATCTTAGAGATTGCCTTTCATAAGGTGAGTAGAACCGTTGATTACAAGATGCTCTTATTCGGTCTAGCCTTGCTTATTCCCCTCGGTCTCGTCATGGATTTCATCCATGAATCCGGTCACGCCATATGGGGAACCGCCGCTGGAGGAAGACTCACCTACATGCAGGTAGCCTACTTCGAGATCTATCCTCAACCTGCCATAACCCCAGAATTTCGTTTAGGATATGCCCAAGTTGAGGGACTCACAACGCAGTTTGCGTCTGGCCTTATGAGTCTAGGTGGTTCACTAACGACCAATATTGCCTCGTGGCTGATAGCCCTCATCCTTCTAACAGTTAGCCTAGGATACAAAACACAGCTTGCACTGAAGATCTTAGGCCTCTTCGGCCTCCTCGATCTCCCCCTCTACGTTCTCTTCCCCCAACTAGGTCTCAGCCATTGGATCTTCATGGGCGGACGCACACCTGAACCACTCTTAGGAGCGAGAAAGGTGGGCATACCTGACCCAGTATTTTACATAATAGTCATTCTCTCAACTCTTGGACTACTCTTCACTTACTTCAAGCCCCTACGCGAGAAGCTTTGGAAAATGACAGCAAACATCAGAGGTTTAGAAGCGACCTTTAAAACCAAAACATTACTAAGACACCTATTCGGAGCTGCAGTCTGCGGAGTTCTTGTCTCATTGGCGACAGGAGCCATTGAAAACCCGCCAGAAGCCAGCATAATCGGAGCCAGATACTACGGCTACCCTTTTGCATGGCGAGTCACCATGATCACCATGAACAACACCACAGATTTTAGATTCGCCAATCTAGCCGCAGATATCCTGTTTTGGGTGATCATTTTCTTCGTAGCCTCAGTGGTGATACGCACAACCATAGCTATGTTTAGTCGGAAAACTGAAGACTCACCTGCTATTTAGATACGTCGCATTAAGCCCATATGGAGACTCCCAGCTACAGAACCCTCTGTTCCAAAATGTAGAATTATGAATTCCACAGCTCTGTAGATCGGTGTTGAAGAAAATGCGTTTGAAGATGTTAGCCCTCTCACACAGATGCATGCATAGGCACAAAATTCGCTTAACAAGCTCTGCAAAAGCTTTTTCAGATCGTAAACGAAAATCTCTAGATGGCTTGTCAATTATGTCTAAAGACCAGTCGCTACAACGTATTCTTGCTCAAGCGAAGGAAAAAGAGAAGAAGTACGACTGGCTTGAGGCAGCAGAGTCCTACCATGAGGCGCTGCATTTCGAATCGATAAATGTTTCCTTCGCTGCAGAGACTTGGGAGAGATTGGGTTTCTGCTACAGGCGGGCTTCTAAGCAGACTGAAGACCTAGAAGGATTCAGAAAGATCAGGCAACTGGCAGTCGAAGCATACAAGAATGCCGCCGGACTTTTTGAAGAGGAAGGCAACTTGAATAGCCAAGGCAAAAGTGCTCAGTGTTTCGCCATCGCTGAGTATGTACGTTCTTGGCTCATGACCGAGCCTTCAGAGAAAAGAAAGCTGCTTGATGAATGCCGTTCATTCGGAAATAAGAGCTTAGAGACATACGAAAAGGCCGGGGACCAACTGAGTTATGGAAGAATGTGTAACGACTTATTGTTGTGTCTCCTTGAGAGGTTATATGTTGCGTCTGACTCAAAAGAAATGAGAGAGATCGCTCATGAAGGAATGGACTGTGCAGACAAGGCCATCGCAGCTCTATCAAAGCTCGGGAACAAGAGCGAACTCCTTCGCGCCTATTTCACGGCTAGCCTTCAAAGCTGGTATGCGCATGCAAGCATACCTGGAAGAAAAGAACTCATGCGAAGAAGCTTAGGCTACTCAAAGAAAGCGTTGGCACTTTCGAAAGAGGTTGACAACCCTTACTACGCCGCTATGTCAAACTGGGCAGCAGCCTTCTCCACCATTCTTTTCACGGAAAAGGTTGAATCCGCGCTAGAATATGCAAAAGAAATGTTGAAACAAGGGATGATTGTAAGGGACAATTATTTGAAAGGCATTGCGTCCTATGTTCTTACATTTGTTCTTGATTGGATGATTCCAAGGGAAGAAGACCCTGACAAAAGGAAGGAGAGACAGGAAGAGGTCATTAAGCACTCTGAAGATGCCGTACGCTACCTCCAATTAGTCTCTCAGGATTTCTTCATCGCAGGAACTTACTTGTTCCATGCCCAAACTTACTGCTCTCTGGCACGTGATGTTGTAACCAGTTCAGAAGAAAAACGGCTGATGTTAGAAAAGGCAGTGGAAATTGGACGCATGGGATTAGAACATGCAACTCGTTCAGGTTCCCCCGATGCCATGGGCTCTACTCTTCATGCGCTAAGCAAAGCACTCCATTTCTATTCCAATCTAGAAACTGGAAAGGATGAAAAGATAAAGCTACTAGAAGATGCTTTGGTTCACAGGAAAGAATATGTCAATATCGTGGAAAGAGCGTATCCATCCAATGGATGGATTTGCGGTATTGGCAAAAGCTATGAGGGACTAATAAAAGGAGACTTGGCTAGGGTAGAAACAGATGAAGACAAAAAAATAGCCCTTCTTGAAAGTGCTGTCTTGGATATGGAAGAGGGAGTGACACACGGCAGAAAATGGATCTTGTCTCGTCCTGTGCCGACGCTTATAGCTACCGTCGGAAAATTCGAAGACTGGTTCGGAGGGATACTGAGTGAACTGCATTCGCTAACCAAAGACAAAGAAATCCTAAATAGAGCAATCGAGGTTTACGACGATGCTGCTGAAAGATTCAAGAAAGTCAGCTCGCCAAGTCGTGTCGCAGAGTCTTACTGGAAAATGGCAGGAATCCAAGATCGCTTAAGTGAGTATCAGAAGTCCGCGAAAAATTTTGAAAACGCGTTCGCAGGGTATAAGGCTGCTGCTCAAAGAATCCCCCATTTTGTGGATTTCTACCTAGACTACGCCGCCTATATGAAAGCATGGAGTGAAATCGAGAGAGCTAAATTCGCCCATAGGCATAACGAATACGCCACTGCAATAAAACACTACGAAAAGACCGCAGATTTACTCAAGCAATCAAAATTGTGGGGCTACCTGTCTTCAAACTTCCTTGCATGGTCACTACTGGAACATGCAGAAGATCTGAGCAGAAAAGAAAGTAGCACGAAGTCGATAGAAGCCTTCAGCAAAGCAACTGAACTTTTCCAACAAGCCAAGAGAGATATTCAAGCTCAGTTAGACCGAATTGAGAATGCAGATGAAAAGGGCCTAGCTGAGAGGCTCATCAAAGCTTCAGACACGAGAAGAAAATACTGTCTCGGAAGAATCGCCGTTGAAGAAGCAAAAATCCTCGACAGGCAGGGCGACCACACAGCAAGCTCGAAAAAATATGGATTCGCAACAGAAGCATTTCAAAAAATGGCAGAAGCCGAGTCAGAGCAAACGCGCGAAGAGCTAGAACCACTAATTTATCTCTGCCAAGCTTGGCAAAAGATGACGATGGCAGAAGCAAGAGTTTCGCCAATAATGTACGAAGAGGCAGCAGAACTCTTCAAACAAGCTAAGGACCACGCACCGGACCAACCAACAAGCCTGCTTGCCTTAGCTCACAGCACATTCTGCAAGGCGCTAGAAGCTGGAACTGAATTCGAAATAACTGGGGACATGACAATGTATTCAACAGCTGTAAAACATATGGAAACCGCCACGAACTATTACGTCAAATCAGGTTTCGAAACCGCTTCAGATTATGCTAAAGCCACGCAACGCCTCTTTGACGCATATGTCTATATGAATAACGCTAAGAAGGAGACAGACCCCGAAAAAGAGACAAAATACTACTTGATGGCGGAAAAGGTCTTACAGACGGCATCTGAATCCTACCTGAAAGCAAAGCACCCTCAAAAAACCGAGCAGATTCAGCGACTTCTGGAGAAGGTGAGAGAAGATAGAGAGCTAGCTGTTTCACTAAGTGATGTCTTGCATGCCCCAGCGATTACATCATCAACAGCGAGTTTCGTCACGCCAACTCCGAGTGAAGAAATGGCTGTAGGTTTAGAAAGATTCGAACACGCCGACGTTCAAGCCAACCTTATCCAACAAGTGAAAGAGATAAGAGTTGGCGAAGACTTCAACCTAGAAATGCAAGTTGTAAACGTCGGAAAAGAAGCCGTTCTACTGACCAAGATTGAGCAAATTCTTCCAAGAGGCTTCCAGCTGATTGCCAAACCTGATTACTGCCGCTTAGAAGATGCATATCTCGACATGAAGGGAAAACGGCTTGATCCACTGAAGACTGAAACGATAGGACTTGTCTTAAGATCGTTTGACAAAGGCACTTTTGAAATAAAGCCCAGAATCGTTTGCGTGGACGAAACTGGAAATCAGATGTTCCGTGGGCCCGAACCTGTCACAATTAACGTTTTAGAAGCTGTTCTTCCAGGGCGTATCACCACTGGATATGTAAATCTTGACAATTTGTTGTTTGGCGGTATACCTGAAAATTACACAGTTGTATTGACCTCACCTTCTTGTGATGAAAGAGACATGCTTATCAAGCGGTTTCTCGAAGCAGGGGCGAAAGCGGGGCAAATAACATTTTACATCACTATAGAGGCTGGTGGGGTAAGGTCTTTAGCAGAAGAATTTCAGTCAAATTTCTACCTTTTGATCTGCAATCCTCGAGCAGACATAATGATCAAAAGCCTACCTAACGTATTCAAGCTGAAAGGGGTGGAAAACCTGACCGACATTGACGTTGCCTTGACCAAAGCGTTTCGCAGATTGGACGAGTCAATAAGTGGTCCAAGAAGGGCTTGCATTGAAATCATTTCAGACGTTTTGCTGCAGCATCACGCTGTAACCACCAGGAGATGGTTAACCGGACTCATTCCAGACTTAAGGTCAAAAGGTTTCACTACTTTGGCGGTGATGAATCCCCAAATGCATCCTCCAGATCAAGTTCATGCAATTCTGGGTCTGTTCGATGGAGAGATCGGTATCTACGAGAAAGAAACCGAAAAGGGTTTAGAAAAATTCCTGAAGATTAGGAAATTGTATAATCAAAGATATGTAGAAAGCGAATTGTCCCTCAGAAAAGAAAGACTGGAGACGTGAAGAAAAGTAGGAAGAAATTGTAATCCGCGTGCACCAATCTGAGATTCGCGGTCGGTTGAAGAGGTCGGCTAGAGGGACTCGCTATTTTTTTGGATGAAAATCCAGAAAAATGGAAAAAAGGGGGAATAGATGCCGGAAGACTTGCCTATTATGGGCCTACTGGGAAGTTAAAGCGTACTCCTTGAATAGAGAAGTATACTGTATCGCTGAAGGTGTATTCGAAATCGCTGAACATTTCAACCTGATCCCATGTCAGAGAGGTGCTTATCTGATAGTCAATGTGCACCGTCACGAAGACTTCTCCTGTTTCTGGCATAATTCCCTCAACTGTGACGTTCTTTCCATCAGAAGTTGGAGTTATGTCGAATTCATTGGTAAAGTCCTTTGACCAGTCTGGAACCCATTCGCTACCACAAGGAGATTCGTCTAGCCTTCCTGCATAAACGTGTACATCAACGACCGGTGTGCTACCTATGTAGGTGTGGTGCAATATGAAGTTAGGCGAATCGAAGTCAGCGTTTTCTTGATCAGGCGGCAGATAAATCTCTATTCTCACAGGTGTTCCAGCCTCTCCGTACTTCACCACGTTGGTATAGAACGAGCCGGGATTCGTTGAAGATAGCTTGTACCTTTCTGGTTCCTCATTGGAAGGCGTGAACACGAGGTCAAACGATGACAATTCGCATCTGCTTTCACTTGTGTCGGTTATCCGCAACATCTTGTAGTTGTAGAAGTTGAAAGTGTGGTCACCGCCGTTGTTGTCGTCTACGGTGAATTCATAGCAAGCTGGCGTCGCATTGGCCCAGCCTTCATTGTCCTTAGTGATCTCGCAGATCATGAAATCTCCGGAGCCTAGTCCCATGAGTTCGTAGTAGCCGTAATCGCGTGTCTGAGTCGAAGCAATTTCTACACCGTCTCTGTAGAGTTTAATGGTCCATCCGCCGAGTCCTGAGAGGTCTCGATAGTCGAATTTGGTACCATTGACCATGAACAAGGTCTCTTTGTTCACCATGCCCTCCTGGTCTATTAGCTCTGGCCCGTATATGTCTGAGATCAGCGTGAAGGCGTTAGATACGAAGAACTGCCAATAGATGTAGGTGCCCATGGCGAATGATGTTGGGTAGCGGAAGACGTCATATCCATTCTCGGTTCGATCCCATGTTAGCTGTCCTGTTGTCCATGGGAGAAGTGGGTCGTCCTCAGTCATTGGGTCTCCATCGCTGTCAATAGTGTAGTTGACATAGAATTTCACTTCTGGGGGTTCAGATATTCCAGCAGTCATCCATAGCTCGAAGTCTTTTGAAGCCTCATCCAATTTCATACCTACTTTGAAGTTGTCAGTCTTGGAAAGTGAGGGAATGAAACCAAAGCATCCTTCACCAGGGGAGTGATGTTCAACTTTAGTCACCCAAACTTTGTACACGCCGCCCGTCTTAGGTGTGTACGAGAAGGGCCAAAGCTGTACTACAATGCCATAGCCCCGGGTCGTGTCATTGTTCCACTTGTGTGTTCCACCGTCAATACTGGATATGTATCCGTCTTCAACTTCAAACCGCCTTTCCCAAAGATCATCAGTGCTGAGCAGCGTTTTGCCTGGGGGATCGGTGACTTGGAAGTAATATATGCCATCTGCGAGGCCTGCAGCCCCTTCCTTATGCGGTCCTCCAGCCAAGTAGACTTTTCTTGCGTTAGTGTAGAGGTTTCCGTTAATCCGTTCTCCGTGAGGGTCCGAGGTCCAAATGGCTCCTGTCACTGAATCGAGTCCTAAGACTGCCTCGGAAGCGAGAAAGAAAGCGCCTGTCAGCGAAAGCAATATCAAAATCAACACGATGCTTGCAGAAGTCGCGTGGAGTCTAGCTGAATGTTTATTTTCCATCTTTTTATCTCCTTTCCCAACAGTATTGATGGAACTCAAGATATAAGCGCTGTGGAAGTTTGTTCTGTAAGAATATATACGAATAAATACTTGTGGAGCGGAGATGCGTGCGCAACATCGGCAAGAAGCAGTCGAAAGGCAGTCGCAATGCCTAGACTGCTCGGTTTGAGAGTTCGAACGATAGCATAGACATTTCATTTATCTTGGAGGACGCACTAAGCACTAGACTAAGATTGAAAATAATGTTCCAATCATGTAGGTTATCGCCGCAGCTGAGGCTCCGATAATCATCATCTCCAGCCCGCTTCGAACCCAGTTCTTCCTCGAAAAGATGGTTTTAATGGCCCCCACTCCGAAGAGGGTGGCAACGGTGGCGACTATTGAGACCGTCAGAGCCTTCCAGCTACTGATAGGAAAGGCAAAGGGTAAAATAGGCACCAGAGCCGCCAAGCCGAAGGATACTCCACATAAAAGACCGGTCTTGACCGGATCCCCAAGCTCTTTAGGCGCTAAGCCCAGCTCTTCAAGAGCGCCCGCTTGTGTGGACAACTCTTCTTTTACGGTGATCCTGTCGACGATGGCTTCAGCTTCTGCTCTCTTAAAGCCCGCTCTCTGATAGAACGTTATCAGTGTCTCCCTCTCCTCTTCAGGGGTTTCTGCCTTCTTGCGTTTTTGCCTCTCACTTTCTCTTTGTAGCACCTCCAGCTCAGTTTTGGACGATTGGTAGCCGCCAGCGGCCACGGATATGGTTCCGGCGATGAGTTCTGCTACGCCTGATAGCAGAACGAGATGGGGATCTGTGATGGCTCCGAATACTCCTGCCACAAAGGCTAGGGTTGAGACCAGCCCGTCGTTGGCCCCAAAGATCAGGTCCCTCACGCCTCCGCCGCCCCGTATCTCCCAGCCTTCCATGCCCAACACGTCCGTCTTCATCCTTTCCAAGTGCATCCTCTCGTCGGAGGCAAGTCTGCTCCAAGTTTCGGAAGTGGCTGTGTCCCTTATCTTTTCTGCTTGAACGGCTAAATCTTGGATGCCTTCTTCTTCACCTACAATAGCCCATTCGAAGAGTCCCTTTGTGCCAAGGATGCTCATCATCAAGCTCACTTTCCGATCCCTGAGATACGTCCGGATTCCTCCTTCACGTCTTCCCCCTAATTCTTGGACTTTGGAGGACCAGAATTCGGCGTATTCGTCCTCATCACTGCTGATTCGAATCAAGAGTTGCTTTATTCTTTCGTCCCTAGCCCGTTCAGCGAGTCTCCGGTATCCTTCAATTTGCAATAGCTTGTGTTCATGAATCTTTTTGGCTGCATTGAGAAGTCGTCTTCTTTCCTCATCTGTCAGTGCGTTCATTAGCCTCCTCTCATAAGACCTATTCGAACGACATTTAAAAAAACTTAATGCTGGAGTATTCATATGTCTACACAGTTAAGGGGTGTTTGATGTGGCGGTAGGTTATGTTCTCACAGGCATTCCTGGTGTGGACAATATTCTTGCGGAGAAGGGTATCCCGAGGGGTCATACTATTCTGGTAAGCGGTGGACCTGGAAGCGGAAAGACAACATTTGCAATACAATTCCTACACACAGGAGCAACCGAACACAACGAATCTGGTGTCTACGTTACTCTTGACGAGGATCCAGGGGACATAAGGGCGAACATGTTGAAGTATGGATGGGACCTGAAGAAGCTGGAGGATGAGAAGAAGCTGGTGTTCATCAATGTCTCTCCGGTTCGTGTTGCACCTTCGGAGACGGCTGGTCTAATTCAGATCGGGATGAAGGAGTTCAGGTTAATAAAATTGCTTGAGGCAATCAAGCAAGGTGTGCAAGAGGTGGATGCGAAGAGGGTGGTTGTGGATCCAGTGACGATCTTCACGCTTCAGTATCCAGATGAGATTGAGCGCATATACGCTGTGAGAGACTTGATGAGGGAGCTGAGAAAGACCCCCTGCACCAACCTGCTGATCTCCGAGCTGCGCGGCACGGGATGGGAACGGGAGCATCAGTTTGAGGAGTATCTTGCTCAAGGCGTTATTTTACTTCGCACCTTTCTTAAAGGTAGCAGGCTGGTTCGGGTTTTCCAGGTGGAGAAGATGCGCGGATTGGCCATAGACAATCAGCCGAGGCCGTACGAAATATCAGACAAAGGAATAGAAGTATATCCTGGCGCAACAGTCTACAAATAACACTCGCGCTCAGGCTTGCGCGCTCCATAGAACCGTACAAGCAATAGTTATATACGACTTTCCATAACGTGTTGCAAAGCTTTAACATCAGACTGCTCAGGTGGATAGTAAATGGCCATCGGAAAAGTTGAGACGGGCATACCAGGCCTTGACACGATGCTACGAGGAGGCTTTCCAGAAGGAAGGATGACATTGATAATGGGCGGACCGGGAACTGGAAAGACAATCTTCGGTTCACAATTCCTGCACTATGGCGCTACCAAACAGGAGGAGAAAACCGTCTACATAAGTCTAGATGAGACCAAGTCGGACTTTGTAGAAGAGATGCTTACCTTTGGTTGGGACTTCAAAAAGTTGGAGCAAGAGAACAAATTCACTTTCATAGACGCCTCCTATGTCAGACGCATTCCAGAGCAGGCATTCCAGCCTAGGCAGGTCGGCAGCTTGCCAGTAAGCGGAAAGAACTTGCACGCGCACGCTTGATAGACAATATCTTTAAGACATTTGAGGGAGGGCGTAGTATTGACAGATTCATTGGCGATCTTGGCGCTCAACGAGTTGTGCTGGACTCAATCTCCGGTCTTTTATTCCGTTTTCCAGAGGCTTGGGAGAAAAGACAGGCGATCTTAGATATTATGGAAGCATTGAAAACTACGGGAGCTACTTGCCTTATTATGAGCGAAGCTATGTCAACAGGCGAAGAGAGACAGGTGCAGCCGGAGGAATACCTATCTCATGGGGCTATACTTCTACACACACTTAGAACAGGAGGACGTGCAATTAGAATTCTGAAAATGCGTGGTAGTGAAGTTGATTCTGCTCCAAGACCTTATGAAATAGAGGGAACAGGAATCGAAGTCTACCCCAATCAAAGCATCTATAAGACCTAAGCAAGGTACTGAAAGTATCCCTCAAGAAATCAATGAACTTGCATGCATGCGCATTGAAGATTAAGTTTCAATCCACCCCCTAGCTGGAAACGGGACAGCGCCTTTCCTTTCATGATCAGCAGAATCTTCTCCACCAACCCTTCCTCATACAATCTTCGGAGATGTTTATTAGTACAGTGCGAGCTTGGGTCGAGTTCTTCGTGGACTTGGCGACTTGTAGCGGAACCCGCTTTCTCTACGGAAACTGAAATCCAGCTTCTCTACACTTCCCCGATCCTCGGGGTGCATTTGGTTAAATGCTTTGGCAAATGATGCCCAAAAAATTGGCGCTGTGAAATATCGGCCAAGAGCATAGAAGTATTTCCTAGCGCAACAGTCTACAAGTAAGGCTCGACCTTAGACTTGTGGGAATCTCCCAGACAAGCTAAATAAACCATTGTACGTTATCATAAATGGGATGATTATTGGTGTCTCTGACTAGTTACAGGATGTGCCGCTGAAAAGCATGATCCTGTTGGTTGATCCCCACGGGGCGAGAGAGTCAACTTTCTGCCATAGACTGTTCTGTGTG
>Ga0224506_10001052_pt1 | contig 20339 bp, 22 predicted proteins | sample SF_Jan12_sed_USG_2_FD_169108 | JGI IMG/M metagenome (GOLD analysis project Ga0224506, IMG submission 169108) | Sediment microbial communities from San Francisco Bay, California, United States - SF_Jan12_sed_USGS_8_1 | ecosystem: Environmental > Aquatic > Marine > Sediment | place: USA... | reverse complement strand
TTCGTCACTCAGGTCCGTCCATTCATTATCTGCTAATGATGCAAGAGTTTGAGTACCTGAAAAAACTACTGCTTGCGCGGATGCTTTATATCCACTTAATACTGCATCAACCATTATATTGCCCTCGCGTTTTGTACATCACCGATTATTATTTTTCCTAAACCTAACTCTTCGGCGCGTGATATGGTTTCATCTCTTAATGAAGCTAAATTAGCAACTGTTACGGATGCTCCACCAAAAATGTCAACGACAATTTGTTGCGCTATTCCGCCAATTTCTGGATTAATATGATCATGGCTAGTAAAAGATAACCATTGATCTTTTAAATCTGGAGTTGCTAAAGCTGTATATTCAGCGACATCCGTTGCTAATAAAACTTCCGCACCAGACATACTCAGTCTGACCCTTGTTATATTTTTTTCGTTTAACTGATCAGCCGCTAATTGATCATCGGCGTTATAGGCACCAGTGATCGGATGTGTAGCCGCCAATTCATTTTTTAATTTTGTGTAATCCATGTTATCTCCTTAATACTTTATTTATATTCATTATTTTTCGGGAAATTTTTTAATTAATAATTCGTGTAAATTTCTCATCTGTTCCACTAATTGATTATTGACTGCAAGTTGTTCAGCAATCATCATATCAATATGGTCACCATGTGATTCTAATGATTTATCCATATCCATTATTTTCTGCTCTTGCATCTCAATAAGAGATTGTATTTCATCAAATCTTTCGTTTATTTTAAATTCACTCCAATGCTTAAACAGAATCTTTCCAATATGCTTGCTCCATTTATCACAAATACTATTTCGTATACGTCTTATATGCGCACCGATCTTTTTTCTTATTAATGCAAAAAATGCAATGAATGAACCAATTACGTATAATAAAATTTGTGCGTCAATTGCTTCCTTTATTATCAATATCCATTGTGCGATTTTTTCCAAGTCTATGATTTCCACGCCTTTCAACCCTTTGTGTTTCCGTTTTATATTTTTTTGCTCTCCACGAAGGCATAGGACGTTGTAACCACATCTTATCAATCGCTGATAACTGCTCATTTAAATCATCATTGTTCAGTGTCTTATGAAGGAGTGCATTAAACCCATGGGCATATGTTTCTCTCATCAAACGTTCACTCATGCTTGTGGACATCGCAATACATGGTATAGATGGAAATCTTTTACGCACGATGTCGATACATTCAATACCTGTTTTTACCGGCATCATCATGTCTATTAAAACAACTTCTGGAAAATCGTTATGCCGTTCACAATCATGTAATAAATCGATCAATGAAAAGCATGAACATGTGTCTATAACTTCGTGATCTGGTGATATTTGAGAGAACATTTTTCTTATTTTTCTTTTAAACATAATATCGTCATCACAAACTAATATCACGAATCCTTCCTATTGTTATTCTTATCTATTATTTATATTAATTGGAAGCTTGACATTACATCAAAATTATAGTATATTTTATATATGTTAAAGAGAATAGCGTGTGCAATATTATTGTTGTTTGTTTCATTTTCTGTGAATGCAGAGAGTGAATTGAAACTCGGATTCGTTGTTCAATCGTTCCATTATGATCGTGATACTCCCTTCAACGAATCACACAATGGCATATATCTGAAGTATGACCACATTGCCATTGGTACTTATCTGAACAGTCATAACAATCAGAGTATATTTGTTGCCTATGAGTCCAATTCGATCAATATTGAGAATATTGAGGTGAGCTTATTATCAGGTTTTGCCAATAATTATGGTAATGAAAGTATGGCATGGGGTGAATACATGCCTATTGTCGGTGCAAACATTCATTTAGGTTATGTTAGAATTTCCATAACCCCAATGGCAATAGTTTTTGGTGCTGAGTTTTAATTACTCAACGAATTTTTCATATATAAATGCTGCACCACTACCCTCTGATGAATTTGGGTAATGTGCAGCAAATGCACCAATTATCATCAAATCACCATCCATTATAGAAAAAGTACCGAAATATTGAGCACCATCCCCATTTCGATACAATTCCGGATAATCTAGTGTTTGAACTAACGCACCAGAACTCATATCATATACATAGCCTTTACCCGATCTTCCTGATATAAATTGACCGGATGACGTGACTAAAGCATATTCATCTGTACAAGAGATGGATGTTCCAAATGAGTCAAGTCCAGCGTTAGTGAAGGTATGTATTAATGCACCTGTTGCCGGATTGAAAACATAAACTGTTTCTCCCGTTGCACCCAGTGTATTTGTTGCCACGATTAAATAGTTGGTGGAAAGAGAGACATGTAATCCAAATTTTGAATCTAAGCCGGGGTTTGGATTATCAATCGTGCGTATTAATGCACCTGTTGCCGGATTAAAAATATAAACTTTACCAGAATTCGAATATGTTGCATCGTCTTCATATGAGGCACTTATGACTAGATATGAATCATTAATTGCTAACCCATTACCAAACCAATCGTCATTAACTGTACCAAAGGCATTTGGATTACTAATCGTGCGCAGTAATCCACCTGTTGCCGGATTGTAAAGGTATACTCTACCAGCATCATCACCGGCAACGTTATCCTCAAATGATGAAGCGATTGCTAAATAGGTGTTAGAATCTGACATTGCCATCAAATTACCAAAGAAATCACTGGTACTAGTGCTAACGGGATTTGGATTATCGATGGTGCGTAGTAATGTACCTGTTGACGGATCGAAAATATAAACTTTACCTGAATTCGTACCACTGGCATCATCTTCAGAATGGGCGGATACTGCTAAATAAGTATCAGTCATTTCGACCGCTTGACCGAAATAATCTTGAACACTTGTACTATATGCATTTGGATTACTAATCGTGCGTATATATCCTCCATGTGATTTATCAAAAATATACACTTTACCTGAATTCGAACCACTGGGATCAGCTTCATTTCTAGCAGAAATGGCTATATATGAAGCTGATATATCTGCGTGCCAACCAAAGTAAGAGACTCCAGCGACTCCGGTATATAAATTGGGGTCAGCTTTCGGCCATTTTAATTGGTAAGTTGGTTTTTCTTCTTCTATTTTATAAATATACACCATACCTGAATTGGAATCGCCAACTGTATTATTTTCACCTAATGCACCAACAACTGCATGGGTATCACTGATTGCAACCGAAAGACCGAATAGATCAGACGCAGACGCAAGATAGGCATTTGGATTGTCTAGTGTCATTACTAATAATCCTGTTTCAACATCAAATATATAAGCTTTACCCGATCCGGAACCACTGGCTTCATCTTCTAAATATGCACCAACAATTGCATAGGTATCACTGATTGCTACAGCACGCCCAAAGTTATCATTCGCACTTGTGTCATAGGCATTTGGATTGTCGAGTGTCCATAATAAACCGGCATCATTATATATGTAAGCTTTTCCTGATTGTACACCACCGACATCATCTTCATAGTGTGCACCAACAATTAAATACTTATTTGAGACACCAACCGAATATCCGAAGTTATCATTCGCACTTGTGCCATAGGCATTTGGATTGTGTAGTGTGGTAACCAATGCACCCGTTGAATTGTTAAAAACATAAGCTTTACCTGATCCTGCACCACCGGCATCATCTTCAAAATTGGCACCAGCAATTGTATATAATCCAGAGGTTGCAAGCCTATATCCAAAGTTATCACCTGCACTTGTGTCATATGCATTTGGATTGTCTAGTGTCCAAAGTAGCGCACCTGTTGCCGTATTGAAAATGTATACTTTACCTGATGATGTACCACCGGCATCGCCTTCGCCGGGTGCACTAACAACTGTATAGGTATCACTGATTGCAACCGAATATCCGAAGTTATCACTCGCACTTGTACTGTAGGCATTTGGATTATCAATCGTGCGTATTAATGCACCTGTTGCCGGATTAAATACATAAGCTTTACCTGATGATAAACCACCGGCATCATCTTCAGATGGTGCGCCGACAATTGCATAATTATCACTGATTGCAACCGAATATCCGAAGTTATCATTGAGACTTGTGCTATACGCATTTGGATTGTCTAGTGTCCAAATAACAACACCTGTTGAATTGTCGATTATATAAGCTTTTCCCGAATTTCCACCACCGGCATCATCTTCATTATGAGCACCTGCGATTGTATATAAATCTGAAGTTGCAACCTTCCACCCAAATTGTTCATCTATTGCTGTACCTTGAGTATTTGGATTTATTTTGGGCCAACTCAAACTTATATAATATTTTTTAACTGCTGCACCTGCTGCTGCTATTAAAATTTTAGTTGCACTAAACATATTATTTCATATCCAATCCACCCGCGAATCCTAGCCATGTAACACCACCATCACGAGTTATAAAAGTTACGATATCCTTTCCTGAAGTCCATGCTGGTACTATTCCACCTGACCAATCAACCGATGCTGGAAACACCGGATTGAAACCTGCTGCATTATTTAGTTCCAGTGTAAACGAGGTTAATCGACCAGATGCAGCCGCGCCAGAAAATGTGAATGTTGGAATACTTGTTAAAGTTGGTGTGTACCAATAAGTTGCCAATTGTATAGACAACGTTATTGCACCACCTGCTGGTGTGATATCTGCATCTTCTGAGTAACCAGCCGTCAAAGTTAATTCACCGAGGATGTCCACACCTAAATTAGTTGTAGATAATTTCGCTTGGTTATCATAAAATAGAGTGACATTTCCATCTGCACCACCTGCTGATACACAGTTTCTTATGGATGAAGCTGAATTATATGCCTGTAGTATAACCGATCCACTTGCCACCAAATCCGAAATTAATAAAGTCCCAGTTTGGTTATATATATGTCCATTAAGACCATCGTGACCGATGGCAATATCCTGTCCTGTTCCCAAGAATATATCTTTACTATCCTGTAAAAATATATTTCCGGCAAATGATGCGTTCTGACCGGCAGTTAGTGACATTGCACCGACACCACCTGTAACAAACTGCATTACATTGGCACTTTGTTCACGAATATAAGTGTCAGAACCACCATCAAGAAATAACGATTCAGTAGCTGGTATGCTTATATGACCTTTAAATGTTGCATCTTGTGTTGAGTTGATTGATAATGCTAAAGTTTTAACACCGACACCAGAAGAGATTGATAATGATCCTGCTGATTCATCCCATCTGAAAAATTCGTTAGCGTCATTTCGAAATACTAAGTCACCTGTTGTCGCATGGAGTCCACCGTAGGCAAGAATGTTTGCACCACTATCAACTGCATTACCACCAGAAAAATGCAAATATTGTCCATTATTTACGTGTCTGATGTTATAACCAAATGAAGCGGCACCTAAAATCATATTGTTGTTCGTGACGGATAATCTTTCCCCTGTTGTACTATCACCAATACCCAATGACGAAAAGTTGCCAGAAATGGCGACTGTTCCCGATATCGACATCAATCCGGTTGAATTATCCCATGCTAAAATGTTTGTCGTATCGGCACGCAATGCGAAATCATTGGCTTGTGATAAGTGTGTTCCACCAAACAATCGTAAATTTGCACCACCACCTGTACCAGTACCTGAAGATACAAATAGTTGTCCATCTGTTAACGTTCGTTTACCGATAGTGAATATATCTGCTGCGACACCACTACCGACTTGTACTACCCCATCTCCTAAATTTATTCGTTCGCCAGTCGCATTATCCTTAATACCTAATGACGATACATTACCAGAAATATTAACTGTTCCGGTTATTGCCATCAATCCGGATGAATTATCCCATGCTAATATATTGGTAGCACCTGCACGTAATGCGAAATCATTCGCTAATGATGTGTGTGTACCACCATATCCAACAAAATTACCGCCACTAGTAGCTCCATTACCACCGGAGAAAGCCATACTATTTGCATTATTTGTGTGATGTAGAGTGTACAGTGAACCAGCAACACCCAATTGCAATGCAGTGTTACTTATTGTTAATCGATTCGCTGTTGCATTATCATCAATACCTAATGATGTAAAAGGTCCAGTGACATTTAATGCAGTTAAAACATCAAATGAATCAACGACTGTTCCGGTTCGATTAATAATAAATGCATTAGCACCAAAGGCACCACCATCTGTGTAGGTACTTAATTGAAAGTTGCCGCTATTATTTCCGAATAATCTCCAGTCCTTTTCATTTAATGCTGCATCCGTATCATTGAAAACAATTTTTGGTACAGTGTTTTGAATAATTAAATCGACTAATGTCGTTGTACCGGCAATTGATTGACCACCGCTGGAATCAATTGTTTCGCGCCACACCGCTGCGCTCGGCGTAGCATCAACTAATTGATAAGTTCTATCTGTTGATATATTGATCCATTTAGAACCAATTGCATAGCCAGCATTTTGATCATCCGTTGCGACAGGCGCAACCGTTGCTGCCAGATTATTCTTTTTTAAATTGGCATCAACAAAGTTGGTCAGATTATTCGTTTCTGTGCGCCATAAATTGAATGTGTCATCCAATAGAACTGTATATGGAAATGGCATTTATATCCCTGCTTTAATTATTGTTTGCAACATCGACTTTATTTGTCTAATGTCATTCTCGATTCGGTCAAGTTGACTATTTTGTTTTTGTACAAATTGTTTTTGTTGCTTTCTTTTTTCAAATGCTGAATCCGAGGTATTCACAATTGCCTGAGTTTTACTATCTCGGTACAATTGATCGTTGTCTTGAATTTTTGCATACTCATTCATATTTATAATTAATAAGAAGCAATTGTTCTAAACGAACTCATAATCGGGATTCGGTATTTCACATTCGCTTTCAAGACCACCTTCACTGAGAAACTGGTGAACTCTTCGGCTTTATCTTCAGGGTGATATTCATATTCGAATAAATTATTAGCATGTGTGAAATCCGCATTCGTTTGAACCATTGGCAACCATCCATCTGTTACTGATTCATCCACAATACCACTATCTGTTGCCAATGAAGCGAAACCAGTTTTAATCGTAAATGATGGTACTTCCTGCCATGTTGAATTAAATGCTGAAGGTACATTTGAATTATTCGCAATCAAACTTTTGTAAACACGTCCATCAGTCGCATAATAAACATATTCATCTAATGCGTGATTTGATGTATAGGTAACGACATCTGGTGAAACTGTAATTACCACTTCTTCAAATGTATTACCGGCATGTCCAGCATCTTTGTATTGATCGACTTCAGAAATTTCTTTCATGTACAATCTCCAATTTGATGCATCCACCTCAACGACAGATGATCCAATTGCATGACCAGATTGCTTAGTCAATACCGAACCTGTTGATTCGAATTGGTAAACATATAATAATTTACCTTCGATTGCTGCTTTCAATTCACTCTCATCTTCATAGAAAGAAGTGGCATTGAAGTAATCATCAATCGCGACATATTGTTTTATCAAATCACCTGTTCTGTAGTAAACATCAACATCGGTATTTGCTGGTTTAAATAAATTGAAATAGACACGAAGATCATCGGCAGGCTTGTCCAATTTTGCTGTTCTTGTTATGTATGTACCAGCCTCGTATAATCCTCCACCTAAGTCTATCGTGCCTATTTCATTTTCGATCATGATCACGTTTAATTTATTTTTCGCGATCACTGGAGATAAGTTATTATTAGTCGATGATTGAGACAAAGATGCTTTTAATTGATACGGAGCCTCTGAACCAACTTGACCAGATATAGATTTTGTTGTGTCAAATGTGATGTCTTCTAAGATGTCAACATTTTCCCATGACGCCACCGAACTGAATCGATGTTGCCACGTTATTGCTGTATTCGCATGTTCGACGAAATCGCAGTTAATATTAAGTGTATTAATGTCTTCGGTTTCACCGACTGGAGGTGTATAATCTGTAACAATCGTTCCAGATGAAACAAAAGATGCACGATTCATTTTGAAAGATAAATCTCTTGTTTGATCAGCCGTCCACGTACTGGCGTTTTGTGATTTAAACATGACACCGGCATATGGTTGTTTCGAGATTAACTTACCATCAGAAACATTTTTATCACCGATTTTAGCAACATAAATTTCATAGTTATTACAGTTTGCCATCACAACGATTGAATATTCCGTTCCTTCTTTCAGATAGACTGGATCAGAGAATGAAAATTTAGTCCATAAATCTGCATTCTCATTCGATACGCTGTGATTACTGCCAATAATAGCTGTTGCTAAATCAGCCGATGGTGAAGGGTCAGCACCTGCTCTTCCTTGAACTATTGCTTTTATCTGTGTCTCATTATTATTAGGTGCTGGTAAAAAGCCGGATGGATCAAGCGAAACATTGCTAAAAGGCACAATATTTTGACTTGGGTATCCGTTAACATTCTCGACGATGTGTACAGAAAGTGGAATCTCAGGGTCTTTGTAACGAACCAATAATTCAATTGACGTTACAAATGTTCCACCTTTTTCAGACACTAAGAATGATTCTGCTAGTGGGTCTTTCCATCTAACAGTATTGGTTAAAACTGATTCACGTGATTTTTGTACCGATGTACGTGATACTGATACGCGTCTAAGTTCAGGTACTTCCGTTGAAACGATAGTTCCACGAACTTTGTTCAAAACACCTTGCGATGTGAATGAAGCTTCTGATGCAGTATCTGGATTTGCTGGATGTGCAGCATCTTCTAGACGGAATATTTTTGTACCTGTTCTGAAGGTATCACCCGGCAATACCAAAGTTCCCCATATCTTACCGTTTGGTTGAACTTTTCCGTTGTTCCCAGTCCCTTGATATGACGCGTTACTTGCATTCCATGAGAAATTACCCCATATAATATTAGCACCAACATCGACATCATCAAATGTTGCAACGACTTCAGTATTTGGTTTCATGTCATGCGCATAAAATCTGATATTGCGAGTGCGCATAAATGGGATCACACTAGTCGATACAATTCTATCACCGACATTTTTACGTATGGTCTTTGGAACATATTGTAATCTTGTTCCGGTTTGTTGAGACTCGATTGTTGTTTCACGAACATCGAAACTTCTACGAGAGAATGCACCACCATCTCTGAATGAATCTAAACGACTCAATGCAAATTTAGCTATTGTTCGAGTACCTTGCCATGTGGTTTTCCATGCACCCCAATTCGTTTGGAAACCTTTATTCGCTTCTTCTAATGTTGCTTTCCAGCCATCGTTATTCCCATTGAAGTTAGTAACTGTTGCTGGAAGTCTAGTTGTTGAATGCCAATTGTCTGAAGCTGGGAATAGACGCATTGATCCATTCCATGAGAATACATTATATGGATTGACATTCATCGACTCTGAAGCATATGACTGGTCGATTAAATTGACTTCACTGTATCCAAGGGTAACTATATTTTCATGAACGGCAAATTCATTACCAATCAATTGATCCGCTGTTTGGTTAGCAGATGTGATTGTTTCCGCACCTTGAACATTCGATGAAAGAGCTGCGTTAAAATCAAGCGTGCGATTAGCAATAGTGAATGGTGCATGTGCAATATTGTTTTCAGCATCAATCGCGATGAAATAATCTTCATGTTGAAAATCACCAATACCGTGACCAGTGAAATTATCAACCACAATACCTGATTTGAATTTCTCTAAACCGTTTTCATCAAACAAAACTTTGTTTTCTGTTTCTTGTTCCAGCATCGACATTGCAGATGTATATTCAATCGCGTCAACTCGTTCAGATAGTTCCGCAATATCACGCATGGTATACACACGATTATCTTTTTTCTCAATAACTACGTCATCGATATCATACAAATAAGCTGGTATCAATACGTCATATAAGATCATGCTATTGGTAGGTACTTGTGGCTCAGATGGTAATTCATCTGGAACACCTTCTATGTGTTTAATCGATCCTTCTTCATTAATGAAGATTTTATCTCGACGTGGTAAATAGTGAGCATAAGTTAGATTATTAAACAATGAATTCGGTGATATAGTTTGAGTACCAGTACCGACATCGGCTAATGTTCGACGAAAATCAATAACATCTCTCAAGTTAATATCTTGTGAACGATTTTCAGTTTGGTAAACTGGAATTGATTCGTAATCAGGATATGAATCAGCCACAAAGAACTGGCCACCTGAATGACTGTAGTAACTATATTCGATGTTGTAAAGCACGCCATCTTCGATCTGAGGTGGTACATTCAATCCCGTTGGATCGAGACCTGCTGGGATCGTTACAGCACCTGTGAGGTACATATGATCACGCTGGCCATTGTCTAACACGACACCTAGATCAGCGAGTGTTACGACTGCATTGTCAGAATTTCTTTTGATAGATATAATCGATATAATATCGTGTTTTGATAATGAAAAACTATTACCAGTAGCATTCGAATAAGTGAATGCCGCTGTATCTGTATTTGTTAATTGTGTTTTCGTTGCTGGATTCGTTAATGAATTTTCTTTCTTAACGCGTACAACAACATCCACACTGGTGATTGCGCCGGTATGTCGTGGATTAGCTGCTGATAAATCATTGAAGGTGATAACCATTGAAGGTGGATTAACTGCATTATTAACAACCACACCCGAAACTTCATCAGTGTAATTTAATAATGATGTTCCATCTGTTGCAGTAATGGCAACAATACCACTATTACTATCTGCTGATAAGAAGGTTTCTTCTTGACCAGTGATAGCATTAATTGTTATTGTGTTTCCTGATGGTGCAACCGATTCGAAGAAACGTTGTGTTTCGAAATCAGTTGTCGTACCTAAACCTAATACAAAATCTTTAATATTATTTTTGGATAATGCGAATAAAAGATTGCTGTTGTTATTATTGTAAGTTGAAGGATTAGTGTCAGCATCACGATTAACATTAACATATCTTGTCGATCCTGATGAATTTGAATCTGATATTGACCACACCGATGCAAATTTGTTGACGATGCCATTAGTAGAACTGTCAGAACCATCTCTGAAATAAATTCTTAATGTGCTGTATCTGCGCTCGATACCAATGATCCGTCCCTGACCTAACAACGTTCCTGAACCATCTGGTTGTGACCAAAAATAAATAATATCTTTCTGGCTAACTGATGGTAAATAGGTTAAATCATAAGATGAATTTTTCCCGATTGTAGTATCTAATAATACTTCAAAGTAAGGACCGTATGACGCTTCTAAATCTTCAGTAAATTCTTTTTGGTGCGCGAGTGTTCGAGTTTTATTAACTTGAATTGATTCGGAATGAATGGTTTCGATTTCATATCCATTAACATAAGCATTACCTTGACCTAATTCATATTTCAAGTAATTAGCTGGATCACTTGCGTCATCAATGACTGTTAACGGGAATTCCTTTATTGTGAAGTTACCTGTGTGGTCGTGCATACGTGAAGCAAGCATTTCCATGATCGGTCCATATGATGGTTCTGACTGATCGATAACAACCTTACCATTTTTGTATTCAATAACTAGATAAAAGTCATCACCGATTGAAGCATAATCCGCTGATTTGAACGAACTAAAGGTAACTGCTATTTTGTAACGATCCGCACCCGGCGCACCGAAATTAAATTGTCCACTTGATGGATCGGTTAGTGTGCTATCTTGTGCCGATGTCACTTCACTTTCAGTTACAACATAACCGATTTTATATGAACCTGCACTAGAATCATTTACATCAACTACAATTTCAGTTGTTGGTATAACAACGAAATGACCTTTCGTATATAAAATACCTGCATCAACATTTGCAGTTAATGCATCATTGGTCACCGCACTAGTTGTGAGTGTATAAACAATTGCATTGATCGTATTTTGAACACCGTTACCACTACCTGTTGACGCATAACCTACACCGGAATTATCATCGATAGTTGCAATCGCTTCACCTGCAATGAATGTTCCTGAACGTGTATCAACGATTAATCCATCTAATAAGCCAGAACCTGCAACCTGTTCGAATTCAGAAATGACATATCCTTTTGCACCGGATACGACACCTTCAATCAATTTATTTTTGAATGTATCAACAAGGAAATATATGGCTTGTGTATTAGTGGCATCCCAGTTATCGAATTTAATAGCTGTACGTTTATTATTAGTTTTTATTTCACCGCCATAGACGTTCGAACCATCTTTGAATATATGATCTGCAAATGTTGCAACTTGATTCTGAAGTATGGTTTGAAGTTGTGTCAATTCACGAGCTTGAACACCTCGCGCTGGATTGAACAGCATACGCATGTAATTAGCTGCTGGATTATGGTCATCCCAGTACGGAGAAATATTGTAATCTTTTAATTGTGGCATTATCTATTATTAAATCAAGTTGATTATTATTATTTATACGCAATGAAAATAAGAAATATAAATTAGTTGTTGCAATTTATATTCAAATTAGTATAATACTTGTATAAGAAATTTAGCGAGACCATTTTATAACAATGCCTGACAAATTAACATTAGCAGATGTTCTACGTCTCCGAAAATCAAATCCGTTGGATTATGATATTCCACCTTCACCGGATAAGATTTTTGGACCTGAGAAAGCTGGTTACAAATTATCATTTGAGGGTGGTAAGTATACTGTGTATGCTGAACCTACAATTGACGGTATTGAAGAGCGTGCCTTAGCGTTAGAACTATCCGCACGAGAAATTGGCTCTGGTATATCTGAATCAGCTAAAGAATATATCAATTTCAACAAACGAAAATTCAACAATAAAACGTTGAACGCTAGTGGTATCGATGCTGCGAAAAAACGATTTATGAAGTTCTTTCCATCCGAATTTGATTCTAGCAATTGTGCTGAACTGGATAAATTACTTTGAGGTGTAGATATGAGAACATTTAATTTAAAATATTGGAATCAACCTGCTGATAGTTTCGGTCAAAGGCGTCATAGTGTCTATTCAAATGATTTGTACATCGGAACATTATACGACAACCGTGAATGTGATTCGCAACCGGATACATGGGTTTTCGCACCACAAACCAGTCGAGTTGCTGGTGATTTTCGACCTTCCGAAAATGAAGATTATTTAATTCATGCCAAAGGTGTTCGTGGTGAAGATATAGATGAAGTATTGACCATGATCAAGGAATGGGTTTATGCCATTGAAGAAGAGATGGCATATATGATGAACGCATGGCGAGATTCTATCGATTCACTTTCGGTTCCCGAATATAAATTATCATCTTATGCAAGGGGTGGTTATTGTGGTGTTAATGCGATTGTGTTAGGTCGTGGTGGCCGTTTCGAGACTATAATGAGCTGGGATGATTTGGCTAAAATGTATTCATACAGTTTTACTGAATTGAATCAGTATCAGGTTAGTAGTTGTGGATTACATGCATATAATCATGGATTGAAATGGACATATATGAAAGGGTCAAAATATATCAATGTTATTGGTGGAAGTACCCTTTATGCAACAATTGATCGAAGTGAAGCGGCTATCGCATTGGATAGTAAAATTGACTGAGGATATGTAGACATGAGTAAAGAACGATTACGAAAAGTAAAATTGGAAATGGCCATAGAATCGATGGATGCAGCAATTCAGCTTGCACGCGCGATGCTTGTTGCTCCATCTGTAGCACATGATCTTGCTGATATTCCGGCTATTGCGGTTCACACTCTCGACAAACTTGATGTCATTGAAGTAAGTTCGAACAATATTGCGATTGTCCGAACTGATTAAATACTTGTAATTATAACTGAATGATTATTTGATATCTTTCAGATGAATCATTAACCCGTTGAATTGGTATTCTGTTGTCAAGGAATATCATTTCACCGGAACGTTTAATAACATCAGTCGTATTTAATCCAGTTGGTGTAACTGCTGGACCATAAGTTGCTGCTGCTGCCAAAGTTCCCAGTCCATCATCTAGAACCGGATTCGTTACGATAGCGACTTGACGATATTTGGCTGTATCGGATAATAAACCAGCATTAGGAATTTCAACCGATAGCATAATATATTTTGCACCGAGTTTTTTCCATGAGTCTGCATCTTCACCAGCATTTAATGAGACACCATAGTTGACTGGTATCCATCCATCTGTAATGAAATTTGCTGTGTCTGATGCCTGTACTGCACCTATTCGGTATAAAAATTCTAATGTGAATGGTGCGATGACTTGTTGAGATGCTGAGTTAGCTGGTTCCGCTGATAGAACACCCGGCGTACTGCTTGCCGTAATTTCAAATACATAACCACTACTATTAACTACATAGAAATTTCCATTTGCATTGAGAGCAGAAACTGCAAATGCGACCGCTGGATCAGCACTAGCATCAAAATCACGATAGTTAATCGCTGAATTCCATGTTAATGTGTTATCACTAATTGGATTAGGTGCAACCATAGAAATTTTAGTTCGGTCGATCTTGACCATTCCAACCGTATAATCCCAAAATTTGTCACCTTCGACATTACCGGCTACATACGGAAATGCATAATTCTCATATGTCCATGGTGATCCGGATTCGAGTGGTGGTGATAATTCGTTCGACCATTGGCGACCTGATATATCAGAACCTTCACGTCCTAATACTAAATAAAATGTGTCTGTACCTGCTTCGAATGCATCAATAAAATTCTTCGCAGATAATGCATGAAAATCGTTTCTGACTAAACCAGCCATATGTTGTTAAACCTCGTTATATTCTTTTATATTTATACGCTTAATTAATTATCTTCGCGATATTAACGTTCCACACACCATCCACTTCTGTATAAATAACTCCATACAGATTTGGGTCTTTACCCCACGTTTTTCTTGTTGAGTTTTTTGCTGCATTCAATGTTTTGAAACTATATCCATTTGTTGGGTAGTGCTCCATCCATCCTTTGTGTACACCTGCGAATGTTTCATTCCCTATTTTATAGCCAGAGCTTGACAATATTTTTGTCATTTCTACATGATTCAAATCTCTTTTGACTATGAATTCTTTAAGCATGATATCTCATTAATGTTTTTGAATTATTTATACAAACAAATTACGGAATCATTCTAGACGCTGTTAATTTCAATTCGTCTGAAGCATAATCAGTAAATGTGCCTATTTGGACTTCTTCCCAATCTGCAATATATCGCAGCATGATTCCGTTTGTATCGACTTCACGTTTTGCTTCTGCTTCCGCAAATGTTGGATATACCCAATCCTGCTTATATGAAATGAATCTGTTATGATGATATACAGCATGTAATTCACCTAAACCATGATCAGGATCAGGATCAAATTTCGGGTATATGAATGGACGTGTCACATGAAAATACGGTGAAGTATTTGGACCATAACCAGATTCAGAGACATCACCACTACTAATGATAACTTCACCAAATAACAAATAGCCAGCCGGATGTACAAATTCTTTAATGTACGGGAAAAATATTGAAGCACTAACTGGACTCTTCAATACATATGAGAATTCCTGATAGTAGTGGTTGTCTCTTATTTTACTGCGACCACTAGCGGTATGACGTTGATCCTCATAATAGCCGGGGTGAACATACTGCGTATTCAAGGTGAGTTGACTATAACTCTCCGGAATAGTTTGTGATGATTCGATTACTTCCAGTGTTTCACCATCTTGAAATTCACCGACAATAGTTCTCTGATAAATTTCGAATGCATATATAATTACACCAGATGTTGGAAAGGTTTCAAAATTTCCGACCGATGAAATATAAGCGGATGCACCTGTTGTCACACCTTTAATTTTTGAACCAACATAAAGCTGAACTTCATCGGCAAATTGTGCATCGTTTTCTATGTCTTCAGTAATGGTGAAATAATGATTGATACGCCATTTTGCAGATGAGAGTTTTAATATATCTTCCGATGGATAATAAAAGTCTACAGTATCATTAAAGACATGGTTGAAGTAGAATTCATGAGATACTTCTGTTCCACGTGTGCGGTATATCTTCTGCGCATTTTTAATGAAGAATCGAAAATTGTTGGAGATGTGTTCCGGTATAGATTCTGCATAAGTATTTTTATAGTGGTGAAGATATTCTTCTGAAACTTTATCAATATCCGCTGTAAATAATAGATTGGTGATAATCGAATATGGATTACCATCTTTTTCCAAATATTTGTAAAACCCTTCAATGAACGTCACAAAATCTGGATGCCGCGTGCGAATGTGCTCCGGCACTAATCGTTTCGTGATAACAGATAATTTTTTATTGGCGCTCAAATAACTCATGTTACAAACCTAGTGCAATCTTTTGTTCGTCGGTTAATTGATCCAATAAGATATCTTCTAATGAACCACCAACTTTACTTGTATCATACAATTCGATACCAGTCATGTCACCAGCAATCAATAACGCTCTTCGTCTCGATAGAAGATCATTTGAGAATGGTTGTACGGTAATAGATAATTGAGTATTCGCAACGATATCTGGTATGAAATTAGTGATCGCAACAATACCAGAAACATAATTGATACTTCCGATATTACCTGTTGTGAAAATATCATTCACATAGAGATTAATGACACCATTCGAATCATCTTTTAATGAATATCGTGTGACTGCATCCACACCGATCCATTCAGCATTTAATGTTGTTGGTTTTAATGTATTAGCATAATCTAATGAATACGAGTTGTTAACTGTAGTTAGAGGTGTTATTTTATGCGACAATGTAAAATATGTGTCATTACTTTCAATTGAGTCATGAATCGAATCGATCTTTGAAACTGTTGGTGAGTAACTGATACCTTGATCGAATACTTCCGACAAATTATCAATATAGTTATACATTTCTAATCTAATAGCTGTTTCAATCTGGCCTTCCGATAGCGATGTATTTTGACCATCAAATTTGACAGTCGAAATGATATTAACATACACATATTGAGGCGTAGTGATTTCCGGAATAACACCAACTACATTTTTACGTTTGAGGTAATTTTCCATCGTTTCGATGGTAGCTGGTGATACGGATGTACCGTAGATTGGTTTGATTGCCATAAAGACTTTTCCGTACTGAGCTGGAACTTCGTCTTCACCTCCCCAGATACTCATAGTTTCAATCTCAGGGAATTCTTTCAACATCAATATTCTATAGTCATTGATAGTAACTGCGCGACCTTGTGTCTCGTAAAACTTAGGAGCCATGACTTTAATTTCTGATATCGACTCACGATCCCGACCACCAAATGATTTAGTGACAATCGATATTGTGAAGTCATTTGGTTGATAGTTGGTCCCATTGGATGTTACTGTTGAAATAATGGAAAAATTCTTAATCGCATTTCCATCAATACCATCTGTAGTCAAATAAGTTGTTCGAATATAATTATTCAGAATTGGTTGTGCACCAATTAATCCAGCACCGAAATATATTTCATGCTGGTTGTTTTCAATCTCTTGTATGAAGAATGATGTACTAGTTGGCGAAGATTCGGTAATATCATCGGTAAGGGTCCATGTGATAGATTCACTACCTTTTATCGCTTCAATTTCCAATGATAAAAAGCGTGTATCGACATTATCATCCTGAATTATAAATCTATCTTGAATAACACCATCAACTATGTTAGACACATTCCATGTTGTTTCCTTGTATTCACCTTGATAGATGTCGATATCACCTTGATAATTACCGGCGGATATTCTCGATAATGTTTGATCATCAACCGTTGAAAAGATATATGTTGTACCATCTTTAACAGATGAGAATTTTGTTCCCCTAGGGATCGTAATCGATGCTGGATCAAGTGCATCGGCAATATTCAGACGAATGGTTGCTTTTGCTGCTGTTTCGGAACGAGGTACATAGTTTAATTCTTTCGCACGCGATATCACACTGTTGCGTAAAGTTGCCGAATCTAAAAACATCTCATTAAAAGTCATATTGGCTTGTATTGCGACAATGTGTGATGCATAGGCGAGTGCATCTAATAAGACGCTGATAGCCGATCCATCGAAATCAAAATCAGTGAACTCCGATTGACTACTAAGAAATTCCTTGATGTTTTGTTTTGTTGTCGCGAAATCTAGTTCCGTTACACTAATATTAGTTGCCATGAATTAAATATTTCTCTTGAGATTATTATATTTATATTAAAAAATTGCTTGTGTTATATATCGAAATAAGTATAATGAATGTATAGGAAATTGACAGAGAGAACGAATTATGAATTTTACCAAAACCGAAGTTGAAGTGACTGCTAGTGGTAGTTTTGGTGTTCTCTTTACCAGTGTTCGACGTGATGAAGGTGAATATCGTGCTGTATTACCTCTTAATGCTGCGCCTGTACGTTTGACAGCTAAGGCAGTTTTAGCCGTCTGTAAAGATCATGGAGTTGATCTTTCGGGTATTGTTACAGTTTATACTAGTTCTATTGGTCGTTCTGATTATTGGGATTATACTGCGCATAAAGTAAGATTTGTCGAATATAAGTTGGATGGTGATAAGTTAGTAAAAATTCGTGATGGAGGATGGACAAGCTAATAATGCTTGCAATTTATATCTAAATCAATATAATGAATGTATAAATAATTAATTGAGAATCATTATGAATAATCCAGTTGCCAAACATAACCGCACTTTCAACAAGTCTGTAAAGATGCGTGATCGTAAAAACGACTACAAGCGTAGTGGTAAATCTAAATGGAAGCATTCGAAATGATGAACATTTATAACGAAGTTGTTAAACGTGGTATCGAGCACAGCACTCATTCACCAGATTTATGTATTCCTGCGAATGAAGAGACTGAAAAGCTAATTGTTGAATGTAATGTAAAGAATGCGAGAAAATTCTATAACGTTGATATTGATAATAAGCCATGGTTTGAAATTCCTGATGCTTATGAACCATTCTGGATTGCAGTGGGTAAATCTAAATGACATCAATCGAAAAAAATATATTGCATACACTGTTATCGGAAGATTTGTGGTTGTGTGGTCATGGTTATATTGTCGATCCTTCCCATGGACTTGAACGAGTCAAGAAATCTCTTTGTCCGACCGGAAAACTGGGTAATACGGTTAGCTGGCCTTTCAGTAAGACAGAAGAAAGAGTAGTTGAAAAATTAATCGATGATGGATTGATAAAATCCGTTCCTGATCCTTATTATGATTTGCTAACAGCTTACGCATTAACCGAAGCCGGTATTGAATCTGTAAAGAAAACATACCCCAAATTCGATACACGATTTTCTGATGCGGTCAAAGCTTCGAAGAACCATTCAGCCTACAATAACGCATTGGAAGCTGCTGAAAAAATCTCAGATGCTGAGAAGGAATTTCTAATTTTAGTTGAAGAATTTGAGAAAAAACATAATGTTAGAGTGGTGAATGCAAAGGTGACCGTATTTTAAATGACTAGAATTTTCGAATGTCCTGAATGTGTTTACATTGAAGATACACAATATACTTGCACCTTATGTTGGGGTTCTAAAGAGCTAACCGACGATGATGCAATTGCTAATGATTTGGAACTAGAAGAATTAGTTGAGAAAAAAACCGATAACTCATGGTGATGATATGCAAGTTAAATTTGTCGATGATGTAACTCCACGATCCGATGGTAGAGCTGGAAAACCAACCGGCGTAACAGTTGGTAAGGTATATCCAGTTGCTGCTATTGAAGGTTATAAATTCCTTATCTTAAACGATGATTTCAAATTAACTCGCCATGACAAATCTCGGTTTGAGGTCGTGCAGTATGATTGGCCAAAACCATTACGAGTCTCATTTAATGATTTGACTAAGGTCATGCGGGATCGTATTAAATTCCTTGAAAGGATGATTGAAAACACGTAAATAATGCTTGCAATTTATATCTAAATCAATATAATGGTTGTATAGATAATTAATTGAGAATCATTATGAAAATATATGCGACAACCAAAGACGGTAATGCCGTAATTCTCAAATCGTGGAAATCACGTAAAGAATTTGAATCATCTGAAAGCTGGCTCGATCCTAAGTGGATCAATGTTATATCAGCGAATGATTTAGAAAATTACGAGTTTGCAACCTATCCAATATCAATTGTTCTTACTGAAGATAAAAAGATCAGTCTAGCAATATTGTATGGTGTTTATTCAGCAACATGTGGAACTAAAAAATGATGCGTGATAAAGATTTAGTATTAGGTAAGAAATATAAATTGCCACACGGTACTGGTAAACTGTTGGGATATGAAATATTCACCAATAACGGTTACAACAGTGCAGTTGAATATAGTCTGCCAAACAATCCTGATTATAATGGTTTTCGTTTTGCATTCAAATTAGACGAAGGTCACAATTGGCCTTTCCATGGCGAA
>Ga0224506_10001051_pt1 | contig 20349 bp, 17 predicted proteins | sample SF_Jan12_sed_USG_2_FD_169108 | JGI IMG/M metagenome (GOLD analysis project Ga0224506, IMG submission 169108) | Sediment microbial communities from San Francisco Bay, California, United States - SF_Jan12_sed_USGS_8_1 | ecosystem: Environmental > Aquatic > Marine > Sediment | place: USA... | reverse complement strand
GCTAGATCATATGCAGCGTTTGCATGAACGGCTGGATGAAGACGCTGTGCGCGCAGAAACGGTTCTTTTTTTAAATATACTAGATGAACCAAGAATAAAACTTAAACGTTTTGTCAGTGTTTTTTCTGCGGATGATTTATCACTGATAGATACCGGTTCCCTGAGCCAGCTGGATGATTTTAAGCAGGAAATGGAAGTAATAGCAGAAGACCTGCGCCAGCATACAATGGAGCAAATAGCAGCAGGAGAATTATCTGTGGCTGAGGCAAACCGGCATCTGGAGGGTATTCGCTGGCTAAGAAGGGTTACTCTTCACGTGAATAAAGTATTACATTATTTGTTAAATGCTAAAGAAACCCTTAACACTAACTGAGTGTTATTAACGTCGTAAAATAAAACTAGCAGACGGGCAAAGGTTAGACTGTGATATTCGGGTATAATAACAGTAAGATTAAATCTAAAAGGTGATTCAGGTGACGGCTAAAGAGGTACTGGTTTTTGAAGTTTCGAAAAATAATTTTAATACATCGGTCGTATTAAACTCGCATAAACTGCCCGTCTTGGTTGAGTTTATGGGTGTCTGGTCAGGGCCGTGTATACAGATGGCTGACCGGCTGGCAGAGCTGGCGACAGAGTTTGCAGGGCAGTTTGTATTTGCAAAAGTAGATGTCGATGAGCAGCCAGCGCTGAAGAAAGACTATGATGTCGAAAATGTACCCTGCTTGAAAATATTTAAAGACGGCGAGGTTGTACGCACAGAAGAAGGCCTGCTCAATGATACTGAATTGCGTGAGCTGCTTAAGTCTTATGGTATTTACAATCAGTCGGACGAGCTGAGGAATCAGGCACGTCAAAAACACATGTCTGGTGATACCATAGAAGCGATTGCACTATTGACAAAAGCGATTCAGAACGAGCCGAAAAATACAAGAGTGGCTATGGATATGGTACAGATTTTTCTGGATATTAATGAACTGGGTCAGGCAAAAGCTTTGTTTGGTCGTTTGCCAGAGTCAGACAGATTGAGTGATATGGGTAAGTCTCTGCTGGGGCAGATAACGTTTAAAGATCTGGCGGATAAAACAGCAGGTAAAGAGAAATTAAAGGCCAGATTAAGCGAGAATGCATCAGATTTTGACGCTTGTTTTGACCTTGCAATTTGTCTGGTGGCTGAACATAATTACACGGCTGCAATGGATAGCTTGTTTGTTATTTTTGAACAGAATCCTGAATATAAAGAAGGAGCTGCCAAGGAAATGATTGTCAATCTCAGTAATATGCTGGCTGTGAATGAACCTGAGTTGGCGAAGGAGTTCCGTCAACGAATGGGGAGTGCACTGAGTTAAAAGAGAGTGTTTCCACATTCCGAAGTCTCGTGTTTAAAAATCTAAATCGAGTGAATGCAGTGACTTAATGCCGGTGTATTGGCTTTGAATTAAATATAAAAGATTTTGTTTTTTCTGCAGTGCTCAGTAAGTTTTGAAATTGTGTGGCAGATTTTGAAACCGACTTAGTTATGAGTGAGCCAGTAGACTGAATGGTTTATTCTATCAATCGATATTTAATCCCGCTAAAATCGTTTGATTCTTTTGCCAGTATATATTTTAAGCATGTCGGCTAAACGCTTTACTTGCTGTAAAAAAACATTATGTCGATTTTAGCGGTATGTTTATTATATTACCTAAGTACTGTATAAATTGCGGTATAAGTTATTATTTTATGCAGTCTGCAAAAAAGTATATAACTAACTGAAGTAATTACCGATATAGGTTTTCGAAGTTGTGAACTGGCTGTTATCTGTTACGATCACGAAAAGCTAGCATTTAATGAATATCGTTATTCTTGTATCATATGCAAGATTTTTAGCTAAAAAAGTGAGATAAGATATCAATACAAAAAAGATAATTATTACTTATGGAACATTCGATATGTTTCATCAGGGGCATCTCCGGCTATTAAAACGCGCCAAAGCACTGGGTGACTACCTTATTGTAGGTGTTACAGATGAGAATTATGACCGATCTCGCGGCAAATTAAATGTTATAGAGAATACTGAAAAGCGCGTGCAGGCAATAGAAGAGCTGGATTTTGTTGACAAAGTCATCGTAGAAAAACATAAAAAGCAAAAAGCCGAAGATATGGTGAAATATAGCGTAGATATTTTTGCCATTGGAGATGACTGGGAAGGAACATTTGATTACCTTAAAGAATACACGCACGTTGAGTATCTGCCCCGTACAAAGGGCATATCCAGCACAGAGCTAAGAAGAGATAATTTTGACTTAATTAAGCTGGGTATTGTCGGTCTCGGGCGCGATACTGTCGCTTTTATAGGTGAGGCAGAGCATGTGTCTAACCTCAAGGTTAACCGCATTTATTCCCCCGACTTAGCTGCATTAAAAGAATTTACCAAAAAAAGTAGCAGCATTAGATACGGTCATGACAATTACGATGAGTTTCTCGATACCAGTATAGTTGCTGTTTATATTGATACGGCTCTGGAAGAGCATTATTCACTTATTAAAAAAGCATTGCTTGCTAAAAAGCATGTCTTGTGCGAGAACCCGCTGGCACTGCATAAAAGTGAACTGGTAGAACTGCTTTCTTTGGCTAAAAAAGAAAAAGTATTGCTGTTGTCTGCGCTTAAGACTGCTTTTTTACCGGCCTTTAATCAGCTGTTAACCGAGCTGGAGAAAGGTATTATTGGAGATATTAAAGAAGTCAGGGCAACACGTACTACTCTTTATAAAGAAAAGGATTACCCTGATACATTTATGGCTCAGGGAGCTACCAATATATTATCGTCGTACCCTTCATTGCTGGTTAATAAGATTTTAGGTGAAAGCAAAGACATTACTTTTTTTGATCAGGGTACAGAAGGTTATGATGTTTCTAATCTTATTATCAGCAAGCATAAAGGCGGTGCTGTTGGTATTTCTAATGTCGCTACTGGTATTAAATCAGAAGGCGATGCTGTAATTTCCGGAACAAAAGGTTATGTTTATATCCCTTCGCCCTGGTGGCTAACGAAAAAATTTCATGTTCGTTTTGAAGATGAACATAAAAGCCAGACATTCAGCTATGAGTTTGAAGGCGGCGGGCTGCGTTATATGATTGCTGAATTTGCTTCACTGATACAAAGAGGCCAGCGTAAATCTAAAATGTTATCACCTAAAGATATGCTCAGCATCAACAGGGTGTTGCTGGAATATAATGAAAGAAAATTTAAAGAACTGGAAAAAACTAAAAATGATTTTTGAAGACTACGCTATTTTTACTCCGGGCCCTGTCAGGATGTCTGAGGAAATTTTACAAATAGGCGCAAAACAAACGCCCTATTTTAGAAACAGTGAATTCTCGGAAGTGACCTTTGCCTGTGAAAAAGGGCTCTTAGAAATGGTCAATGCCGAAGAAGGATCTAAAGTTATTTTCCTGACAGCCTCCGGCACCGCAGGTATGGAGTCTGCTGTCATGAACTTACTTAATGAAAGTGATAATGCTTTAGTTGTTAATGGTGGTGGGTTTGGTCAGCGTTTTGTGGATATTTGTCAAACACATGAAGTCCTGCATACTAACTTTACGGTTAAAGATACCAACCTGAGTGAGATTGACAGTGTGGCGCCTGCTGGTGACTATACAGCGTTAGTTGTTAACGCTCATGAAACATCTGTCGGTCACCTATATAATCTGGATGCAATGGGCAAGTATGCAGCAAAAAAGGACATGCTCTTTATTGTAGATGCTATCTCCATGCTGGTGACTGATCCGCTGGATATGCAGAAATCGAACATAGATGTTGTTATCGCCGGCTCACAAAAAGGTCTGGCTTTGCCGCCTGGTCTTGCTATGGTGATACTGAATCCTAAAGCACAACAAAAATTACGGCATGTCGATTCTTTGTACTTTAATTTTAAAAGCTATTTAGAGAATGGTGAGAGAGGACAAACACCCTACACTCCTGCGGTTACGATTATGCTGCAACTGGAAGCAAGACTTAAACAGATAAAACAACGCGGGGGTGTTGTACAAAGTATCGCAAATGCAAAAGAAGTGGCTGAGTACTTTAGAAAAAGCATAAAAACATTGCCGTTAAAAGAATATACACCCTACATGCCAAATGCGATGACAACGCTCACTCCAACTGATGGGAAATCAGCAATGGATGTCGTTAATGCCCTGGAGGAAAACTACAAGGTAATGGTGTGTCCGAATGGCGGTGCAGAGCGTGAGTTAGTGTTCAGAATTTCTCATATGGGTGAAATGAGCAAAGAATATACCGACATACTGATTAATGCGCTGCATCAGTACTATGGTGTAGTCAGGCCCTCATGATAGACCCTGAAAATTTACGTAAAGCTCAGTTGGTTATGCTCGATATGCTGATTGAGTTTGATGCTGTCTGTAAAAAGCACCGGCTGAAGTACTGGTTAGATTCCGGCACATTATTAGGCGCAGTTCGTCACCGGGGGTTTATTCCCTGGGATGATGATATTGATTTATCAATGCCTGTCGAAGATTACAATGAGTTTTTAAAAATAGCAGGGCAGGAGTTGTCCAGTGAGATTTTTTTGCAGACATCTCAAACAGATAAAAACTTTAAATTTGATTACATCAAGCTACGTTCTAATAAAGCCAGAATTGTAGAGCTGCACGAAAAAGACAAACAAATCAAATACCATCAGGGCGTGTTCGTGGATATCTTTCCAATGCTGACCATTGAAAATACAGAAGCTTGTGAGCAGCAGTATAAAAACACGTTTAAGCAGATAAGGAAGGTGTCTTCCGTTAGCTTGCATACTCCGGATGGTAAAGATGAGCCGCTAACAAGAGCTGCTTTAGTGACGTCATTAAGAGAAAAACATCAGGGCTGGGAAAGTAATAACTTAAAAATCATATACGGTGGTGAAATGGCGGATGTCGCCGCGTGGTTTGATATCACTGAAGTATTACCGCTTACAACAATAGAGTTTGAAGGTTATTCCTTTCCTGCGCCAAATAATCCGGATCACTATCTGAATGCTATTTATAGCTTTGACTACAGGCGGCTGCCAGCAAAAGACAAACGAATTATCCATGCTCATAGCATAGAATTTACCTGATACAAGCCAGTTTTTAACGCAGTTTTGTCAGCGACCGGGCAATGCAGAGAATTAAAAAGGTTTGCGGCTTTTGACGGCTTTTGTTCTTCAGTGTAACCTGCCAAATAATGAAGTGTGGCTTAATAAATTCTGTATTGATATGAATCAATAAATATCTATGGAACGAGCCATTTTTCTGGCCGGGCAGATTACCCGTTGATTAGGGAATTAATACATTTGATCTGAGACTGTGCTGAGTGATAGACAGCTTCTGCGCTGCAATAGTATTATCTTCTCTGAGAAAAATACTAAGCTTAAAAATAATAAAAACAGGTGAGAGAAATCGTTATCCCGGATGATAATCTGTCAGATGAGCAGGCCTTGGCGAAGGCCCTGCAAAAGCTGTCCTTACACATTCAAAAAAGCCCGTTAGCCGTTATTGACTGGGATAATAATTTTTGTGTAGTTGCGTGGAATCCGGCAGCTGAAAAAATATTTGGCTATAGTACAGAGCAGGCTATCGGACAGCATGCTTCTTTTATTATTCCCGGGGAATTGCATGCGCAGGTTGATGGGGTGTGGAAAGAATTGCTTAGCAATCATGGTGGTACGCGAAGCACGAACAAGAATGTAACCAAAGAAGGCGTAGTGATCAGCTGTGAATGGTATAACACGCCGATTACCGATCAGTCCGGGCGGGTTGTGTCAGTGTCATCGCTTGTTCAGGATATTACAGAACAGGTTAATTATGTGAATGCGCTGGAGTTTCAGGCGCATCATGACAGTCTTACCAAATTATATAACCGCGATTGGCTGATCCAGTTTGTTAATGATTCCATCATTAACAGGCCGGATCAGAATTTTTGCCTTTTTTTTGTCGACCTAGATCGCTTCAAAGAAATAAACGATTCACTGGGTCATAATATTGGCGATGCAATGCTGGTTATCCTGAGCCAGAGACTGGCAAGTGCTTTCCACTACGAGGAATATAAAGTAGTTCGCCTCGGCGGAGATGAGTTTGCGCTGCTGACAGCTGACTGTAATATCAATAGCATAAGCCATCAGCTTATATCTGCACTTAAGGAACCGGTTGAGCTGGCCGGTATTAAGCTGATTGTCGGTGCCGGTATTGGGATTGCGCGCTACCCATTGCATGGTTGTGATGCTGTTTCGCTAATGCGCTGTGCAGATATTGCAGTGTATAGTGCAAAAGAAAACAACAGTGAATATGTAGAGTATTCGAAAAGTATTGATAACAGCTCACCGGCACGTTTAATGCTGATGAATGATTTGCGAACGGCGATTGATACTGATCAACTAGTACTTTACTTTCAGCCAAAAATAGATGTAAAAAATCGCCATTGTAGTGGCTATGAAGTATTGTTACGCTGGCAACATCCTGTTTATGGTCTGGTATTGCCGGATAATTTTATTCCTTTTGCGGAAATAACTGACTTAATTCATCCACTGACGATGTGGGTTATTGAAAACACCCTGCTTCAGTGTGAGCTTTGGGCAAAGCAGGGACTAAACTATAATGTCTCTATTAATCTTTCTCCTTGTAACTTACTTGATGATCTGCTGCCTGAAAAGCTGGCAGTGCTTCTTGATAGTTATGATGTGGAAGCCTCATCTATAGAGTTAGAAATTACTGAAAATGCGCTAATGAAGGATCCGCAGACAGCCTTGACTAATCTCAATCGACTGAATGATCTTGGTGTGCTGATTTCTATTGATGATTTTGGAACAGGTTATTCATCACTTTCTTATTTGCGAAAGATGCCATTACATAAGCTTAAAATTGACCGGACATTTGTCTTTGAAATGGATTCAAATGATGAAGATAAGATCATCGTCGAATCGACAATTAATCTGGCACATAATCTGGGACTGAAAGTCGTCGCTGAAGGAGTTGAAAGTCTTAGCGTGCTGACGTTACTGGAAGAGGCGGGCTGTGATGAGGCGCAAGGATTTTATATTTCTCGTCCGCTGCCGGTTGATAGTTTGGCGGGCAGTCATCTTATGAGCCGTGTAGATATCTGTAATAGTTAAAATAAAAACACGTACATTATTATCACAGGCTTTATATCCGCGTCTTTGGCTATCTTAGTCAGCTTAATGTTAATGTCAGGCAATGAAAAATAATAAGAAAATATTATATTCATGAGCATGATAAAATGTTTGATAAAAAATAAGTACATAAAAAATATTTAAAGTCTCGGGCCGCCGCGCCTGTTTTTGAGTCGGTTCATCAGTGTTTTACAATCAACACTGAGTACACCTTCTACACCAAACAAGTGTTGCGCACTGAACTTTTCAAGTAGTGACAGGTCTTCTGTTAGTGTATGTATATGTAAACTCTGCATGTCATTCATGATATAGAGACTTACAACTTCTGTCTGTGCTGATAAGTTGCTGGCAATCTGCTGGATTTGTTGAGGTGCTACTTTTACGTCAAGAAAAGCAGAAATTGCTTTGCCTAGTTTTTCAGGATTTACCACGGCTGTAAACTGTTCTATTACACCTTCATCGATTAGTTTTTGTACCCTTTCGCGGACATGGGCACGGGATATTCCTAATGAGCGGGCTATCTCGGCATATGATGTTCTGCCATCCTTAATGAGTTGGCTAAGAATTTTTGTATCTATTGGTGACATGATTAACCCGCTGATAATTAATTTGTTAAATATCCTGTCGCAATTTCTATACCAGCCTGAATTCGTTCATACGTATGCTCTTGCCTTACAAATGAAATCTGTTTTCGTGCATTAACTTTCCGCTAGCACTGATTTGGTGCGATCTAGCTATGCTTCTGCTCATAAAACAGACAATGATCACTATAAAGGTATAAGTCATATCCTGATGAAAAGTAATTTTTACTAAAAAATATAACGTTTGATTGAAACAATTGATTAACTGTTATCGATTGTTCAGTTAACTGCTTAAATATCTAGCCATGTGTTAGTTGTGCTGTTTTAGTAAATAATTTCACTTTTGTTTTTGTACGAAATTCATTCATATTCAAATAGTTAAGAAATATTTTTCAAATTGGAACAGATGTTGCAACAAGGCTTTCAGTGCGTTTGATTCAATCAAATAGATGTAAGAAAAAACGCTTTGACTTTATTAACTGAACATTTGGAGATTCACATGACAATTAAGCGACGTAAATTCCTGGCCTCAGGTCTTGCAGCAGCAGCTGGTGTAGTGGCTGCACCGGCACTGGTAAAAGCTGAAAGCAAAAAAACTTATAAATTTAAGATGACCTGTGCCTATCCGGGCGGAGCACCGTTTTATTCAACAGGTCCTGGAAGTGCACAAGACTTTGTTAAACGTGTTGAAAAAATGTCAGGTGGCCGAATAAAAATTAAATTTTATGCGGCCGGTGAGTTAATACCGGCACTCGGTGGTTTTGATGCGGTTCGCCAGGGTACGGTTGATATGAACTGGGGTAATGCTTATTTCTGGGCTGGTAAATCATTTGCGGCGCAGTATTTTACCGCCGTGCCTTTTGGTATGGATGCACTGGCGATGAATGCCTGGCTGAGTCAGGGCGGTGGTCAGGAGTTATGGGATGAAGTGTATAAACCGTTTGGCTTGAAAGCACTGGCCGTGGGTAACACCGGTATGCAAATGACTGGCTGGTTCCGTAAGCCTATTAAAACAATTAAAGACTTTGATGGCCTGCGTATGCGTATTCCGGGTCTGGCCGGTAAGGTTTATCAGAAAGTGGGTGTCAGTGTAAAGCTGTTACCAGGTGGAGAAATTTTCCCTGCATTGCAGCGTGGCGTTATTGATGCTGCCGAATTTGTTGGGCCGTTTCAGGACCGGAAGCTGGGTCTGATGAATGCTGCTAAGCATTATTATGCAACGGGCTGGCATGAGCCGTCTAATGTCAGTGAGCTGCTGATGAATAAAGAAATGTGGGAAAGCTTACCTGCTGATTTGCAGGGCGTTATTGAAAATGCGGCTGCAGCTTGTAATCAAACCAGCTTCGACTGGTGTACGGCTAACAATGCAGAAGCACTTGAAGATCTGGTCACAAACCACGGTGTTAAAGTAGACACTTTGTCAGATGAGATTGTCGAAACCTTACGTAAGTTAACTTTCGAAACGCTGGATGAACTGACTGCCAAAGATCCGTTGGCTAAGAAAGTACATGATCACTATTTTGCATTTAAGGAAAAGGCAGATAAGTGGCTTGTTAGTAGTGAAGCCGTTGTTTTAAACAAGAAGCTGTAAGTCGTTATCATGGAGGAATTTAAGCAAAAATGGGCGAATCCGCAATGGCTTGCGCCCAATCGTGTTGCCAGCCTTCCGGATACGGAAGGCGTTGCTCATTTCCTCGATCAGATGGTGGCTCGCCTTGGGCGAGCCACTTCCTGGCTGACATTACTGTTGGTTTTTCTGGTGGCAGGGGATGTTTTGTTTCGTTACATCTGGCATGTCAGTTCAGTGGCCGAGCAGGAGTTTGAGTGGCATGTGTTGGCCGTTATTTCACTGTTGGGCGCGAGTTACACGCTGCAACAGGGTGAACATGTCAGGGTCGATGTTTTTTATGAGCGTTACAGTCTGCGTGTAAAACGCTGGATGGACGTTCTTTTGCCGGCACTGGTCATCATACCGACCATGCTGTTTATTGGTGTTTTATCTTTGAAATTTGTTGGCATGTCATGGGAGGTGGCCGAAGGCTCTCCTGATCCCGGCGGTCTTCCCGGTCGCTATTTAATCAAAGCATTTGTCCCTTTGGGTTTCTTTTTACTGGTAGTGCAGGGCATCGCGATGACCCTGTCCGGTATTAATCGTTTGAATGCTCCAGAGGAATCAGAACATGAGTGAAGAAATGTTGGCCATTACCATGGTGGTGGCGTTGTTCGGCCTGATTCTCGCCGGTATTCCTGTGCCTTTTGCACTGGCGGCCAGTGGTGTTGTATTCGGGCTTTTGGGCTTCGGCCTGGATCTTTTTAATTTATTGCCACTGAGACTATTCGGTGTGGTGACAAATTATTCATTACTGGCAATTCCGTTATTTGTTTTCATGGGAGTGATGTTAGAAAAGTCACGCATGGCAGAGCGTATGCTTGATGTGATTGGACATCTGGCGGGAAACCGTCCCGGTGGCATGGCCATGGCAATTGTTTTCGTTGGGGTTTTAATGGGCGCCTCTACCGGTATTGTCGCGGCCACGGTTGTTACGGTTGGACTGATCAGTCTGCCGACTTTGTTACGCCGAAACTATGACCCAGCGATCGCCTGCGGCACTATTTGTGCGTCCGGTACACTGGGGCAAATCATACCGCCAAGTCTGGTACTGATCCTGCTGGCTGATATTACCGGTGAGTCGGTTGGTACCTTGTTTGCTGCGGCACTGATGCCGGGGCTGATGTTAGGTCTGCTGTACTTTGCCTACATCTTTTTTATGGCCTGGCGTAGTCCTGAAAAGATGCCGGCGATTCCACTGGAAGAACGTGAGCAGGTCAGTACGAATCAATTAGTGATCGATTTGTTAAAGGTTGTTTTACCGCCCATTGCACTTGTTGTTGCCGTGCTCGGCTCAATCATTGGCGGCGTGGCGGCACCCACCGAAGCGGCTTCAATGGGGGCCCTGGGTGCATTATTGCTGGTAACTTTAACCGGTCGAATGTCATTTCAGGTGATACGCGAGACGGTGAACAGTACCTTCAAAATTACCGGCATGACGCTGTTTGTTTTGATGTGTGCACAGGTCTTTAGTTTAAGTTTCAGAGGCCTGGGCGGTGATGATCTGATTGATCAGTTATTTGAGTTCCTGCCGGGTGGTATGTGGGGCGGACTGATCTTTATGATGCTGTTACTGTTCGTGCTGGGTTTCTTTCTTGACTGGATTGAAATCAGTTATATAGTGCTGCCTTTAATGTTGCCGTTCTTTCATAGTCAGGGTGTGGATATCATCTGGCTTTGTATGCTGGTGGCGATGAATTTGCAAACGTCATTTTTAACACCGCCGTTTGGCTGGTCATTGTTTTATCTGAAAGGGGTTGCCCCACCAGAGATTACAACCGGCCATATTTACAAAGGTGTGCTGCCCTATATTGGCATTCAGGGCTTTGGTCTGCTGTTAGTGATGATCTTTCCGGCGATAGCCACCTGGTTACCAAAAGCAATTGGCTGGTAAAAGTTAAAGAAAACAATAAACGAGTAACACAATGAAATTGTATAGTGAATCTTATAATGGCATGGCGGTTTCCCCCCACGCGCAAGCCACCGAGTCAGCTGCCAAAGTGCTGGCTGAGGGTGGTAATGCAATTGAAGCCTGTGTCGCAATGGCGGCTACACTGGCAGCTGTTTACCCGCACATGACAGGACTGGGTGGTGACAGCTTCTGGTTAGTGCATGAGCCCGACGGCAAGGTGCATTCGATTTTAGGTTGTGGTCGTACAGCGGCCAATGTGCGTACTGAAACGTATACCGCTGCCGGCCAGTCCGCTATTCCTTACCGTGGTGGCAGTGCCGCGATCACCGTGGCCGGTACGGTTTCCGGCTGGCACAAAGCGCTGGAAATTAGTTCAGAGCAATGGGGTGGAACATTACCATTATCTAGCTTGCTAGGTGACGCGATCAATTATTGTCGTGAAGGTTATACCGTCACCGATAGCCAGGTCAGTGCAACCACAACAAAGCTTGATCAGCTGATCGATCAGCCCGGCTTTGCCGAGGTTTTTTTACAAGATGGAAAAGTGCCGGAGGCAGGTAGTCAGTTGACTCAGCCAGCGCTGGCTAATACCCTGCAACGACTGGCGAATGCCGGCTTAAATGATTTCTATCAGGGCGAACTCAGCGAAAAAATTGCGCGGGACCTGGCGGCTGCAGGCAGCCCGCTGCTGCACGATGATTTAACCACGCATCAGGCCGAATTAACCGAACCGGTGCACATGCGAATTAATGATGCAGAAGTATTTTGCTCACCGGCACCCACACAAGGCGTGGCAACACTGATGATACTGGGGCAATTCGCTCGCCGGCCAAAGGGCATTGCGGCAACAGAAGATGTCGATATGGTGCACTGGCTGGTAGAGGCAACCAAACAGGCATTTGTGGTGCGCAATAAAGAAGTCAGAGACCCGGCTTTAATGGCGCAGCCAGCGCAGACATTACTTGAAGCTGAACGGCTGGATGCATTAACCGCAGCGATTGATGCACATAAGGCAGCACTATGGGGCGAAGCCACCAGCCCTGCCGATACCACCTGGTTTGGTGCTATCGATGCTGAGGGGCGTGCCGTTAGTTGTATTCAAAGTATTTATCATGAGTTTGGCAGTGGTGTGGTGTTACCTGAAACCGGGCTTTGCTGGCAAAACAGAGGCGCAAGTTTTTCACTGGATGGTGAGAGCCCGCTGGCATTAAAGCCGAGTACGATGCCGTTCCACACCTTATGCCCATCGATGGCGCATTTTGATGATGGCCGGCGCATGGTGTTTGGCACCATGGGTGGAGATGGTCAGCCGCAGACGCAGGCTATTTTATTCACGCGTTATGCAGATTATGCTCAGCCGCTGGCAGAGGTGGTATCGGCTCCGCGCTGGGTGCTTGGCAGAACCTGGGGCGATCATTCCGATAACTTAAAACTCGAATCAAGGTTTGACCCTGCACTGGTTGAAGAGCTGCGCCAGCGTGGTCATGATCTGGTGATGCTCGAAGACTATGATGAAACCGTGGGTCATGCCGGTGCTATCGTGCGCCATCCGGACGGTCGTTTAGAAGGTGCATCAGATCCGCGCAGTGATGGTGCTGCACTGGCGGCAAATTCGGGTGACGACATATGATAGATCTGCAGGTTTTATGGTCGCTGCTACCTTTGTTATTGCTCACCGGTGTCTTTGCCGGTGTACTGGCCGGTTTGCTGGGTGTCGGTGGCGGTATCATCATTGTGCCGATTTTGTTTCATCTGTTAACAGGCTTTGGTATTGAAACGTCTTTGGCGATGCCGCTGGCCGTGGGTACTTCGCTGTCGACAATCGTATTAACCTCGATTGTCTCGGCGCGAAAACATTATCTAAAGGGTGGTGTTGACATGGCGCTGGTCAAAGCCTGGAGCCTGCCGGTACTGCTCGGGGTCGTGATCGGTTCACTGGCACCGTTAGTAATTGACGGCGCACAGGTCAAAACCGTGTTTGGTTTTATGCTGGTTATTGTTTCCCTGCATATGTTTGCTGGCAGTTATCGCAATCTGGAATTATTTGAGCATTTACCCAAAGGTAAACTTCAGTCGGCGCTGGCGATTCTTGTTGGCGGCTTTTCAGCTTTGCTGGGCATCGGTGGCGGCACCCTGATGGTACCCTTGCTGACGACTTTTTCATTTACCATTCATCGCGCTGTCTCAACGGCTTCTGTGTTTGGTCTGATCATCAGCGTACCGGCGACGGTGGTTTATATTGCCAGTGGCTGGGGTCTGGCAGATTTGCCTCCCTTCACCACGGGCTATGTGAACTGGGTGATATTCGTTATCGTGGTGCCAATGACCATGCTGTTTGCACCGCTGGGCGTGAAACTGGCTTACAGTTTAAATGTCACGCAGCTTAAAAGAGCCTTTGCGATCTTCCTTTGTCTGGTGGGTTTGAAAATGGTGTTTATCTGACCGTTAGTGTTGAGTCCGGGCATTGCTGTTAATCGTAATGCGGATGCCCGGAGCCGCCAGTGTCTGTGTTGCGTATTCAGGTTAACCAATACCGGTCAGATGATTTTGGCAGACATGCTGGTCAGTTTTAACGCGTTCCAAACACCACAATCGTTTTACCGTGTGCACTGATTAAACCGTTTTGTTCCATTTCTTTGAGAACGCGACCGGCCATTTCACGTGAGCAGCCAACAATTTTTGCAATATCCTGACGGGTGATTGAAATTTGCATGCCGTCCGGATGGGTCATGGCATCGGGCTGTTTCACCAGATCCAGCAAGGTGGCGGCGATGCGCCCCATCACATCCAGTGTCATCAGGTTTTTTACGGACTGGCTGGTCTTGAGCAGGCGGCTGGCCATTTGTTTGGCTAGCATCTTTAGTATCATATAGTCTTCTTTGACCAGCTGATGAAAACGTTCGTAACTGATTTCTGCTATTTCACACTGTCTTCTGGCAACCACCCAGGCAGAGCGCTGAACACAGTCTTCAAATAACGCCATTTCACCAAAAAAATCACCGGAGTTGAGATACGCCAGGATGATATTGCCACCCTCGTTATCGTCGGCCTGTACGCTTACCGAGCCGTCGATGATATAATACAAAGTATCAGACTGATCGCCTTCATGAATGATGTTTTTCTTCGCCGGGTAGGTCTTGCGATGGCAATTTGCCAGAAGCTTATCGAGAGACGGGTTTGATTCTTTAATTAAAGGTATCTTGCTCATTATCATGTTCTGCTGGTTTTAGTTAGAGTTATCAGCTAGTTTCAACTGTTGTTAATTTCGCAAATCCGGGCCATTACATCAAGGTGTTTTGGCTTTATTGGTTAATATATAAGGTAAATAAGATGAAAGCACGGGTTAAGTGGCTGGATCACATGACATTTGTTGGTGAATCGGAGAGCGGGCACTCCGTTGTGATGGACGGACCACCGCAAGCCGGTGGCAGAAATCTCGGTATCCGTCCGATGGAAATGATACTGCTTGGGCTGGGTGGCTGTTCCTCATTTGATGTGGTGTCGATACTTAAAAAAACCCGTCAGGATATTTCTGATTGTCAGGTTGAAATCACGGCCGAGCGCGCCCTCACAGACCCGAAGGTTTATACCAAAATTCATGCTCATTTTATAGTCACCGGTAATAATCTGAGTGACAGTCAGGTGGCGAAGGCAGTTGCACTGTCTGCTGACAAATATTGTTCTGTATCCATCATGCTGTCTGCTACGGTTGATATTAGCCATGATTATGAAATTATTGAGACATCAAAATAAGAAGCGATTTATTTATGGTTTTTAGTGAGCTGGTCAAAAGTTATTACAGTAGTTGGTTTCGTTTTCATCCCGAGCAGGCGGTCGCCGTCGGAGAGCCAGGTTATGAAAGCTTATTACGGCCATACACAGATGATGATATTGGTGCCTTAATCAGTCTGAATGAAAGTTTATTATCAAGCTTACAGGAGTTTGATATTACCGCGCTGACTGAAGATGAAACCATCGATTTTAATATACTCTATTCGGCGGCCTCTAATGAATTGCATGAGTTGTTTGAACGGGACTGGCGCTATCATGACCCGCAGGCGTTTTTGCCGGTTAATGCGATCCATCAGTTGCTCACAAGGCCGGTTGAGGATTTTCACGCGGCGGTAAAGCATCGTCTGCAGGCAATTCCATCGTATTTGCGCGGTGCCAGAATCTTTTTAAAGCAGCACCCGGAATTTATTCCTAAAGTATGGCTGGAATCTGCCATTGCACAGGCCACTGCCGGTGTTGATTTTTTATTGAATCTGGACCAGCATCCGGTGATTGTTAAACGATTTGATAATCCGCAGCGCCTGCATCAATACAGTGAAGAGGCGAGCAATGCGCTAAAAGACTTTGTTAATTTTCTGCAAAAAGAATGTTTACCGCTAGCAAGTGGTGACTTTGCCTGTGGCCGTAAAACTTTTGATCGTTTATTAAAAGAAACACACTTTCTTGATCTGGATGCTGACCAGCTGTATCAGTTTGGTAATGAGTTGTTTGCTAAAACCAGGCAGCAGCTGGATGAAGTATTAGCGGGTAAAAATCTTGAGCAGGCATTGTCGGAAATTCAAACAGATGTATTGTCTGCGCCCAGGTTGTTAGATGCTTATCGTCAGAGCATACAAAGCACACTGGCTTTTATTCGTAAAAAAGACCTGCTCAGTGTGCCGGAATCCCAGCATTTATCTGTGCTTGAAACGCCTGTTTTTTTAAGACATGAAATACCCTTTGCAGCTTACGACGATCCGAGCAGAACTGACCCCGAACAACAGGGTTATTACTATGTGACGATACCTGATAATGCCGCCGGTTTAGCTGAGCACAATAAAGCGTCGATTGATTTAACCTCGGTGCATGAAGCATATCCCGGACATCACCTGCAGTTTTGCACGGCAAATTTAACCGCCGGTGCCAATAGTCTGGTGCGGGTGTTAAATGCAACAGCCACATTTTATGAAGGCTGGGCACTGTATTGTGAAGAGCTGATGGTTGAGCAAGGTTACCTGAATAAACCAGCGCATAAAATTATTATGCTGCGTGACCGTTTATGGCGAGCCTTAAGAATAATGATCGACGTTGATATACACACCAAAGGTCTGTCGATTGAAGATGCCGCTCAGCGTTTATGTGATGAACTCGGTTTTGAAACCGAGCAGGCGCTGGCGGAGCTAAACTGGTATAGCATGTCACCCACGGTGCCCATGTCATATGCAACTGGCTGGGCATTGATCCGCAATATGCGTGAGATTATGCAACAAACACCGGGCTTTGAATTAAAGGCATTCCATGATGAGTTGTTAGCGTCAGGCTCAGTGGCTTTACCGCTGGTATTCAAATCTCGCTTCGGCAATGAGGCCTGCCAGCGGGCTTGTAAAACGCTGTTTTAATATCAATCGCTAATCGTTAGAGACACACTATGAAAAAGCCAAATCCTGTTGGCGGTATGCGTCATGTCGCACTCTGGGTGAATAATTTTGATGCCTGTGAAGATTTTTATCTTAATTTAATCGGGATGCAGGTAGAATGGCGGCCTGATGCGGACAACCTGTATATGTGCTCCGGTTGCGATAATGTCGCTTTACACAGATCAGAACGGGATATGAGTGGTGCCCAGCATCTTGATCATATCGGATTTATCCTGAATGCCATTGATGATGTTGACCAGTGGTATGAGTTTTTACTGGCCAATGGTGTGAAGATATTTAAAGAGCCAAAAACACACCGGGACGGTGCCCGTAGTTTTTATTGTCAGGATCCTGATGGCAATGTCGTGCAGATGATGTATCATCCGCCGATTTCAGATAAATCCATCTAAAGTTAACTAAATTTTTATTTAATATTTCAAAGGTACGTTGCGGTGGCAAAAGATAAACTTAAACTGCATGGTTTTAATAACCTGACAAAAACACTGAGCTTTAATATTTATGACATCGTTTATGCGCGTAGCACTGAAGATGAAAAGAAATATATCGAATATATTGATGAGATGTATAACGCCGAGCGTCTGACAAAAATATTAACCGATGTTTCAGATATTATCGGTGCTAATATTCTTAATATCGCACATCAGGATTATGATCCGCAGGGTGCCAGTGTCACCATCCTGATCTCTGAAGAGCCGGTTGTCTCGGAACAGTTGTCCAATAGTGAAGGCCCCGGTCCGTTACCGGACTCAGTGGTTGCGCATCTGGATAAGAGTCATATCACCGTTCACACTTACCCTGAAAGTCATCCGGAAAATGGTCTGAGCACCTTCCGTGCGGATATTGATGTGGCAACCTGTGGCCGGATTTCGCCATTAAAAGCGCTGAACTACCTGATACACAGCTTCGAGTCCGATATTGTGACGATGGATTATCGCGTGCGCGGTTTCACCCGTGATGTCAGTGGCAAGAAGATTTTTATTGATCACGATATAAACTCCATTCAAAACTATATTGCCGATGATACCAAGGACCTTTTCCAGATGGTCGATGTGAATGTCTATCAGGAAAATATCTTTCATACCAAAATGGTAAGACAGGATATTGATCTGGATAATTATTTATTTGGTTCCATCAAAGACAACTATTCAGAAACAGAAGTACGCCATATCGGCCGGATTCTGAATCAGGAAATGAGCGAAATCTTTTATGGCCGTAATTTGACCGAAGGTTTAGGTCTGGGTCTGGATGTCGATCTGGATTAAAAGAAAATTTGCAGTTATCAGTGTGCAGTTGTCAGTAAAGCTAAAAGACATACAATAAAGAGTTGACAGCCGGGCTCAACAAAATGGATTTTTTTGCCCACTGCCCACTGCCCACTGCCCACTGCCCACTGCCCACTGCCCACTGCCCACTGCCACATTCATTTCTATCTGTAGTAGCATAACTTTTGTATGTCGCCAATAGAGCGCTGGGTGAGTCGCTTTATTCGAGCCTTTTTTTTCTGCCGAACGGTGCTTTTTCACGTGTTTTTTCCCTGTGTTTGATCAATGAACAACTATTATTTAACAGCACGAAGCGTTGTTTCGCATTGTGTTGTGTATGAATTTTAGTCAATTAGTATCCTATTAATTCCGAATTTAAGAATATTATGATATTATCCGCGCCCTGTATGTGTGCTATTAGCCGTTTATTAATATTCGGATATTTCCTAAGTCTATGTTCTTAAAGGCTTTTGTTAATTGGGTGATGACTTAGGAAATGTCCGAAAGCGCCCCCCCGCAGTACACAAGGCTATATTGGGAAAAGATTCCCGCAAAAATGTATTTGGAGTGATTATGCAAAACCCTAAACTGAAGCAATATCTGATGTGCCGTAACCGTGAAGGTGATGGTCTTTCTTACGACCTGATCTCACTGATTCACGAAGTCAGTATCACCTGTAAAGAGATCGCTTCTACTATCAGTCTCGGTCCATTGTCAGGTGTTTTAGGTGTTGCCGGTTCTGAAAATGTTCAGGGCGAAACACAGAAAGAGCTGGACATCATCACCAATGACATGATGTACGATCACCTGAAGTTCACCGGCTTAACAGCGGGTATGGGTTCTGAAGAAATTGATGATCCATTGATGATTCCGGAAGGCATTCAGCGCGGTGAGTATCTGCTGATGTTTGATCCATTAGACGGCTCATCAAACATTGATGTGAACATCTCAGTCGGTACTATTTTCTCGATTGTTAAAGCACCTAAAGGTTCTGGTGAGGATCCATCATTAGAAGATTTCTTACAAAAAGGTACCGAGCAGGTAGCGGCAGGTTTCGTTGTATACGGCCCGTCTACAGTATTGGTACTGACTACCGGTAAGGGCGTTAACACCTTTACACTGGATCATCGCATTGGTGAGTTCGTACTGACAGAGCAGGGTGTTACTGTTCCTGAAGAAACCAAAGAATTCTCAATCAACCTGTCTAACCAGCGTTTCTGGGAAAAGCCGGTTCAGGACTATATCGCTGACTGTTTACAGGGTGAAGAAGGTCCGTTAGGTCAGCGTTACAATATGCGCTGGGTTGCATCGATGGTGGCTGAGGTTTACCGTATTCTGACTCGCGGTGGCATCTTCATGTATCCGTTTGATACACGTGAGCCAGGTAAAGCCGGTAAGCTGCGTTTAATGTACGAAGCCAATCCAATGAGCTTCATCATGGAGCAGGCGGGCGGCATGAGTTCTACTGGTCGTGAGCGTATCATGGAAGTTGACGCAACGGGTCTGCATCAACGTGTACCTGTGATCATGGGCTCTAAGAACGAAGTGCAGAAAGTTGTGGATTACCATAAAAAAGCAGAAAAAGCGGCTTAATTAGCCAGCTTTAATGCTTCCAAGAAAAAGCCCGCTAATCGCCAGATTAGCGGGCTTTTTTTGTGCTTTTAAGAAAGGTTGCAGTTATCAGTGTGCTGTTTTCAGTTAAGTCAAAAGATAGACGATATAGAGTTGACAGTCGAGCTCAAAAAAACAGAGTTTTTCTGTCATCTGCCTTAAAGCCGATAAGCCGTCTTAGTCATCACTTTTGATGTCAGTGTCATCAGCTTGCGAACAACCCAGGGTAATTCGCGTCCACCATGTTCCAGCGCAACAGTGGCGTGGTGTTGCTCATCCTCTTTCATTTGCTGCAATATGGCGCGGCTGCGCTGATCATCGGCGGGCAGTTTTGCAAGGTGTTCATCCAGATGTTGAACCACCTGCTTTTCGGTTTCGGCAACAAAGCCCAGGCTCCATTTATCACCGGCTGCACCGGCTGCGGCGCCAATCACAAATGAGCCGACATACCAGAACGGAGCTAATAAACTGCGCTGGCTGCCGAGCTCATGCAGGCGTTTATCGGTCCAGTCCAAATGGTCGTTTTCTTCCAGTGCGGCGCGGTTCATGCTCTCGCGCACATCATCGAGTTTAGCGGTCAGCGCCTGGCCGGAATACAATGCCTGAGCGGCAATCTCACCGGCATGGTTAATACGCATGAGGCCGGCAACGTGCTGGCGTTGTTCTTCGCTAAGCTCGGTATCTTCAAGCTTGTCAGCCGGGTAGCTTCGTTCGGTGATTTCAGGCTGACCAAATATGGTGCGCATAGCGTGGTCGCCTTGCATAATGAGCTGGTCAAGAGGAGAAAAATGCCGCAT
>Ga0224506_10001050_pt1 | contig 20366 bp, 19 predicted proteins | sample SF_Jan12_sed_USG_2_FD_169108 | JGI IMG/M metagenome (GOLD analysis project Ga0224506, IMG submission 169108) | Sediment microbial communities from San Francisco Bay, California, United States - SF_Jan12_sed_USGS_8_1 | ecosystem: Environmental > Aquatic > Marine > Sediment | place: USA... | reverse complement strand
AAATGATATTTGCTCAGAGGATATTGAGGATGTTCCAATTGTTAGATCTGAAGAATGTTCAGTAATGAACTTTGAAAATACGATCTATATTTACAAACCTGATGAGTGTAATAAAAGGACGAAACAAGCTGATTGTTGTTTTATAAATAATGTCTCGTCAAGAAATGGTGAGGGAAAATGTGTAAGATTCATTGAATTAAAAAGTAAAAGTTTGGATGACATTTGTGATGTCGTACAAAAATTTGAAAATTCAATTTCTCAGTTAATTGATGTGATTAATGGAGTAACTCAATTACACTATGAGAATCCGACATTACTTATCCACCCTGATTTTGATCCAATTGACTTACTTAAGGATCAGATCATGAACACAAGATCCTCTATTCTAATAAATGATGTGGAATATCCAATTCACATCCAGTATTACCAAAAGCCATTTTCAGATATAACATTTGTAAGTGAACTCGACAGGATCTAAATCTAATTTAAATATACTCCAAATGCGTCTCCAAATACATTGACCCAGTTTTCTTGATTTCTTTCTTGAATTGACTCAAGATTTCGTTTTAAAGTTTTACTACAAATGATCTTTTCATTGTCATTCAACTTGTTTAGTTGCGGACCATGATCTGGATGTTTGATTGGTTTCTTTATTCTCTCAGAAAATTCTTTCATACAAACTAAAGTTCCTTTCACATGTGTGATAGTAAAATATTTGTAATTCGACAAAGTATCAAACACAATTTTCTCAATTGCAAGTGATGGGATAGAGAAATTAGGATGAGAATCTTTCCACAATTTTAACATTTTTGTGACTGTCTGTAGTCGATTATTTTTTCGGTTGTTTTCTTCAAGAAAAGATTCAATGAAACAGTCTTGACCTCGAACTATCCAATCATCCATTCTTTTATCTGGGATTTTGTAAAGATTTGAATCTTTGGTTCTCTCACCAGGTACAATATCCACTTGGATTCCATTAGATTTTACAATTATTGAATGATTCCCTTGAAATGCACTTAGTGGCGAAAAATCCTTTTCCACATCATTGAGAACCTTTTTTGGTGATTTTGAACCTATTTCTGTTAGGAGTAAAAAATCATAGTCTGAACCATCAAGTGCTGTGTTTTTAATTTGGGAACCCATTGGTTTTAATCGATAGTCTTTCTCTTCTGCTATTTTCTCAACTTCTTCAATCAAACTCTTCAAAATTGGCGATACTTTGACATTTTGATCCATGTTATAGATTGCATTCCCAATCGCAACGGAATCATTATATCTCACTATTTTGCAATATTAATGAACTGATTTATAGATATTATGAGATTGTAGTATAGATTTGTTATAATAATCAATTAAATCTTTCCAATTTTGGACTCCAAACCTTGAACTATGTTTTATCTTTAATATAATATTTCATATTTCTTCAACAAATAATAAATTTAAGAATCGAAGTAATTATATCTGATTACAAAAAGAAGGAACTAGTGGATTTAAAAGACTTTCAAAGATTTTGATATGAGTACAAATACACTTCCTTATTTATCTCCAAATCAAGTTCTATAAGGAAATTTGCTGATTTCTTTATTCATTCAGTTTTTGGAATAGAATCAATTATTCTATATCTAAGGTTAGAAAAATATAACAACAAAGTAAAATTTAGTAAGTGAAATGAAGCATAATATTTTAAGTCTAATAACTCTCAATAATGAAAAATCAATTCCTATTCAGATAACTTCATATATATTTTGATGTTATTTAATCGTATTCCCACTTTTTATATGTGAAATATACTGCATTCTCATGATTTCATATTAATTCAATCCAATAAAATCGAAACTAAACCAAAAAATTTTACAAATACCTCCTAATAAATTAAAGAATGATTTCCTTTTTTTACATATTTCTCAATTAACTCGTTTAAATTTTAATATGTTTATAATTTAAGAAAATATTTTAGAATTTGGATTAACTATACTTAGATCTTGATATTCTGTTTTGCGATGTTATTTCCTGATTAATACTGGGTTTCTAGACATTATCTCGGATGATTGTATTATATTTATTATATGTCCTACATGTATTGTATTCACTTTAATGGTATATTTTGTAGTCTTTTTATGTGACTTACCATTTTTCAAACCCTTTTTATCCTTAATCTCAATTGTCCTCATAATTAATACCTAATAAATTGCCAGTACCCTTTTTAATATGAATTACATGACCCACTAAATTCTTTTCCTGCTGCTAAAAAATTGCAAATTGGATATATAACTGCATTTTTATATTTTTAATTTATTTATATCAAAATTTAAAAGGCTTTTACATTTTAATCTAATTAATTCCTCCAACAAAAATTTGTAATTTCCGTATATGTGTTAAATATATTCAGTCTCAAGTATTCAACAAACTCGAATGTTATGTCAATGTACAGAATAAATGAGATTGGTTATCCAAATTTTGAGCGAACTTGAAATATCTTAGTAGGTATTATTTCATAAAATTGTTTTTAGTAATTCTTTTTAAGTGATATCAATTCCTTTACTTCATTTTCAAGAAGTTTAGAGTGTGGTATTTAAATGATGGTGATTGAGTAGACCATTTAAGAGATAATATGAAGTTCCGAGAAGAACATGTCTTTAGTTTAATTTATTCAAGAGTAAGGAATGGTAGAAAAAGAAGTATATTGAATTTGAGAGAGTTATTTGTATATAAAACATTTTGATCCAACTCAACTAATTGAAAATCAACATAATGATTCATCTTTCTAAATTGTTGATAATCACTTATTATTCAAGTGAAGATGTTCATGACCTGTTCAAAATAGTTGATATTGGTGTTTTTCCAAATTAATACTAATTGGTTTTTTGGTTCAGATATTTGGGTAAATAATTTATTCCCCTGACAGGAGGATGGTTTGATTCGTTTTGCATACCTTCCAAAAATAGAAGGAATAAGAAGAACTACTCCTAAAACTTCAGAATAAGAGCTCAATTTATTAGTAATTCTATCATATTTAGAGTGACACAGTTTTTCCAATATGTCTAATGCTTCTAGGGAATATATCACCAAAATTCCTGGTTTCTTGTCATACGTTAGTTGTCCATTAGAATATTTATTTTCAATTTTGGCCACAATTCTGTCTTCAAGAGATCTTTGTGCTCGATAATCATAAATCCACATAGAAACCTTTTCATTATCGAATTTTGACCGAAATTTATTTTCAGATATCCATGTTATCAAAATACCAGATATTTTAATTTTAATTAACTCACCATTCAATATCTCTTTGAAGTTTTTTTCTATGTTGTTTTTGTATTTTTCCTTAATCTCCATCAAATCTGAATTTGAGGGTGGTCTGGAAATAATTCCTGCTATATTTAATGTAGGTTTCCCTTCAAGATCAACACTCGCCCAATGAATGATTTCTCTTACAAGATTGTGAAATTTGTTCATTCTCTTAATATCTTGTCCATCTGTAATAGAAGATACCTCTATGTTTATGTGATTCATATCAATTTGAAGTTGGAAATCTGGTGTGCTTGAATTTGTTGTTTCTTCAATACTCTCAAAATTAAAACCTGAGAGTTCCAATTTTTGGTATACATCAAATTCATGAGAACTGTTTCTTCTAATTTCATCATTTACATTGTCTAGTCTTTTTTTCCAATAACGAAAATCATCCTTTGAAAAGGAACTTAAAAATTGATGGTGAAATTTCCATTTTTGATCATAATATTTCTCTGAAGTAAAATAGAGACCAAATAATTCGGTTATGCTTTCAGGTTTATCAAATATTCTTGCAAAGAGCTTAATGCTTTCTATGATATATTTGGGTTTATTCAATTTCTGATAAAAATTAATTATTTGTTCCCAAGAGGATGATAGTTCCATAAATTTTATCTTCACGTATAATAATTTAACTTAAGTCAAAAAGATACTAAATTTTGACAAATAATTTGTTCCATGTTAAATAAATGTAATAATTACTACTTATTTAGTGAAAGATCCCTTCATTCAAAAATTTTGGTCATTTTATCTACCATTGTAAAATTACTTATTCTTTTTCACATCAGATGCAGAAGAGATAAATTCATTAAAGAAACTTTCAATATGACTCAACATTTTTTAGCTATTCCTAGTACAGTACTACCTAGATATATTACATTTCATCTACAGGAGATGTAATATACTATGATAAACAATGAATATACACTAACTAATCATTTAGTTGCTAATATCGACAAATATTTTCCTGAATGTGATATATTAATTGCTAGGGATGAACCTATTTACGGCTATTTATCAAATCTAGGTGTCCCTGACTTGATATACCGTTCAAAAAATAACACAATCTACAATATTGAGGTTAAATTTCTAAATTTCCAAAATTCTGGTAGAAATGCATGTACTACAAGGACAAAGCATAGAAAAAAAGTTATTCAACAGGCATTAAAGTACCAACGGTTAATTGCAGTTAAATATGGTATCTCGCTGCGAGATGTAATTCCATGTGTTTTTACAAATGATCCTGGACTTCGTGGAAAAAAAGGAGTTATTTCCAAGAGCTTTATAAATTAACTAATGATCTTCAAATAATTTTCTATATTGATAATTCATCCTTATTTTTCTGATCGAATATTATTAAAATTAAAGATTGAAAATAAATTCAAATGCAGTGTTAATTTTTAACTTCAAATGCATTTTCAACATCAAGTAACACTAATTTAGTAATTTTTTACATCCAGAAAAAATACTATGTCTCAAATTTTCCGCAATCCCCACATCTCTTATACACATCAAACCTCTGTCCAACAATTTCTCCACCAATATCTCTGCTCAAATTATCCCAAAAGCTCTCCATCTCACTCGACTGATAATCTGTTATGTTATTACAATCCGGACAAATTAAATTAATGTGCAAATCAGTATTACTATCATAACGACTGTGACCATTACCAATTTTCAATTCTCTGATTATTCCAAGTTCAGTAAGCATGGATAATGTTTTGTACACTGTTCCCTGACTGATGGTTGGCAGTGTTTTTTTAATATCCGAGTATATAATATCTGCAGATGGATGGCTATCGTTATTTACCAGATATCTGTAGATTACCAATCGTTGTGGAGTGACCTTAAATCCTTTTTCTTGAAGTAATACTATCAACTCCTCATCTGATTGATACATAGTCTAATTGTAAATCTATGTCTATGTTTTTATCTATACTTATTCAGTAATATAAATAGTTCAATAATTCATTTATTATTTAGTATAAATCCTTATAACATAAAATTTGATTAGTAATAATAAGTATTAAATAATAATAATTATTAATTAGATTAACCGAGGTGAAATTTATTTCCAAGGATGAAAAAAGAAATATGGCTGGTTCACGAGGAACCCAAAACAAGGATTGGTGGCCTAATCAATTAAATTTAGACATACTACGTCAACATGATACAAAATCAAACCCCTTAGGTGATTTTAACTATCGAGAAGCAGTGAAATCACTTGATTTAGAAGCTGTCAAAGCAGATCTAAAAAAAGTGATGACTGAAAGTCAAGATTGGTGGCCTGCAGATTATGGCCATTATGGTCCATTATTTATCAGAATGACATGGCATGCTGCTGGTACTTATCGTATGGGTGATGGAAGAGGTGGTGCAAATACAGGAGCACAACGTTTTGCACCGTTGAATTCTTGGCCTGACAATGGTAATTTAGATAAGGCACGTAGATTACTTTGGCCAATTAAACAAAAATATGGTAATAAGTTAAGTTGGGCTGATTTATTGGTATTAACCGGTAATGTTGCAATTGAAACTATGGGTGGTCCAAATCATGGTACTGCACTTGGACGAGAGGATATTTGGCATCCTGAAAAAGATGTTTACTGGGGTTCAGAAGACACTTGGTTAGGTGATAACAGATATGGCAAAACAAGACAGGATCTTGAAAATCCATTGGCTGCTGTTCAAATGGGTCTTATATATGTAAATCCAGAAGGTCCTAATGGTAATCCAGATCCATTGTTATCTGCACAAGATATTCGTGAAACATTCAGCCGAATGGCAATGAATGATGAGGAAACATTTGCCTTAGTCGCAGGTGGTCATACATTTGGGAAGGCTCATGGAAATGGACCTCCAGAGAAAGTAGGTCCAGAACCAGAAGGAGCTCCAATCGAGGCTCAAGGATTTGGTTGGACAAGTAGTCATGGTAGTGGAAAAGGTGTGGACACCATAACTAGTGGTGTGGAAGGTCCTTGGACAACAAATCCAATAAAATGGGATATGGACTATTTAACTCATTTATACAATTATGAATGGAAACTCACCAAGAGTCCAGCAGGTGCACATATTTGGCAACCTGTAGATGTTGAAGAATCTCATATGGCTCCCGAAGTTGATGGTAGTACAAAAGTAACCCTGATGATGACTACTGCAGATATGGCTCTAAAGTTAGATCCTGGTTTTCGCGAAATTGGAGAACGCTTCATCAAGGATCCGAAATCTTTTGGTGAGGCATTTGCTCGAGCTTGGTTTAAACTCCTTCATCGTGATATGGGCCCTAAATCGAATTATGTTACTGGAGATTTTAAAGATGAGGATTATATTTGGCAAGATCCAGTTCCAGCAGGTAAGAGTCTAAGTGTGGATGAAGTTGCGGGAATTAAAGATAAAATTGGAAAAACCGAATTATCCAATCAAGAACTGATAGAGACTGCTTGGGCAAGTGCTTCTACTTTCCGTGGTTCTGATATGCGAGGTGGTGCTAATGGTGCTCGTATACGACTAGCTCCACAGAAGGATTGGGCTGCAAACAAACCAGACCAATTATCAAAGGTACTAAAAGTATATTCCGTGATAGCTGATGAAACTGGTTCAAGTATCGCTGATGTATTGGTCATTGGTGGTGCTGTTGGTATAGAAAGATTAGGTTCTGTATCTGTTGATGTAACAACTGGTCGTGGTGATGCAACAGAAGAGCAAACTGATGCCAATTCATTTTCTTATTTAGAACCCCGTGCAGATGGTTTTAGAAATTATAGCGAAAAAGAATTTGCTGTTAGTCCAGAAGAAATCATGCTTGACAAAGCACAGTTACTCGGATTGACTCCTGCAGAAATGACTGTTCTTGTAGGTGGATTCCGAGCTATGCATCTTTCTGCTACCGGTGAGGGTATATGGAGTGATAAACCTGCTCTGAATAATGATTGGTTTAAAACACTACTTGATATGAGTGTAGAATGGAAGAAAACTGATTATAATAGTTATGAAGCACGTGATCGTAAGACTGGAGATGTTGTTCGTAATGCAACGAGAATCGATCTTGTCTTTGGATCTAACTCTGAACTTCGAGCTCTTGCTGAAGTCTATGCACAAGAAGATAATAATGATAAATTTGTAAATGATTTTGTTGCTGCATGGAACAAGGTCATGAATGCAGATCGATTTGATCTTAGATAATTAGATAATAATTATTAAGTAATTACTTACATTTTAATAATACAAATAGTACATAACTTTCAATATTTTATAATTATTATATTAATTTCAATACTTAAAATATGAATTAAAGAATACAATACTAAATGAATCGAGTTAATTCGCATAATAAATTTGATCAAATCCTAGACAATCTAAAATTACAAATTACTGTATTTCTAAATAGAAATCAATTTTTATTCTCTGATAATCAACTAGAGTACATAATGGTATTGATTAAGGAAAATTATGTATTAGACTTTTGGATAAGACCTAGATTTGTATCTAAATTAAAAGTAGATTTGAGTAGACTAATTAGACAAATCTCCAAAAAGTATAATTACACGATTGAAGTAAATGAGATACTTGAAGTTTTACAGTCGTATGAACCCTGTCCTCAACTCTCATACTACAATTTGTATATTTCATAAATCTAATTAGATGTTGAAACTATCTACGATAATTGATTCATGTACTTTTTTATCATTCATAACCTAAATCGCTATCCTTTTTACAAATCCCGGTATATTTAGCATATGGAAATTGGTATTGATAGTTTTGCTGCGACAAGATCTCCTGATTCTAAGCCAGAAGAAAATGTAATAATAATGGAAGAAGTGATACAAAGGATTGAACAGGCAGATAAATCCGGTTTACATATGTTTGGATTGGGAGAACATCATCGAAGTGAATTCTTAGATTCAGCTGCTCATATGATACTTGCTGCTGCTTCTCAAAGAACAAAAAACATTCGTCTTGCAAGTGCTGTGGTTGTTTTAAGTGCCACAGATCCCGTCCGTGTGTTTCAGAATTATGCCACCCTTGATTTGTTATCCAAGGGTCGTGCAGAAATTGTTACCGGAAGAGGGTCCTTTACAGAATCTTTCCCATTATTTGGTTTTAATCTTCATGATTACGATGCATTATATACGGAAAAACTCGATTTACTTCTTAAAATTAGAGAAAAGGAGACATTAAGTTGGTCTGGTAAATTCAGAGCACCAATGCATGAGCAATCTATTTATCCACGTCCTATTCAATCTCCTCTTCCTATTTGGGTTGGAGTTGGGGGTACACCACAGTCATTTCAAAGAGCAGGATTATTCGGGTTACCTCTTATGGTTGCGATAATTGGTGGAGAAACTCATCGTTTCAATCCCTTGATCGATGTATATCGGAAAACCTATGTAAACGCAGGTCATTCATCCGAACACATGAAAATTGGAATACATTCACAAGGCTATGTAGCTGAAACTATGGATCAAGCAGTAGATGATTATTATCATGGCTACAAAATGATGTTTGATAAAATTGGATTAGAAAGAGGGTGGCCACCTGTAACTAAAGATCGATTTCTATTTCAAAATGGACCAACTGGTGCATATCTAGTTGGTGATCCCGAAACTGTAGCTACGAAGATCCTGAGACATAGTAAATCTCTTGGTGGTGTTTCACGATATACATTCATGATGGATAATGCTGGATTAACACAGGATCAAATTCTTAGGTCGATTAAATTAATTGGATCTGAGGTAATTCCCAGAGTTAATGAGGGATTGGAGTAATAAAATTACTGGCGGGATTGAATTCCAGTAGTTAAGAAACTAAATATAATCTACATCATTTTGATATTTCTACATTGACAAGTGAATTGCTTAATTTTCCATGATTTGCACTCTTTTCATGGTTATTTCTACCATTTTCAGAGGTTAGCTCTTTTAAACAAATTCTGCATACAAATTTTTGATGAGTTTGTTGTAAGTGAATATCATATTCTTGAAAAGATTCTAATACATTTCTACAATGTGTACAAATCATTCCTGTATGTGATTTTTTTCTATGTTTAAAAAATTCCTCTAATGATTGAAATATTTCTAAACAACTGATACAAGTAATCAGATTATGTGATTTCATTTGATGATTAACTAAGGATTTATGTGTTTTGAATTCATTTTTACAATTTCCACATTTGATGTTATGATCATTGATAATATGTTGATCAAGATTATTTTTAGTTTTAAACCTGAAATTGCATTTTGCCCTTCTGCATTTGAAGAAATAATCTTCGATTATTTTGTAATTTTTAATATTTATTAGATCAATTACTGTTTCATTTTTTTTCCAGATTGAATTTAATTTTGACTTATGAATTACTAAAACATATATTTTATATTTTCGGCAAATTCTTTCTATCTCTCTTAATTTACCATCTGATGATACAACGATGACATATTGAGGATTATTGTCTACAATTAGTTTTTCGGCTTCATTGATTAATTCCAGTTCTGCATTATCTTTGCCTCGAGTGACCATTACTGTTTTAATCATCGGATCAATAATATCTATTTTTGATCTTAATTCTGGAGTAAGTGAAAATGAAAAGGTACATAATCCACCTTTAAATGGTTTAAATTGATTAATTACCTGCCATAGTTTTTGAGATATTTCATCCTGTTGGAATGGTGATGCTGCAGGTACATTAACATTTTCTATATCCCAAAGGAGAATACATCCTTCATTTTCAGAATCTAATTTATTTGAGAAGTAAAGTTCTGAGGTTTGAATTTCAATTATATCCTGAGTATTTGTATTATCAACTTCAATTTCATCTGTACTGTTGTGTTCAATATCTATATTTTCAGTATGTTCTAATAATTTAGTTTCTATTGCTGAATTTTTAGCCTCATGGATTAATCTTGGAATTTTATCTTCCGCAATATTAAAATGGGAAATGTTATTGGTTACAATATAAAAACAAATTGAATTTCTTGATAATGTAAATAACTCAACTTTGAGAAATTTTATAGGTGTAAATAAAAGTCGACCTCTCTTTAATGAATATTGAGTAATTTCATTTAATTTAATTTGCTTTTGTAACTTTGAAGTAGAAATGCTATATAGAGTGACATAGTTCTTAGAAAATATTAAATTATATGACAGTGGCTTTTTCCAAGAAACTACGCCAATTGCCCAAAGCTCGTGTTTTTCCCTGTATTTATTTGTAAATTCATCTAAGTTAATATTGGATTTTTCTTTTAAAACTGGTTCTTGTAACAATAAGAACAGAAATTGTGGTGCTTTGAGTAATGGGATGTTTTCAATTAACTCCCCTTGTGCCATATATTTTCATTATTATTTTCATTTTAAAATTTGGTGATTTTCAAATCTTTAATTGAATTAGTACATTGATAAAATGGTTCAATCTAACTATATGCTTAATGGTAAACTTATTTGAAGAAATTACAATCTTTGATTTTAAATATAATTATATTATTAAAGTTATTTTTAATCTTATAAATATTGACTGCTGATTTACATAAAGTGGTAAATTTTTTCATTTCTAGATATGAAAAACTACGTGATGATGAAATAGCAACTGGAATGAAAGCCTATTTAAAGAATAAACAAGATTTTTTGGGTATACAAAATCCTGCACGAAAAGAAATCTATAAAGATTTTAAATCAGAAATGGGACGATCATTGAAAAAAACAATTACTCCAAATGATGTAGAAAGTATAGTTATGGTACTATGGGACAAACCTGAAAGAGAGTACCGATACACTGCATTATTCTTGATAGAGTATTTTAAGACTTATTCAATTGATCGTATATCATTTTTGGAACAACTAATAATCTCTGGTGATTGGTGGGATATCACCGATACTATTGCCCCACGGTTTGTTGGTGATTTACTAAAAGAAAATAAAATGCAGATGAAGGAAATTCTGAAAAAATGGGTAAATCATGATAATATGTGGATACGTAGATCTGCAATTCTATCACAGCTTAAATTTAAAAAGAATACAGATGTAGAGCTCTTATCATATTGTATTTTTCAAACAATGAATGAAAAAGAATTTTTTATACAGAAAGCAATTGGATGGATACTTAGAGAATTTTCTAAAACAAACCCAAAATTTGTGGCTGATTTTATTAATAGCCATAATGAAACGTTGAGTCGGTTAAGTGTTAGAGAAGGTAGTAAATATTTAATTGATAAATAAAAATATGCTCTGTACAAGCTTCCATTGTATCTATGTACCGCATTTGAATAGACTACTTTTTTCAAGATATATCCCATGATTTATCACATTACAATCTTTAGTAGAGTAAAATACTTGAATTTTAAAATTAAATTGTATAATCTACAATAATTAATTTCAATATAGTCGTATTTAATCTTAATATTATTAATTAGTTGCTCATTACACATTATCTCCAAATGAACGATTGTGGTTTGCAATTCTGATTAGTAAATATTTGAGTTTGTGTATATAATTCTCATTATTGTTGAAATATGAAGTATTATTGTAAATCTCACCATAATATCTTTCGAAATAGGAAATATTTTTTATTTTCTTCTTTAAGCTAGAATAGATGATAAATATCTATGTTCGAATGTTGGTGCTATTCGTACAATTTCTTGTAGCAGTAGAAATAATTCACTTAAGATTAGTACAAGTTTTAACAAGTAATTTTGAGTATAATCAAATAAATATCAAGCATAACCTCGCTAAATTGAATATCCGGCGTGCAGAAAGGGTTGAAACTCTTTGTGATACCAAGGTAGGTTATAACAAGGATAATATTTGGATTAATACCATATTGCTTCTGATTGGATTATCTTTTTCTTTATTAATTCCTTTTTATGGATTAGAAACGATATGGTTAACTGATTACTGGATTTTACTGGGGACTTTAATAACAGTTCTGTATTTGGTGATTCCAATGATTATGAGACTATTCGGCAAACAAATTGGTGAACAGAGTAGATTTATTTGGGATGTACTGGTGATGGTTGTACTCTTCATTCCTCGTTCAGTGTTATCATTTACTGATTATAGTACTACATTTTTTGGTCGTTATCTAAAGGATTATGTGTATTTTGAATTATTATTTGCTAATGATAATTTAGTCGCAATATTTGATGAATTTGGTATTCAAAGCCCTCTTAACGGTAATTTATCGAAATTAAATTTTGTAGTATCTTTAATAGCCTTAATCTTATTATACATTTTAGTACAATTCTTCAAGCGAAGACAGAAATATTCACTCAAGGAATGGAGAATGGATAATTGGAAAGACCCAGATTCTCGATCACAACGAGGTAGGGCAATCCTTTTGGTACATGGTTTCAAATCATCAATGAAAGCATGGAAACCAAATAGAATTAGTAATTATTCTATTATGCAATATATCAAGGAAAAAAATCAGAATCCGCGAATATTTGCTATTAGCTTTACAGATCAGTTAAAAAATCGCTTGACAGATAAATATGAAATATCTAATCAGGAATGGTCTGCAACGAAAGTTTCCTTGGATGAGGATCTAGTAATGAATGCATATGAATTTGAATTGTTATATACAATACAATTACTTGAAAAAATGTATAATATCAATGAATTAACTGTAATTACTCATTCTTCAGGAGGAGTTGTATTAAGAAAAGTTATTCCAATGTTAAAATCCAAAATTATCAAAAAAGTGGTGTGGTTGTCTGCTCCTCATCGTGGGGCCCAAGGCAGCGTTCACTTTGTACACTTCATTGGTAATAGTATTCTGAAATATTTCTTTGCCATACCATTTTGGTTATTATCAAAAATACCTGGTTTCAATAAATTAATGCAAAGATTTTTCATGAAGTTCTTTAGAACGATTCATGATGGTCAAGCAGTAGAGGATCTGTTTCCAGATTCTCCCTATATTCGATCATTAAATCAATGTGAATTAGATATTGTGAATGTAGATGTAACACCAGGAGATATCTCATTTATCAATATTAGCGGTAAGAGTGATTATATTGCCGGTAGTGGTTCGATATTATTAGATCACGATATGCCTGATCATTCATTATCATCTTATTTATTAGAAGTAACTCATACTGATGTAAAATTAAAATTTTTAACAAAAGTAAAATCTATTCATCATAGTAGAGAGGTCTGTGATATTATTTTTAATTATTAATGAATCCTAAAGTTACAAAATCATTTTCTAGTGGATTTCCTTTGGTAATTATAAATTTTTGATTTTTCAAATCCATAATAATTGAACATACTGTACCTGAGTTGGTTATTAATTCATCGGGGATATACTTTCTGCATATAGGTAGCTCTGAATTCTCCTTATCTAATAAAATCGATTTTGCTTGTTCTATCCCAAAGTCCTCAAGTATAGATAGCATCTCACTTCCCCTATCATATCTAGAGTAAGAACTTGCTGGATTCTTTAATGCTTGATTCAAAATGGTATTCGATAGAAAATGATTGGTATGAAATAAATATTCACCAGTAAGGTCTGTTTTATAAAACAGATCTCCTGCAAATTCCAAGTTAAATCCCTGATTATCTGCATTTGCATAGATTATATTACTTGCTTTTCCATAGGTAAAATCCTTCAATTTGGCTAATCCTTCTTCAATATTTGTTGTATCAAGTAGAGCACGTAAAGTAATATGAATTGGAAGTCCATTAAGTCTTTGATTGACAAATAGAATATTTAGAGTAACTCCTATTCCTGCAGAATTCATGCCAATTTTTCCTATTATACCTGGTTCAGTCATCATGATTATTTGATGTCCATCTAGTCTTGTTATATGGAGTATCACGGCAAGATCTTCTAATTCACTGGACCAATCCCAATTTTGAGCTAGGATATTTGTTTGCTTGAAGTAAAAAGCAGTACATTCATTACTTACAGAGTTGAGTATTTCAGATCTGGAATTTAATGCATAAATCCATCGTTCATCTATACCTGCACCTTGTGCAATTGCTTCTATTTCGATACAATAATCTGGATTGAATGTGTGAATTACATCTTTAAACTCCAATGCTCTGTTAAAAATTTCTTCTTGATTACTCATGAATATCTTATTATAGAAGTCGATTGTCCTATGAATTCTATCCTTTAACTGTTTTCCATGATTAAAACCAATATCATATGCATTGCCAGATAAATAAATTACAGGTAATTTTTCTTTCATAATCTATCTTTGTATTTATTTCATATAAAATTGTGTTTGATTGGTGTAGGTATGTGTAGTTATAGTTCATTGAGTTTATCCAAATCCTTGATATCGATTTGAAAATCAAATATGTCTGCATTTTCCTTGATTCTATTTTTATTGGCTGATTTAGGAATGGTCACATAATTATTATCCACACACCATCTGAGGAATATTTGAGCAGGTGATTTATGGTATTTTGTACTGAGTTGCTGAATAAATTCATGATCAAAATATCTGCCTTTTTCTAGTGGAGTGTATGCTTCTATTACTATTTCATTATCCTTACAATAATTGATTAAATTGTGATCATTATTAAATGGATTCAGATGAATTTGATTAATTACTGGTTTAATTTCGCATATATTTAATATTTCCTGAACTTGGGTTATAGAGAAATTACTTACTCCAATTGATTTAATTAAACCTTCTTCTACTAATTCTTCCATTGATTTCCAAGTTTGTATTCTATTTATTTTAGTATTATTTGGCCAGTGTATCAGATAAAGGTCAATGTATTCCAATTTCAACCGATCAAAACTCTCTTGAAAAGCAATTTTAGATGAATTATAACCTAAATCTGATGACCAAATTTTAGTAGTTACAAAAAACTGATTTCTATTGATTCCGGAATCTCTGATCGCTTTTCCTACCTCCTCTTCATTTTTGTAGAGTGTTGCAGTATCAAAATGACGATAACCAAGCTCAATAGCGTGTTTCATGGCTATAATTCCACTTTTACCTCTAAGATCATAGGTTCCCAACCCTAGAATCGGAATTACTTTTCCATTATTGAATTGAACATTTGGAATATTCATAATTTTATAGTGTGTTGTAGTTAAATAAATTTCTTGGAAGGGATAATTATTAATCAAGACCAAGTGATGCAGTTGCTGTTGGTCCTATGGTGTAGGGTAAATATTTGAAGAAAACATTAGTTAGAGCATCTATATTGATAGTTGCTGTTTTTGTTTGAATTAAACTCCAAATGATAAATCCAACTAATACTCCTATAGTACAAAATATCCAAGTTAAGAAGAAGTCCAATGATAAGAGCTTGAATGAATTGGTATCATCAATCTTCTTTGCTCCCCAATATGTCATATATGAGATTAAAAACCAAACCAATGCATTGATTAGCTGTTCAATACCTAGTATTCCTGAGTCAACCACAAAAAAGCTAATTACAGCTCCTATTGCGGCAAAAATAAGAGTCATAAAATATAATACAAACTTCATAATTTATGCAAAACATACCCTATTAAATATATTATTCGGTTAATATCTGAATTTGTCGAAATCTGAATATAAATTAATCTTCATTGATATTGATGATTAATTAAATCTGATTCGCGGTATTATTTTGAAATTAATTTGAAAATAATTATGAGCACAGTAAACACTTCTATAAATATATAATGCCAAAGCTAATCATGGCTGTAGTTGAATATAGCAAGGAAGGTACTTTCCTATCTGACAAGGAAAATATTGCAAAAATTACATTAAATAGACCTGAATCTTTGAATGCCTTTTCATTTGAAGTTCTTGAGGAATTAAATAAAGCTCTTGATCAAGCAGAACAAGATCCTGAAGTTCGTGCTGTTATTATTACTGGAGCTGGCAAAGCCTTTTCTGCAGGTGCTGATTTAAAAAGCTTGAGTGGATTGGATGAATCTAAACATGAGGAATATACATTACTTGGACAGGAAACTTTTAGAAGAATTGAGAATTTTCCGAAGGGTGTAGTTGCAGCAATTAATGGATTTGCTTTTGGAGGAGGTTTAGAATTATCACTTGCCTGTGATCTTCGAGTTGCCTCTTCAGAAGCTAAGATGGGTACAACTGAGGTTCTTATTGGATTAATCCCTGCATGGGGTGGATCACAACGTTTACCCTATTTAATAGGTATGTCTCGAGCAAGAGAGATGATATTGACTGGAAACAGATACACTGCTGATGAGATGGAAAAATATGGTTTATTAAATAAAGTAGTTCCTGCCGATGAGTTAAATTCTACTGCTGCATTTTTAGCTGCAAAAATAGCTGATAATGCTCCATTGGCAATTAAAGCAGCCAAGGAATCTCTAGCAAAAAGTAGAGTATTAAGTATTGAGGATGGAAATAAATTGGAGAGAGAGTTAGCCAAACAACTTGGTGCTTCTAGTGATCTGAAAGAAGGTGTAGAAGCCATATTAAGTAAAAGAAAACCAGAATTCAAAGGAGAATAAATTTTTCTAGATAAAAAACAATTTTGGCTTTACTTTTTTCTGTATGTTATTTACAAGAATTTATAATTTGATAAAGGTTGTATCTTATTGGTGAATGTAAATTTCTGAAAAAATTTGTATTGTTGGTGGAGGACATTCAAGATTTGGTAAACGATCAGATACTGGTATTCGAGAACTAGCTCATGAGGCAGTTTCTGAATTATTTAATGAAACTAATGTTGATAAAAATGATATTGATCAGACAGTTATCGGTATTGCTGCTAGTGAGTTTGATGGACAAGGAGCTCCTGCAGCTCTGCTTAATTCTGAAATTGGTTTGACAGGAATTCCAACCATTCGTGTTGAATCAGCCTGTGCCACCGGTACTGCTGCAATAATTACTGCATATAATATGATTAAATCTGGGTTTAGAGATAGCGTACTGGTTATTGGTGCTGAAAAAATGACTGCTGTTGATTCAGCTGTTGCTACAACTTTGATGGCCAGAGCTGGAGATCTGCGATGGGAATTTCCTTTTGGTTGTTCTTTTCCCGGCTACTATGCATTGATGGCAACTTCTCATATGGCTGAATTTGGTACAACAAAAGAAATGCTTTCTGCAGTTGGTGTAAAAAATCATCATTATGGAGCAAAAAATAAATATGCTCATCTTAGGAAGGAAATTACCTTAGAGGAAGCAATGAAAGCAGTTCAAATAGCATATCCACTGAATATTTATGATTGTTCATTAATTTCTGATGGTGGAGCAGCAGTATTACTTACAAAGGAGAGTATGGCAAAGAAATATACTGATACTCCTATTTATATCGATGGTATAGGTATGGGTAGTGATACCATGCGAATGTCGGATAGAGCTTCTTTAAGTGAATTAAAAGGCACACAAACAGCGGCCAGATCGGCATATAAGATGGCTGGAATAGAAGCAAATGATGTGGATATTGCTGAAGTTCATGATTGTTTTACCATAGCAGAAATATTAGCCATGGAAGATCTTGGTTTTTACGAAAAAGGAACAGCTGGACCTGCTGTTTTAGACCAACAAACCTACATTGGAGGTAAAATACCAATTAATGTTGATGGTGGGTTAAAATCAAAGGGTCATCCACTAGGAGCAACAGGAATTTCCCAAGCAGTTGAATTAAGAAAACAATTACTTGGAGAAGCAAATGATCGACAAGTTGATGGAGCCTCAGTCGGACTCTCTCATAATGTGGGTCAGACTGGTCAATTTGTTAATGTTATGATCTATTCGAGGGGTAATTAAATGTCATTAAAATTTGGAGAAATATCATATGAGGATTATCCCTCACTAATCAATGATTTTACAGCACAATTAATGGATGATAAGATTATGGGAACACAATGCAGTGATTGTAATGAGAAATACTTTCCTCCTCGAACATCATGTGAGAATTTCCACAAATCTCAATCGATGGGATTTTTTGAAGTATCAAGAGAGGCTGTACTTAAAGGATTTACCATTATTCATTTTGCACCTGATTCCCATGCAGATAAAGCACCCTATGTTGTCGCAATTGGTGAATTAGCAGACGGTTTGAAAGTTCTTGCACATTTGGTGGGAATCACTTCACAACCTAAAGTGGGAATGAAAATGAAATTAAAAGCACAAAAAATAAATGATGAAAGAGCTATTTATAAATTTACACCGGTATGAACTTTAGTAGATTAAGATTTGTTTCACTATCGTATTGACGATCAATATCCATATCTACACAATTAATTATAATTTCTGCAGTAGCACCAATTATTCCCTCTTGAAGATGTCCCGAATATGATCCGTAATTTGAGGTTCCTAATACAATATGAGCGTGAATATATGGTTTCCCGTTAAACTTGGTAATATTTCCATGTAGTGATGCTATTTCCATGTATTCAGTAAATTCTTTCTCCTCAAATTCTCTGGTCTTTTGATTTAGAAATCTCAAAACAACTTGTTTTGTAGCACCAAGTCCGTTGAAATATCCTGCTTGAATATTTTCATCTACAATCAACTTTGTGATGGACTCAATAATTGGATCTTCTTTATCTAACCTAAGGAAAATGGTATCTTTATGGCGTGAATACTCCATATAATTATAGATACATAAAAATTAAAATTTCTTACGATAGTTTTCTACACCGCGGTATTTTTTTTTTCATTATATGTGATACCCAAGTCATATTACCTATAAATTGTATAATCTGATTTAATATTGTCTGAGAATTGTTTAAATCAATAAATTGCATTTCATCCTACTGGCGATTAAATCCATTTGAAATTTAGTTGGATGAATTTCAATTATTAAAATTCTTTCTAGCTAAAAAGATCAACAAAACCTTATTAGATTAGAATTGGAATCTAGAATTGTGCAGAAGAATAAGGATGAATTTATAGAATCAAGTTCAGTGAACTCTAGCTTTGATTCTATAAATAGGCAAATACCCTTAGCTTTAACCTTTGATGATGTATTGATTGTACCAAATCATTCATCAATTAGTTCTCGAAAGAATTGTAATACTAGTACCTATGTTTCTAAGAACATTGCTACTGCAATACCTATCATCTCATCAAATATGGATACAGTAACAGAAAAGCAAATGGCGATTACCATGGCTAGAGAAGGTGGATTGGGTATAATTCATCGTTTTATGAGTGTTTCTGAACAAGTAAGACAGGTTAATAGTGTTAAAAGATCTGAGAGCATATTAATAGAAAATCCATATACATTAACATTTTCTAGTCGACTAAAAGACGCATGGGATCTATTCCGTGAAAAATCAGTCTCTGGAATTTTAATTACCAAAGAAAATCATGAATTAGTTGGAATTCTCACACAAAGAGATATTTTATTTGAAGAAAATCCAGATACTCCGGTGAAAGACCTAATGACTACAGATCTTATTACTGCTCCATTAAATATTGATCTGAAAGATGCAAAAGAGATATTGAAATCCAACAGAATAGAAAAATTACCATTAATTACTAAAGATGGAAAACTTGCAGGTCTAATAACAACAAAAGATTTGACCAAAAGTAAAATGTGGCCAAATGCGACAAAAGATAACAAAGGAAGATTACGAGTAGGAGCTGCAATTGGTGTTAAAGGTGATTATCTAGAGAGGACAAAAGCACTTTTTGAAGCTGAATGCGATGTGATTGTGGTTGATGTGGCACATGGTCATTCGGATTTAGTTATCGATACAATCAATACGATTAAACATGAATATGGAGATGATATTGAGTTAATTGCAGGAAATGTAGCTACCGCCAAAGGTACTGAAGAACTGATTTCAAGAGGTGTTGATGGTGTCAAAGTAGGTGTTGGACCAGGTTCTATTTGTATCACTCGAATTGTTGCTGGAGCTGGTGTTCCTCAATTATCTGCGATTATGGATTCTGCCAGCATCGCTCGTGACGAAGGTATTCCAATAATAGCAGACGGTGGAATCAAAACTTCTGGAGATATTGCAAAAGCAATTGGTGCAGGAGCATCTACGGTAATGTTAGGTAATCTTCTTGCTGGAACTACTGAGTCACCGGGAGTGCCTGTTTTAAGAAATGGAAGGCGAGTTAAGGTAATTCGCGGAATGGCTTCTTTAGGTGCATCACTCGGACGTGATGAACGAACTCACGGTAGTTTTGATGATGATT
>Ga0224506_10001049_pt1 | contig 20397 bp, 17 predicted proteins | sample SF_Jan12_sed_USG_2_FD_169108 | JGI IMG/M metagenome (GOLD analysis project Ga0224506, IMG submission 169108) | Sediment microbial communities from San Francisco Bay, California, United States - SF_Jan12_sed_USGS_8_1 | ecosystem: Environmental > Aquatic > Marine > Sediment | place: USA... | reverse complement strand
AGCACAGGGCGTCAACTGGGACACAGTCCCAAAGGTCAACCAGTCTATCCTGATTAAATCTATTGGCAAAGATGATCAGAATACATCTGAACTTCGGACCGTTTATGACGAAGTTGTTACCAGTGAGGTCTGCGACGCCATAATAAAAGATGCAGAAGGTTCGGCTAAAATTACAGGGTCAAATTTTCTGGGTGTTGACATCATAACAACTGATATAGGAAAAGATCTTCGCAGTACGGGTGGAACGGTAAATGAAGTTAATACAACGCCCGCGTTACACCATCACTACAACAGTCAAAAAGAAAAATACCCCCTGCCCGCGCTTAACATTGTGCGCAACCTACTTCAGAAAAAATAAACATTCAGCATGAACGATAGCCCGGACAAAATAAGCATTGCACTTATCGGTGATGTCATGCTTGATCGCGCAGTCGGTAATCATTATCGCGATAAACCCAATGACTTTAAGCTGGAAGAAATTGCCAAAATACTAAGAAACTATGATGTTGTACTGGCCAACCTGGAAAATCCCGTTGGCACAGGCGGCGCCCCACATCCAAAACAAGATCCTAATGTCGCTTTTCGCTGCCATCCCGACACATTGAAAATACTAAAAGATATTGGCGTTAATATTGTTACACTAGCCAACAATCACATGCTCGATTATGGCGAACACACGCTCTTAGACACCCTCACACATGTCGATAATGCCGGATTGATGCGACTAGGCGCTGGAAAAAACTACCAGGAAGCCAACAAACCTCTGACTCTAACCATTAAGAACTTGAAGCTGGCATTCATAGGATCTGTTTTTCTATATTCGGCCAGTACTGAGCGCGCAACATACAGAAGTCCAGGCGTTGCTGATTACCGCATAAGAAAAATTCTCGCACAAATTACCGACCTAAAAATGCAGGGATACACCATAATTGTCACCTTACACTGGGGCATGGAGTACAGTTTTTTTCCTCTTCCCTACCAGGTCAAACAGGCACGTGCCATGGTTGATGCTGGCGCCTCACTGATATTAGGGCATGGCCCGCATTATCCGCAGGGAATTGAAACTTATAAAAATGCAGACATCGTATACAGCGTCGGCAACTTTATCTTTGATGAACCCTACGTATTTTCAAAACGCGGTTTCATCTATGGAACGGAAATGAACTCAAATTCAAAACTTTCAAATAGACGCATATACCCGTTTAAGATCGTTAATCACTGCCCCGTACTCGAACCCAAAGGTGAAAACAGTCGTTTGGGCATATTCATACAGGCTCTGGATGAAATCTGTAGCCGCAAAAACAAGGCCTTCTGGAAAAATATTAATAACATCTATTTTCAGGACGTAATGAAACGTGTATTCAGAATGAAATCATTCAAGTTTGTCCTGCTCCCTCCTGTCTCTTTCTATTTTTCAATAGGAATAAAAAATATGCTAAAGAAGTTTAATTTAAAAAACTTTATTCGACACAATAACAAGAAATCATCCTGAATATTAAAATATAATATTTCTTACTTATTCAAGCATGACATTAAAAGAAATATTTTTTTACAGGATTAGCCCGGTATATCTCATACCATTTTTCCTCCTTCTCCTGTACTCGATTATCATAGAGCCAAACTGGATCGAGTTAAAGCATCAGGAGATCACAAACACCAACCTGTCAAGCATTCTTTCAGACAAGAAAATTGTTTTAATCTCAGACCTGCACATAAGAAATACAGGCTACAGAGAAAAACAGATGATAAAAATAATTAATGATATCAAACCTGATATCATTTTTATTACCGGTGAGTTTACAGGCCGAGGAAGAAAATTTGAAAACTATAAAATTATGGTGTCAAATGCCTCAAAAGTATTAAAACAAATCCGGTCCAAACATGGTATATATGCCGTATTTGGTGAAGGCGACCTATATTCACCATCAACCAGAGAACAAATTTTAAGGGAATCGCTTAAAGATGCTGGCGTCACCGTTCTCTCCAATGAAACAATAGATCTTGAGATAGACAACAAGAAACTATCATTAATTGGCCTTGGCGTAACCTTCGCAGGCATCAAGAATCTCTTCAACAACACCAGGAAACCCGACCATCCATCAATATTGCTCTCTCACAGACCTGACTTTTTCATGTCAGGCATTGACGCCCTGGAAGTTAATCTTGCCGACTATACCGAACTTGGTACAAATGACTGGACATGGCAGGATAATGCATACTGGTCCAGTGATAGCGCCGATGTATATTTTGAGAGAGATGGGAAACATACAATCCGGGTGTTACGCCGGGAAGATGGTGTGGCTATTGATCAGATATTATTAACACCCCATGATTCGGTTGCCCAGTATCCGCCCGCCCTTAGCTCAGAGGCATGTTATAGAAAACAGGACGGAGATATTTTAATAAACACAAGCGACATTAAACAATCTAATATTTACGGCAGCTGGAATATGGATACCGACAATAAGGCCTGTGATAATTCAATGCTGGCAGACCTGCCTGACCTTCATAATAAAGTCGAAGTACCCGACATATCTCAAAAAAATTACTTCGAAACAACATTCGATTCTAAGCGTGGCGTTAAATATCATCTCTGGCTACGCATGAAATCTAACAATGCAAGTGCCACCAGTGATTCTGTTTACGTGCAATTCAGCGACAGCCTGAATGCTGCTGGTATGCCACGCTACCAAATCAATCGCACCTTGAAGGATATTTATGATGTCGAGGTTATATTGTCCGGTGATACCCACGGCGGGCAGGTACGCTTCCCCTATTCCATTGAGCTAATAAATCTACTGGGTGCAGGCATTGAATATGATCAGGGTCTTTTTGATCTGCGATTTACTCAACTATACGTTAACCGCGGTATTGGCTGGAGCAATATACCGATGAGATTATTTTGCCGACCTGAAATCACACAACTACACTTTGTTTCAGAATAAAACACAGTGATTGGCCGTTCTCTATGGCACATAAAAGCCTCACCAGTTTCAGCATTCGAAAAAAAACTCATGAACGGGTATTTTATCACCCGTTCATGAGCCCTGTTTTGAGACTCTTTTAAAACGTTCTAATTGAGCACAACCTGATTGTCTACGCCTTGTTTTTACGCCTGGCAACAGCAGATAGCCCTAGCAGCCCTGAACCAAATAACCAGACCGCAGCGGGGACAGGTACCGGGGCAAGCACATCACCAGCACGAACAGCCCATGCATATTCATTAACGTTGAGCCCGGGATTTACCGGTGGACTACCCTGCACACCTGAATCGAATTTAAATGTCCAGTGTTTGTCAATTTGTCCTTCTTTTACATAGGGCTCATCGTACCAGTAATACCACGAAAACAGGTTTGTGAAGGAAACCATGTCTGTCACATCGCCACCGTTAGCAAAACTGACATTATTGAGGCCGTACGTCCCCGGTGCGTTTTGGCTACCATCGGTATTAAATAAACCCGTATTACCCAGGTTAACGTAATACATGTAAGACAGTGGGCTATCAATATCGGTAATGTTGTAGCCCCAGTCAGAAGAAACCCCGTCAAAAGAAATAGTCAGATTTTCCATCGCAGAACTCAGGTCAGGCAACATCCAGTCATCAAAACCACCGTACTCCAACTGAGCCGCCCAGGTCATAGACTGATCCCAGGTCATCCTGCCTTCATTGGCCAGCTGGTAGCCGCTGGTGTAGGCGTAGTTGGCATCCTGCAGCCAGGTGATATCGAGGACATCATCGTAAATCATCCCATTACCACGGTCGTACAGGTAAGCCTCAGCGGGTAGAGCCGCTATTAACACGACACCTAACAAGGCACCTGTATATGTATATTTAGTCATTATTCTCATTTTTTTATTGTCCTCGCTGCTCTCAGCCTATAAATATCGGATATTTCTTCTAGCCTCTCCAAGACACATTGCAATAAATAAGCCAATTTTATAAATCATTGTTTTACATAAATAATATTTCAGACAGTATCAAAATAACCCAATGATACAACCATCATGTAAACTATGCCGACAACTTTTTAACGAAAAGACCGGAAATCGGCCAAAAACTCATGCTTTAAAATAAATATTTCCGACATTTTTAACAAGCTATTAATACAAAACCCTTTTCAAACATACTCCACAAACCATTCTTCATAGAAAAACGGGGAAATCAATATCCATATATTGAGGAAACTAAGACAAGGACCCCGCACCTTAGGATCACTTTTCCCCGTTTGTATGTATATATTCGAATGCACCGATATCTCTCCTGGAATCACGCGAGCTCATCAAAAAATCATAAATCACCGGCTTAGCAGTCGCGGCACCTGTGTTAATCGCCCTGCTAGCCTTCTGCAAGCTAAAATCGCTTCCTGTTTCATTTACAAGCATGGGATCACCATTAATTGCATGCTTATCTCTATCAGGTGATTTCATCCCCAATCCAAAATAAATATTATTATCCAGAATCATATCTATTGACTGAGTAGCGCTATAAAAGTAGCCGGAACAGTCCTTATTTGCACCGACAATGTTATTTACAACAACAATATTGTCACCGGTCCAGTCATTATTAATGGCAGCATATTTTTCATTACGAGAGCTGGTGCAAACATTGTGCAGGGTATTGTGGAACACATACATCAGGCGAGCAGAACCGGTGGAAAACCTGAGCCCCGCATAAGCCGTATTGTAAATAATATTATTACTAATTATCGCCGACTCAGTATTGTCCGCAATGTTCACACCGTAGCGTACCGTGTCATGCATTAGATTATGATGTATCTGGATATTTTTAATTCTGCTATCACCATCACTTAACCCCACGCTATCGTATGTTTGTATAATATTGCCACCATAAAGCCGCGCCAGGTGATTGAACGCAATTTCTACGTCCTCAGCGCCTCCGTCTATGTATATGCCATGATTCCTGGTTCCACCGCCTATATCATGAATGTAATTACCAAGAATTTTAATATGGGTTCCATCACCAGTAATCCCGCCGGAACGCGCATCTCGATATTTCTTACCGTCAATCATATTGTTATCACGATCACTTGCATCCCAGTCAAACAGCTCATTATTAACAATGCGCCAGTTATCAGATCTGTGCTGCAGATTTATCGGACCATCAATAACCTTGGGTCCCCCTACCCGAATTCGCAGATTTGAAATAGTAATCCAGTCCGAATCAACCTCATACTTATAATCACTGTAACCATCCACACCATGAATACCACAACTGGAATCGTCCTGACACTGAATCAAAACATCTTCACCGGGATACCCCATAATGGTAATAGGCCCCTCTCCCGCCTCACCAGTTGGTTTTGTGCCAGTAATGCGCCTAAAACGAAGAAAACGATTTCCCTGTCCAATATCGTTCCAGGTCTTACCTCCACGCATCACAATAAAATCGCCTGGTTGAATGTGAGACATAACACCGTACTGCTGTTTTCCCGACGTCTGCACATGACGAAAAGGTTTCGAAGGATCATTCGCCTCACCTTTATCATCATCACCATTTACATTGTCCACATAATATATGTCACCGGGCTGTATAGTAAAAAAATGCGCCTGCTTTGACGCCATTCCATTTACCTCAATATGCAAAGGCAATGCTATTCCTGCCGGTGAATTCCCCAGCTCTCCAATCTGCACGGTAATTCTCTGTAGCTTTTTATGGGGTTGTGCAAACTGGCTAACTGCTTCCCCCATATACTTATAACTGGCAACTTCAACGTTGTTAATACAAATGTGAGTGGTCTTGCCCAGATCGTTTTTAGATCCAAAATTGAAGCCATATATAGACAAGTACGCGCCCTGATCATTCTCTCCTCCCGACGCAGGACCGGACAATATGTCAGTGAACAGAATCTGCGGCGCCAGCACATCGCCTGACTGGTTTTTTACTGCATGTACGCCACACTTATTACTCTCTATTGCATACAGGGGCTTCATTACTCCCACGGTAAAAAATAATAATAAGCAAGAGAACACCAGCAATTTTATATTCATTAATCTATACACCCTGATCGAAATCATAATAAACACATGGCTACATATACTCAAAAAGATAATAACCATACTCAATTTGTATTAACACAAAGACAACAAATGCAACCAGGAAAATTTTGTTATTCGGGATCACCCCGGCTAACCCGGAAGCCCTGTAATGGGCAAGGCGGTAGCGAATTGCCAGGCCAGCAAAGGGCATCAACAAGGGAATGACGGGATAGTGATAAAACCCATTAGAAAAAGCCAGCACGTAAGGTGCCTCATAAGCCAGAACCAGTAGCAGCAACCACCAGCCGAACCTGTTATTAATATTTTTCCAATAGCAGCACAGCCCTACTAAAACAAGCACCATGACGATGAAATAAGCACCGCTTTCAATCAATACCAAAGGAATCAGATCAAGCGAACCAAGATCATAATATTTCTGAATTTCTCTGGACATAACATAATCGAAGCCCCAGAACGCCCTGGCACGATTTAGTGTTCGAATAATTGTAACGCCGGGGTTTTCAATAATATAATTTATCGCTTCTTCTTTAAATGCATCTCTGGTATTAGTCTTTTCATATAAAGACAAAAAATATTCTCGCACTTCTGCATCAAGGTCATCAAGATCTGGTCTTGATGCGAAGTGCCAGGTTTTATAATTCGGTGTGTACTTGTTATTCCCAATAAAAAAATTTCTCTCATTGTTGGTTGATACTGTCCAGCCGGCGCCCGCCTCGTGATTATGTTGCAAAACAGGGACCACCATAACGAGCACGCCCGTAACAAATATTACAAAACTGAAAACAAGCCTTTTTACATCCAGATTATCGAGCGGATCCTTACTAAATATCGAAGAAACAATGATAATAAAAAACAACACGGGAACCAAAGCCATCATTGAAGGGCGCGTCAGGATCCCCAGCCCCAGGAACAGGCCCGCAACTAAAAAATAAATATTTTTTTTATCTTTTAACGCCCTCACACCAAAGTAGGCAACAGCCAGAACACATAACCCGGCAACATGATGAGAATATAACTGCCCCGATAACATTATAGCCGGGGTATATAATGCATATAGATATCCTGAAAAACGCACAGCTGATTTCGACTCGATAAATTGGGCCCCAATCAAGACCACAAGCACAACAGAGGCAATCTCTACCAGCAGAATAAACAACTGGGTAACAAATAAACTCGAACCAAATAATTGATAAAAAACCGAGAAGATCATAGACGTACCTGGGGGCCAATAATAAGCCTGGTCGTCATACATCCCCGATGCCAACTCGCTGGCGAACCTTGCATATTCAACAGCATCATTGACCAAGGGCATATCACCCAGGAAAACCTGCGAAACAAGTACGCGTACGCCAACAGCCAAAATTAGTAATTTGGCCCAGAAAAACCTGTCAAGCCCTTCACGGGCGCTTGAAACTAGAGTCATTGTTATATTCGAATACCAAGGTAGAATTTCAAACGAGTAGTATAAAACAAAAATTAACTAGATAATTGCCGCAGCCACCACAATTTCCCTGTAACGCTCTAATTTTACGCGACAATTAACTATAATCGGGTATAGTTGCTCTTGCAAAGCAGCCACCAATAATCAAAATATGAGCCCTATATGAACTTCAGCGAAGTTATAAAACTCATCCGTCCGCATCAATATATCAAGAATTTATTCATTTTCTTGCCGGTTTTTTTTGCTCTTAAAATTACAGATTTAGAATTACTGATTGATGTGGTCATTGCATTTGTCGCTTTTTCTTTCTCTGCCAGCGCCATCTACATCGTCAATGACTATCACGACATCAATGAGGATAGACAGCACCCGAAAAAAAAATACAGACCTCTTGCCTCAGGCGCTATCTCTGTAAGAGCTGCCATTGCACTGTCCCTAATAATGGCTATCTCGGGCATGACAATAATGGCCCTGTTATCTCCCCAGGCAGCTCTCATCCTGATGGCATATATAGCCATGAACCTGGCTTATAGCTTTTACTTCAAGCATATTTCCATCCTCGACATAACCATCATCGCCGCAGGATTTGTCTTACGGCTGTATGTCGGTTCTGCGGTGACAGATATTTCTTTATCCATGTGGATTGTGATCATGACATTTCTGCTTGCACTTTTTATGGCGCTGGCCAAGCGCAGGGACGACGTGGTAATTTATAACGACACGGGAAAAAAACTCCGTAAAGTAATAGACGGTTACAATCTCCAGTTTCTTGACGCTGCGATGATGATTATGGCATCTGTCGTAATCGTATCTTACATACTTTACACAACGTCGTCCGACATCATCCAGAAACTACACAGCGGGAATCTATACCTTACCGCTTTTTTTGTAATAATTGGGATTATGCGATACCTGCAAATTGCACTTGTCGAAAACAACAGCGGCTCACCGACCCGAATTGTACTGAAGGACAGATTCATGCAGATCACCATCGCATTATGGTTGCTTTCATTTGCATGGATACTCTATTTATGATCGCTATAAAATATGCAGTATTTGCGGCTATAGCAACACTCTTTAATCTTACGTTCCAGTTTTTTAGCTTTACTATCTACGATGATTTATATTCCCTGTACATAGCCATGCTCATAGGAACACTTGCCGGGCTTGTCTGTAAGTACATCCTTGATAAAAAATATATTTTTTATCACATTCCTAAAAACAAAAAGGATGATGCTAAAAAGTTTATCCTGTATTCGTTTATGGGGGTCTTTACCACCGTCATATTCTGGACAACAGAAATTATTTTTGACACATTTTCACAGCACCACGCTGCCAAATACATTGGTGCCGCAATTGGCCTTGGAATTGGCTATGTATTGAAATATTCACTCGATAAAAAATACGTTTTCATAGAAAAATAGTCATGAGTCTGCGCAGCTGGGGGAATTACCCTAAAATAAAAAACAAGGTTTTAACCTGTAATCAACAGGTCGACCTGAAGAATATAATTAATGACTATGAATATCTCATCCCCTGCGGCAACGGAAGAAGCTACGGTGACAGCGCATTAAATGAACACATTGTCGACATCAAGTGCCGCAATTATTTTCTGGATTTTAATGAAGACACGGGACTTCTTCACCTACAGGCAGGCGTACTGCTTGCAGAAATACTGGATATCTTTGTCCCCCAGGGCTGGTTCTTAAAGGTAACACCCGGAACCAAACTGATTACCGTGGGCGGCGCCATTGCCAGCGATGTACATGGGAAAAATCACCACATCGAGGGCTGTTTCAGCCAGAGCGTTAAGGAATTTCGGCTAATGCTGGCCGATGGCTCCATCATCACCTGTAGCCCTAATGAAAATACGGAATTCTTTAATGCCACCTGTGGCGGCATGGGCCTAACCGGTATTATTCTTGACGCTAAAATATATTTGAAAAAAATCAACTCTAAATATATCGATCAGATTACGGTAAAAACTGAAAACCTCAAAGATACATTTGACACATTTGAGGAATACAGGAAATACAACTATTCAGTTGCCTGGATAGATTGCATGGCGAAAGGTGACAAAATTGGCAGGTGCCTTTTAGCAGTCGGGGAATTCAGCAGTGACAACATACTTGATTATAAACCCACCAACAAAATAAACATCCCTTTCTTTTTTCCCTCATTCGTCCTTAATGCCCTAACCGTGAAAATATTCAACTTTCTTTATTACAGAAAGGTTAAAAACAGAATAACCAGGCAAAAGGTTGATATTGACAGCTTCTTCTACCCGCTCGATGCCATCAAAAACTGGAATAAAATCTACGGAAAAAATGGATTTACCCAGTATCAGTTCATTTTACCCAAGGATAATAGCTTCACTGGCATGCATGAAATTCTGGATACCATTGCCAAATCCGGCAAGGGATCCTTCCTGGCTGTACTAAAACTCTATGGGAAAGCCAATCAAAACTACCTGTCTTTTCCCATGGAAGGTTATAGCCTGGCCCTTGATTTCAAAATCGAGCCGGGGCTATTCAATCTTCTGGATAAACTTGACGAGATAGTTCTAAAATACCACGGACGAATATACCTGGCGAAAGACGCCAGGGTAAGTAAAAGCACTTTTGAGCATGGTTACCCCTATATAGCCAAATTCAGGGCATTCAGAAAAAAATACGCTCTTGACAAAAAGTTTGTCTCGCTCCAGTCACAACGAACAGGAATATAAAATTTAACATGAGCTATGTATTAATCATCGGAGCCGGCAGCGACATCGCCAAGGCAGCAGCCAGAGAATACGCCAGGAATGGTCATGATATTTACCTGGCCGCAAGGAACACAAACGCCATAGAAGATTTCTCCAAAGACGTGGCCATACGCTCCGGGAAAAACGTCAGATGTTTACATCTGGACATACTGGATTACAACTCCCACCAGTCTTTCTATGACAATCTTGAAGAAAAACCAGAAGGCGTTATTAGCGCAGTCGGTTATCTAGGTGATCAGCAGCTTGCGCAAAATGACTTCAGCGAAGCACAAACAATCATTAACACTAACTACACCGGCGTCACCAGCCTGCTGAACATCATAGCCAACGACTTTGAACAGCGGAAAAACGGGTTTATCATTGGCATCAGCTCAGTCGCCGGTGACAGGGGCAGAAAGAGTAATTACATTTATGGTTCGGCAAAGGCCGGCTTCACAGCCTATCTTTCAGGCCTCAGGAACCGACTACATGCGTCTAATGTACAGGTACTGACGGTCAAACCCGGGTTTGTAGATACCCAAATGACCCGGGGGATGGACCTTCCCAAAAAACTGACGGCGCAGCCTGAAACTGTTGCAAAAGAAATCTACCGTGCACATAAAAAAGGCAAAAATATTATTTACACCAAAGGGATATGGAAATGGATCATGTTAATCATAAAAAATATTCCTGAGTTCCAATTCAAGAAAATGGACATATAGCAGTCCGTTCCATAACTGGTTTTTCTCATTGAATATCTCTTTTTTCGACTTTGACGGCACGATAACGACCAGGGACAGCCTGATCGAATTCATAAAATTTTCCGTTGGAAAATTCACCTACTACCATGGGCTGTTGTTGCTCAGCCCAATGTTGGTCGCCTATGTACTCAAGTTTGTCCCCAATCACCGCGCTAAAGAAAAAATGCTCGCCCATTTTTTCAAGGATTGGGACGCGGATCATTTTAAAAAAATTGCGGACCAGTATTCACTGCAAGAAATCGATAAAATAATCCGGCCGGGTGCCCTGGATAAAATCTCATGGCACCAGCAGCAGGGGCATCAAGTTGTTATCGTGTCCGCCTCTATAGAATGCTGGCTGAAGGAATGGTGTAAAAAACAAAATGTTGAGCTAATCTCAACTCGCCTCGAGATCAAGGATGGCAAGCTCACAGGAAAGTTTTCGACCAGGAACTGTCACGGGCCTGAAAAAGCCAGGCGCATAAAAGAATTGTACGACCTGAAACAGTACGACCATGTCTATGCTTACGGTGACAGCAACGGCGACAAGGAATTACTTGAACTGGCAGATAGTCGTTTCTACAAACCCTTTCGTTGAAAGTTATAAGTTGTAAGTTTTAAGTAAAAGCATAAAACTATTAACTATTAACTATTAACTATTAACTATTAACTATTAACTATTAACTATTAACTTAAAACCCCATCCCCGGCGGCATCTTACCTTTCATGCTCTGCATCATTGCAGCCATGCCGCCCCTGGACATTTTTTTCATCATTTTGCGCATTTGCAATTGCTGCTTCATTAGCCTGTTGACATCCTGCACCTGCAAGCCACAGCCCTGTGCAATGCGCCTTTTGCGAGAACCCTTGATAACATCGGGGAAACTACGCTCCTTTGGCGTCATCGACTGAATAATGGCAATCGTGCGGCGAATCTCTCGATCATCCACCTTGCCTTTAAGTTTTTCAGAAACCTTCCCCATGCCCGGCAGTTTGTCCATCAGCCCGGCCATGCCACCCATATTTAGCATTTGTTCGAACTGATCCTTCAGATCATTAAAATCAAAACTCTTTCCCTTCTTGAGCTTTTTCGCCAGCTGTTCGGCCTTGCCGTGATCAACTTTCTGCTGTACCTCTTCGACCAGCGACAACACATCGCCCATACCCAGTATGCGTGAAGCAACACGATCGGGATAAAAAGGCTCCAGGGCATCCACTTTTTCGCCAACACCCATAAACTTGATGGGCTTGCCCGTTATCTGGCGAATCGATAACGCCGCCCCTCCCCGGGCATCACCATCTGTCTTGGTCAGTACGACACCGGTAAGCGGCAAAGCCTGGTCAAAAGTGTGGGCCGTATTCGCTGCATCCTGACCTGTCATGCTGTCGACAACAAACAAAGTCTCAACCGGATTGACAGCGGCATGTATGCGCTGAATCTCCGCCATCATTTCGCTGTCGATATGTAAACGGCCCGCCGTATCAACCAGTACAACATCAATGTGATGTTTGCGCGCGTAGTCAACCGCATTTTGCGCAATGTCGACGGGGTTCTGCTCTGTTGTGCTCGGATAAAATTCGGCACCAACCTGGGTTGCCAATGTTTCCAGTTGCTTAATGGCCGCCGGACGATAAATATCACAGCTAACCAACAGGCTCTTTTTCTTCTCGCGCTCGTACAGGTGCCTTGCCAATTTAGCCACGGTGGTGGTTTTACCCGCACCCTGTAACCCCGCCATGAGAATTACGGCGGGCGGCTGCGCCCTGAGATCAAGCTGCTCATTGTGTTCGCCCATAATTCGGACGAGTTCCTGCTGAACAATGCTAATGAATACCTGTCCCGGGGTCAGGCTGGTCAGTACATTTTCACCCAGCGCACGTTGCTTAACATCATCAATAAAAATACGAACCACTGAAAGGGCAACATCCGCCTCCAGCAATGCACGGCGCACATCGCGCAACGCCTCCTCAATATTTTCTTCAGTCAGTCGACCCTGCCCGCGCAGACGCTGCGCGGTAGCGGCCAGACGATCACTAAGCCCGTCAAACATGGGTCACCAGGGGGTTGTCGAGAATATCTTTATAGGTAAGTTTTTTATGCATGTAACGGTAAAGCCTGTATCGCAAAACGATGGTAAATACTTAAAGAGCGGCATTATAACTCAAACAGGTCACCACTCTTCAATCGCCTGAGATCCCATTCGGGCATAGCCTGCAGACACTCCTCCATAATCAGGTTTTCTTCGCCCGGCTTGAGGTGTGAAATATAGACATCAGGACGATGTTTTAACTTGGGAAGATCCCGGGCCAGGGTCTCCGGGCAATAATGAAAAGCGACACGGGCCAGCTCAATATCCTTGTTGGCAAAGGCCGACTCGATAAACAGTAAATCCAGGTTATCGTGCTTGTTCAGTGAGGCCCACAGGTTTTCGTTACTGGTGGTATCACCGCTAAAGGCAAATGATCGCCCATTTGCCTCAACTCGATAGCCGACCCCTGGAACTGAATGGTTAACCGTTATCATCTCGATGGTACGACCATCGATATCGATACTGGTGCCCGCCGTCATGCCCTGAAACTTTAAAACCGCATTGGTCTTGTGCGGCAGCTCCGAAAAATCCGGCCACACAGTCCAGTTAAAAATATGGTCTTGCAATACTTTTATGGTATTTCGCTGCGCGTGAACAGTTAACGGATTACCCACCAATTCATCAAAAATGGTATCAGTCAGCAATGGGATCGAAGCAACATGGTCAAGATGGGAGTGCGTCAAAAAGATATGTTTAATCGAATGCATTTCTTCCAGGGTGAGCGAACAGACACCCGTACCGGCATCAATAAGAATATCGTCATCGATCAGAAACGACGTCGTCGCGACGCCTTTGGCAACCCCCCCGCTACACCCCAATACTCGTATCTGCATTAGACTTACCTAAATATGCTCATTTCTGTTTCTTCTTCTTGATGCTAACATGCCACGCATGGATCGGCTTTTACCGGCCAGATTCTATTTCTGGGCACATTATTATGAACAGGCTCACATAAACTTTTTAATATAAATATATAGATAGACCATGAATATCCTGATTACCTCATATATCGCTATCACGCTCTATCTGGCCTGTTCCATCCTGCTTTTGCTGAGATTTAAACAACACCCGGCCTTAAAAACCACTCCCATAAAACTGTTGCTTATCCCCGGCTTTTTGGCCCTGATAGCACATGGCTTTATCCTCTATATGAGCATGGTCAGCTCGATAGGGGTCAATCTCGGATTTTACAATGCATTGTCATTAATCAGCGCTTTTATTACCTTATCCACACTGATTTCTGCCCTAAGGCACCCTGTAGAAATTCTGTGTGCACTAATGATGCCCTTCGCCGCTCTATTTATCGTATTGGACATTACCAATACAACAACACATTTAGTTGCTCCGGGCAGCTCAGACGGACTCGTTTTTCACATCCTGAGCTCACTCATCGCCTACAGCATCCTCGGGCTTTCTGCCATGTACGCAGTGCTGCTTTCGATACAAAACAGCTTCCTGCACCACCATCAGCCAGGTGGCATTGTTCGCCTGCTGCCACCACTAACAACGATGGAATCTCTGCTGTTTGAAACCATTTTTATTGGCTTCATCTGCCTGACCATTTCACTCATGACAGGCCTGGTCTACCTGGAAGATATGTTCGCCCAACGTCTCGCACATAAAACCGTGCTCTCCATCATCGCCTGGCTCGTATTTGCGACACTTCTGTTCGGCCACAGATATATAGGCTGGCGGGGACGGACAGCCATCCGCTGGACCCTGGGTGGGCTTTTCAGCCTGATGCTGGCCTATTTTGGCAGCAAGTTTGTCATGGAAGTCCTGCTTAATTAAGCTACGACTCAACCAGAATTCGAACCAGACCCGGCAGAGACTAACACTTGACAGTCATGCCCATCATTAATTACACAAGCTAAAAGAGGCCTTTGCTCTTGAACGACATTTCCATAGGCATCCTGCTGATAATCCTGCTGGTGCTGATATCGCTATCCGCCTTCTTCTCAGGCTCGGAAACCGCATTGATGTCGCTCAATCGCTATCGCCTTAAACACCAGGTAGATAAAGGTCATCGTGGCGCAATACTGGTCAGTCGCCTGTTAAGCAGGCCAGACCGCCTACTGGGATTAATTCTGCTCGGTAATAATCTTGTCAACTTTGCAGCTGTCTCCCTAACGACCCTCATCACCCTGCGATTATACGGTGAAGCCGGCGTTGCAATTGCCACCGTCTTTCTTACCCTGATCGTTCTGATTTTTGCAGAAGTCATGCCTAAAACATTTGCAGCCGTTAAACCAGAGCGTCTTTCTTTTCTAGCTGCCTACTTGTATACACCGTTACTGAAACTTTTTTATCCAGTGATATGGCTTACCAATGTCATAGCCAATCAAATGCTAGCTGTTATCGGCGTTAATCCGACTATAGGTAGAAATGAAAGCCTGGATATCGACGAGTTGCGCGCCGTCGTCAATGAGGCCAAGCAATTCATTCCAGGCCAGCATTCAGACATGCTGCTAAGGATTCTCGATCTTGAAACAGCCAGCGTCGAAGACATCATGGTGCCACGCAGTGAAATCACCGGCATTGATCTCAATGATGACTGGAGTGACGTTGAATATCAGATCACCCACAGCCAGCGCACACGTGTCCCCGTGTTCCGTGACAGCATCGATAACACGGTGGGCATGCTGCACCTGCGAAAAGTACTCAACCTGGTTGCCCGTGACGAGCTCAATGCCGACAGCCTGAACACACACATACGAGAGGCTTATTTCATCCCGGCCGGCACCGCCCTGACCCAGCAGCTGCTCAATTTCCAGAAAAACAAGCGCCGCTCAGGACTGGTTGTTGACGAGTACGGCAGCATTCAAGGTTTAGTAACCCTTGAGGATATTCTTGAAGAAATTGTCGGGCAGTTCACCACCGACTCCCCCACCCGCTCTTCGGACATTCATAAACAGGACGATGGCAGTTACCTGATTGATGGCAGCGCCCATATCAGAGATATCAATCGAGCCCTTAAATGGTCATTGCCAAAAACCGGACCCAAGACTATCAATGGAATGATCCTCGAACACATGGAAATGATACCCGAACCGGGCACCAGCCTGATGATTGAAAATTATCCCATCGAAATTATGCGCACCAGTAACAACGCGGTGCAATCGGTACGAATAAAACCAAGACTTCCTGATAAAAAAGATAATGACAGCGAGACCGATTTCGAGGAAACGGAAGGCTGATGGCTAAATCAAAACTTCAATATGTCTGTAGCGCCTGCGGTGCCAATCAGTCCAAATGGGCAGGGCAATGCGGTGACTGCGGCGCCTGGAACACCATGATTGAAAGCATCGCAATGCAACCGTCTGCCAACAAGCGGGTTGGTTTTGCCGGTAAGACCTCGGCCAGCATTCACCGGTTGGCAGACGTTAAAATGGAAACCGAGAGCAGGACCGCAACCGGCATAGGCGAGCTTGATCGAGTGCTGGGCGGAGGCCTGGTTCACGGCTCCGTCACCCTGATCGGGGGTGATCCCGGTATTGGCAAATCGACGCTGTTAACACAGACACTGGCGGCACTCGCCGAGCTGATGCCCTGCCTTTATGTCACCGGTGAAGAGTCGCTGCAGCAGGTCAGCCTGCGCGCAAAACGCCTGGGGCTCAACGATAAAAATCACACAGAAAATCTGCAACTGCTCTCCGAGACCTGTGTGGAGAATATTATTGCCCTGGCCTCAAAGGAAAATCCGCAGGTCATCGTCATCGATTCCATTCAGACCATCTACACCGAAACCCTGCAATCCGCACCGGGCTCGGTCGCCCAGGTTCGAGAGAGCGCGGCTCAACTGGTGCGCTTCGCCAAACACAGTGGCACGGCATTATTCCTGGTTGGCCATGTCACCAAGGAAGGCACACTGGCTGGCCCCAGGGTGCTGGAGCACATGGTCGATACGGTGCTTTATTTTGAAGGTGATCCAGGAGAACGCTACCGCATGATTCGCGCGGTAAAAAACCGTTTTGGTGCCGTCAATGAACTGGGCGTGTTTGCGATGACAGAGACCGGTCTGAAGGCCGTCAACAACCCTTCTGCCATTTTTCTTTCGCGCCACGAGACCCCGGTGCCCGGCAGTATTATCACCGTCACCCGCGAAGGCAGCCGTCCAATGCTGATTGAAGTCCAGGCCCTGGTCGATGACAGCCACAGCTCTAATCCGCGACGTATCAGTCTGGGCATGGATCCGAACCGGCTCAATATGCTGCTGGCCGTCACCCACAGGCATGGCGGTATTGCCCTGTACGATCAGGATGTCTTTATCAATGTTGTCGGCGGCGTGCGCCTGACAGAGACCAGTGCCGACACCGCCATAATACTGGCCGCCCTGTCGAGCTTCCGCAACCAGCCCCTGCCAACAGATGTTTTCACCTTCGGCGAGGTCGGGCTTGCCGGAGAAATACGCCCGGTCGCCAACGGTCAGGACAGGCTGAAAGAAGCAGCCAAACACGGCTTCAGGCATGCCATCATTCCCAAGGCCAACATGCCCAGAAAACAGGAGACCATCAAGGACCTGCAGATCACGCCCGTCCACCGCATCAGTGAGTTAATGCAAACAGCCATATCATTAAACTAAGTCATTAAGCTAAAATAACGCCTTTGCACCAACCGCAATAGCATACGTGCTACCCACTTGCCCGTGATCGAGAAACACCCATGGCCAAAAAAACGCTGAACTTCGAAAAAGCACTCACCGACCTGGAAAAGCTGGTCGAAGACATGGAACAGGGCGATTTGAGTCTCGAGGAGTCACTGCAGCACTTCGAGAAAGGCATCGCCCTCACCACCGAGTGTCAGAAAACATTGCAGAAAGCCGAACTCAAAGTACAGGAACTGGTAGAAAAAAACGGCAAACTGCTAGAGAAAGATTTTGATCTGGATGCATGATCCACGCTAAGCAATTAATGACTACTTTTAACAAATTTTTGCATCAGGACCGCTCTGTATTCGACCCGCTTATGTCGATCACTAAACCCTTAACAAATGCCAGTTAATGACCAGTTCCGATCGCTTTCAAACTTATCTGGAAAAGTGCCAGCAACGTGTAGACGCTGCACTGGACAGATATCTGCCGCTCAACGACCCGCCCGAACACAATCTGGCTGAAGCCATCCGTTATGCGGTGATTGGCGGTGGCGGTAAACGCATACGCCCGGTCATGGTCTACGCAGCCGGCGAGGCCATGGGCGTGCCTTACGAGGTGCTTGATGTGCCAGCCTGTGCTGTCGAAATGATCCATGCCTACTCCCTGATCCATGACGACTTACCCGCCATGGATAATGATGATTTACGCCGCGGCCGGCCGACCTGCCATAAGGCCTTCGATGAAGCCACAGCCATCCTTGCCGGTGATGCACTGCAGGCCATGGCTTACGAAATCCTCACCGATGAGAGCCTGACCACGCTCACCGACAAGCGCCGCATTCATATGCTGAAACTGCTCACCCAGGCCAGTGGTGCACACGGCATGGCAGGTGGTCAGGCTGTTGATCTGGCCTCAGTAGGAAAAACCCTGGATCTCGAACAGCTGGAAAACATGCACCAACTGAAAACCGGTGCCCTGATTAAAGCCAGTATCCTTTTAGGCGCCATCTGCAGCCCAGGGATCAGCGACGCAGAAATCGAGATGCTGGAAAACTACTCGCACTGCATCGGCCTGTCTTTCCAGATACAGGATGATATTCTGGATGTCATCGGCAGCACTGAAACCCTTGGTAAACCACAGGGCTCTGATCAGGCACAGATGAAACCGACTTACCCGGCTATACTCGGTATTGAAGCTTCCAGGCAGCGTGCCAAAGAACAACACAACCTGGCCATGCAACACCTTGAGCCCATGGGCAAAAAAGTAGACACGCTGCGTCAGCTCTCTGCCTACATCATCGAGCGAGAATTTTGATTATGGTGACCACCCCTGATTCTAAATGGCCACTGCTCGAGACGATCAATTCGCCCAAAGACCTGCGCGCCCTGGAGGAAAGACAGTTACCCGAGCTGGCCAAACAATTACGTTCCTTTCTGCTTGAAAGCGTCGCCACCACAGGCGGCCATCTCTCGGCCGGACTCGGTACGGTCGAGCTCACTATCGCCTTACACTACGTTTTCAATACACCTGAAGACAGGTTGGTGTGGGATGTTGGCCACCAGACTTACCCGCATAAAATTCTCACTGGACGGCGTGAGCAAATGAAAACCCTGCGTAAAAAAGGTGGCCTTGCCGGTTTTCCGAAACGCGAAGAGAGCGAATACGATGCTTTTGGCACGGGACACTCCAGCACATCGATCAGTGCTGCACTGGGTATGAGCTTTGCCGCAAAACACAGCGGTTCAAATCGAAAATCTATCGCTGTCATTGGTGATGGTGCAATGACCGCAGGCATGGCCTTCGAGGCCCTGAACCATGCCGGCGCCAGTGATGTGGATTTGCTGGTGATACTGAATGACAACGACATGTCGATTTCACCCAACGTTGGCGGCCTGTCGAACCACCTGACAAAAATGCTCTCGGGCAACGTCTATTCGACCATGCGCGAAGGCGGCAAAAAAGTACTGGAGTACATGCCCAGCGTCTGGGAGCTGGCGCGTCGAACCGAGGAACACGTCAAGGGCATGATTGCGCCCGGCACGCTGTTCGAAGAACTCGGCTTTAATTATTTCGGGCCTGTTGATGGCCATGACATTAAAGCCCTGATCCCCATTCTACGAAATTTATCCAAGCATAAAGGTGCGCGTTTCCTGCATATTGTCACTCGCAAAGGCAAAGGCTACTTCCCCGCGGAAGATGACCCGAGCAAATTCCATGGTGTCAGCTCGTTCGATACCTCCACCGGTGAATCAACAAAAACGCCATCGACCTCACCCACTTTCACCCAGGTCTTCAGTGACTGGTTGTGTGATATGGCAGCGAAGGATGAACGACTGGTCGGTATTACACCCGCCATGCGGGAAGGTTCTGGCCTGGTGAAATTTTCACAGGACTACCCGGATCGCTATTTTGATGTTGGCATCGCCGAACAGCATGCTGTTACCCTGGCGGCAGGCATGGCCTGTGACGGTTTAAAACCCGTGGTCGCTATCTACTCGACCTTTCTGCAGCGCGCCTATGATCAGCTCATCCATGATGTGGCCATGCAGAATCTTCCAGTCGTTTTTGCACTGGATCGTGCCGGCATTGTCGGCGCGGATGGGCCGACGCATACCGGTGCCTACGACATCAGCTTTTTACGCTGCATCCCCAACATGATCATCATGACGCCCGCCAATGAAGCAGAAACCAGGGCCATGTTGACGACAGGTTTCCTGCACGATGGCCCTTCAACAGTAAGATATCCGCGCGGCACCGGGAGCGGCGTAACAGCT
>Ga0224506_10001048_pt1 | contig 20412 bp, 20 predicted proteins | sample SF_Jan12_sed_USG_2_FD_169108 | JGI IMG/M metagenome (GOLD analysis project Ga0224506, IMG submission 169108) | Sediment microbial communities from San Francisco Bay, California, United States - SF_Jan12_sed_USGS_8_1 | ecosystem: Environmental > Aquatic > Marine > Sediment | place: USA... | reverse complement strand
ATGCCCTGGCCCAAGGCCTGTTGCACCATCCGAATTCCCGCCACACCGAAAGGATTATGAAGCGGGGCCAAGTCGTTCAGTTGCTCAATCTGGTGGAGCACATCGTCGTTAAGGCGAACAGCTTGTGCAAACGCTTCTCCTCCATGCACGACCCGGTGCCCAACCGCTTCGATGTCTTTCCAATGCCCATAAGGATGTTGCTGGTCTTGTAACATGTCACACATCCATTGAATTGCCGCACGGCTATCAGATATTGACCGTGAGAACGAATAAGCCAAATCCTGGTCAGCCCTCAGTACGCACTGCGCCTCTCCCCCGATCCCGGCAATTGTTCCATTGAGCAATGGATGACCATCCCACCCCTTGTCATGTTGTCCAGAACCCGCCATATCATGGATCGAAAATTTCAGAGATGAGCTTCCACAATTGACGACCAGAATCTTCACAATTCTCTCCAGATCTACTCTAGAAATTTCTTCATATGAATAGCTGCGTCTTCGGGAAGAATGGTGTTGATAAAAATTCCTGAGCCCAACTCAAACCCTGCAATGGTCGTTAATCGTGGCAAAATTTGAATGTGCCATAAGAAATAGTGCTTCGTGTCATCCTCGGGAGGGGCTGAATGGAGGATATAATTGAAATCAGGATTGCCGAGGGCGTCATCGAGAGTTTTCAGTGTTTTCCTCAGGACATCCGCCAGTTCAGCAAGATGCCCGGGCTCGACATGCCCAAAGGTGGCTTCTTCATACTTGGGTGCAATCCAAGTTTCAAAGGGGACTCGTGAGGCAAAAGGATGAAACACCACGAAACGTGTCGACTCAAACAGCACACGAACCTTAGCCGAACGTTCCTCGTCGACTAAATCACGATACAGACATCGCCCCGTATCGTCAAAATGGCTAATGGCCACCTCATACTTTTTCCGAACCAGTAAAGGAGCCACTGGCGTGCCGACGATTTGGGAGTGCGGATGAATGAGGGATGTTCCGGCTCGCTCACCATGATTCTTAAACAACACAATACTTTTCACCTGAGGATCCTGCTTCAGCGCACAATAACGTTCATGACAGGCTTGCAACACCAATTCAACATCATTCGTCGCCATACGGGAAAGACTCTGATTATGTTGGGGCGTTTCAATGATCACTTCATGATGTCCAACGCCTCCCATCTCTCGAAAGAAGTGACCGTCTTCCCTTCGATAGGGTTCCACAGTCAGCCCAACGGCGGCATATTTATTCGGAACAACCCTGACACGCCAATCGAGTAGAGAATCGTGGGGATAGTGAAGAATATCTGGTGGGGTCAAACTTTCCTGTCCAGGGCAGAAGGGGCACGCGGGATCATGGGTCGGCAGCGAGGATTTTTTGAATATTTTTTCAAAATCATCCGGACGTTTACCTCGATCCGTGGCAATGATCACCCAATCTTTTGTGGTCGGATCTTGCCGAAGAATAGACATGAAATTATTCTGTCAACCGAACAAACCACAGAGATCCGCTCACGGATCGACCCTGCCCGCCACAACAACATTTCAGCCATTCTAGTGGAAGGACAGGGTGTGGATAGACAAATTTTACCTTGAGAAGCATCTCTAGCCTCGGGGCAATCTTCTACAGCACAGCCGATTCCCGTGTTGCAAAACGCATCACATGTATCATGGCTAGCTGATCCTCATGAGGGGGTGGATCCAAAAAAATCCTCAATTGAGACCTGGAGGATCTTCGTGATCTTCCCCGGTTAAGGCTTCAGCCTCTTGTTGTTCTAATTCCTCAAGATCCGAAAGCACGGCATGCAGCAACTGCCGTCGTTGTTGAAAGGCTTTTTGCGGAAGATCCTGGCTTAAGGATTCCTGCGCAGATTCTGGCATATTCACAAGCGCTTCGGCTTCTCCCATCGAGGCCAGAGCGTACGTTTCCACATATTCATGCGTCTCACCAAATGTTTGTCGCAATAGCTGTTCGGTTTCTTCATCGAACTCGGCCCAATCCTGAGCGTTCACTGGGGCATGACCAAGTTTTTCAATTTTTTTGAGTTGCGCTTGAAACTGATCAGAATGTTGCAACGGAGAAAATGATGCATTCACGTTCGTCATGTGAGCTCCTTTCCATTCTTCTGAAGATAATATGGCAAGCAATTCAGCATCTATCTTTGAAATCCATTTATGTTAATCAGCAAAACTGATGCCCTCTATATCTCATAGGAAAGATATCTTGGATTTCCTCGCCCGTCATCCAAAACAAGCTTTAGCCAGAACCTATTGGGAGTGTTGAATAATTATAATTTCCAAAGGCATATAGGCCCCCCATCACGTTGGATATCAGAGGCCTCGGGGCGGTTCAAAAAAGTTCGTCCAGCAAGGCCACAGCCATTTTTGCGCGCAGAGCGTACTTCCAGTACGTGAGCACGGGAAAATGGCGAGAACGCCGCTGGCGGCTTTTTTCAACAGCCCCCTATTCATTTTCTGGCATACCCGCTGTGGTATAGAGATTACCCCCTGCAGCTATTGGCCGGGACAAGTATCCATCGTTGAGTTGACTAATTTTGGATTCCCGTTTCCGCGGGAATGGCAAAACAGCAAATCTGATGGACAGGCCACACTAAAATAATGACAGCCTCTCGACAATCCGAAGGTCCTACCCTTCATTATTTCCTCCCCAGGGAAATCTCTGTCGTTTTACTCTACACCCCTCCAGGCTAGGAATGGAGCCATTTTCCGCATCTTCCCTATCGGAATTTTTCATCTTTTCCAAGAAAATCCCATGAAAGCAAGAGCATGCGAGCACGCCACCTTCATGGCATAACTTTCGCTACACTTTTCCTTATCGAAGAACATTGTCGGGGATGAAGAAAGAGGGTGCGATGTATCACGTCTTGAGTGAAAGTGAAAATGGGAATGTCGGAATCAAGATTCAACGGAAATTGACCCAGGATGATTATGGATTATTAATATCCTACATAGACCGACTCAAACAAGAAGTCGGGCCGATCAGATTGCTGTGGGATATGACTGAATGTGAAGGGCTGAATAGTCAAGGATTATGGGAAGAATTAACGAAACAACTTCACCAATTTCATGAGATTCCACAAGTCGCCGTCGTGGGCGAGCGCCACTGGATGGATTGTGGCACGAAAGTCTTTCATCCTTTACTCAAGACCTCGGTGAAGTATTTCACACCCGATCAACTGGATACGGCATGGAGGTGGGTAAAGGGGGAAGACATATGAACAATCAACCACTCCAACCTTTCAACACCACTCCCTGGGAATTTTTTCCTGGGTAGCTAGGGAAATTCCTAGTTACGATTTTCTCACGAATACCATATACCGTCTGTTTATGAGCGCTCATCCCCCCTTTGATATCTGATCTAGGGAAAGGAACAGTGTATGATGAAACCCTCTCAATCCAAAAGCGTGTGGTCCGTTATTCTTGCGGGAGGTGAAGGAGAACGAACGCGTCCCTTTATTCAACAATGGTTGGGGTGTTCTCAACCAAAACAATATTGTACGTTTGTCGGAAATCGATCCATGCTTCAACACACGTTAGACCGAGCCGATCGAGTGGGTATGCCGCATCACAAAGTCACCGTGATCGCGGAGCACCATCAGCCCTATGCCCGCGAGACTTTCAATGAAAACCACCAGGGACACGTGGTGATTCAGCCTCAGAATTGCGGTACCGCTGCCGGAATTTTCCTTCCCCTCACCTATGTGCGGGCCAAAGATCCCAAGGCCACAGTGGTGATTTACCCCTCAGATCATTTTGTGTTTCCTGAAGATCGATTTGCAGAGACCGTTCGCCGAGCCACACGTGCCATTGATGTCCTTCAAGATCGCATCCTCCTCCTAGGTGTGCGTCCGACCCATCTGGAATTAGACTATGGGTGGATGAACGTCGGTGCTATCCTGGGAAGGCAGGGCAATTCCTGCCTTCGACAAGTCCAGTCATTTATGGAAAAACCTAGCCCACTCGAAGCCTTACAAGCCATGTCGAATGGCGGGCTGTGGAATACCTTAGTGATGGTGGCGAAAATCGAGACGCTGTGGTCCTTGGGATGGCAATGCCTCCCGGCTATCATGGAACGGTTTGAACGATTCGAAAAAACCATTGGTACCGTTCAAGAAAGTCAAACGCTTTATCAGTTGTATCAAGACATGCCTCGTATGAATTTCTCGTCCGACCTCCTCCAACACGTGCCCGAACGCCTCGGCGTCATTGAATTGGAAGAGGTACTCTGGAGCGATTGGGGAAGGCCCGAACGGATAAAAGAGACGTTGGACATTTTGGGGAAAAAGCCGGCATTCCCTTCGGAAATACTGACAACCCCAGCTGTCGTTACCACTTCATCTTTGGAGGTGATGTCATGAGAGAATCTGTTGCATCGGCCCACGATCAGAAAGAACCAAAGCGCCAAGCTCCCGTAGGCCGCCAGGACAAGATGGTCTTAAACAAAAAGGAAAACAACAAGTCAACTAAAAAAGCCGGTCGGCCAAAAATGCCAAAAGCCCCAAGTATGACCATCTCAGATCCGGTGTGGCGGGATAACCTGTCGACAAACGACACCGTGGATCCACGCATTGCAGAACGAGCCTATGAATTGTGGCAGCACCGAGGAGGTCATCACGGGCAGGATCTGGAGGATTGGCTGGCCGCTGAACGCGAGGTACTGTCCGAAGAAGAATGCTCTTCTTGATGGAAGAGAAACTCACCTTTCAACTTCCTCTTTCCTCCTCATGTGAGATCTAGCAGCGATTCATCTTCTTATCGTCATCCCTGCAATCACAGAGTTTGCCCCCCTGCAAACATGGGCAGGAACGAGAAGTCATTGGACAAGCTAGAATAGATTCCCGATTAAAAATGTCGGGAATGACAGAGGAAGGCCCGGAAATTCAGGTTGGGAAAATGCTGAAAGGGGAGGACGAAAAGATGCTGAAACTCTAAAATAATGAATGAGGGAGTCCTGCCCCTACCCCCAAAACTTTTATGGGATCGGGGATCACGGCACCGCATTCCCGACACACCAGATTTCCAGATGGTTTAGCTTTTTCATTGTAATGATAATCTACCTTCGCTGATGCACCAAACCCTTCGCCTTTGTCGGTGTGGATGTGCCGTTCATTCCATTGACGCGTCCGGCCTTGTTTGCATTCATAGATATGCTTTCTTCAAGATTCTTCCCCAATTAAAGAAGTGCCTTCCACGTCTTGATTTGCAAAAATCGTCGTGCACACATTTCGGAGAAAAGATAGGGAAAACGGCTTACTCATAAAACCTTGCGCACCTTCCCTTTGGGACAGGTCCGGCTTCTTCACCCCACCGGACATCATCACTACCGGTATCGGATTCCCCAACCACCGTAACTCATCCAGCATCGTCAGTCCATCCATCACCGGCATATCCATATCCAGCAGAATGCCATCGACCTTGTGTATGGCTAAGACATCCAAGCCTTCACGCCCATTTTTCGCCAGAAACACATCAAAACCCCAGAGGTCAAGGGCGTCGTGGAGCATCTCTAATACCGACGGATCATCATCCACAACAAGTATGGTGGGTAACAGTGTTTTCGTCACCACATCGTTCAACTGCCGTTGCGGATTACTCTTAAGCGTCAAATCATCCGCATAGCCTCGCGGAATGGGCCGCTTGAAAATTGAAGACAGCTGAATCATGTGTCGCCTCCTTGCTGAATCCCTTGCATCAATTCAAAATTTGATTGATGGATGAAGGGGGAGCATGCCCCTAGAATATGAAATTGTGAGCAATAGGTGAACTAGAGAAATCCCTAGTTTTTTCTTAAAAAGCTCCTCAGTCAGGAAGATGCGGCAACAGGGAGGGAAGCGGGTTCAACCAGACAACGTGAAAGAGACCACCTGGCGAAATAGGCATTCCCGGAGGTTGTGGGGGAGATCCCTTCTATTTTGTCATCCCCGCGGTTAGTGAGCTTGCCCCTGCGGCTATTGGCAGGGGCGGGGATCCATCTGAAGAAAATGGCCCTGGATTCCCGCCTCCGTGCCTGCGCGTCGAACCGCTTCATTGCGTAGACATGGGAATGTCAAAAATGGACGGGAATGACAGAGAGCGGCGAGAATGAAAGAACATAGTGGGAGAAGATCAAAAAGAGACAGAGCGAGAATGGAAAAGAGAAAAAGAAAAATGTTCTGGAATTGTCAAATATTTTGTTGACTCGCGACCCTATCCTAGAAATCTTACAGGAGAATTTTCACCGGATCAGGAATCACGGCGCCGCACTCCCGACACACCACATTTCCAGTGGATTGACCTTTTTCATTGTAATGAGAATCCATCATACGCTGATGCACACAACCATTCGCCTTTGTCCGTGTAGATGTTCCGTTTATTTTATTGACGCGTCCGGTCTTATCCGCATTCATAGACATTGCTCCTTCAACGTTTATTGTTACCTCGTGGTGAACCATTTCCATCCCCCCGGTTATTTACCCACCGTTGTTGGGGCTCGCGAACGAAGCCACAGCCGAATGAGCATCTGAATGGGCATCATGTGCAGGACGATGAAAGACCCTGGCGCAAATTTTTCGGAGAGAGGGCAGCGAAAACGGCTTAATCGCAAAGGCTTGTGCGCCTTCCTTCACAATTCGTCGGAGAGTCGAGACATCCTCACCGGACATGACCACAACGGGTGTCTGATACCCTAACCACCGCAACTCATCCAACATCGTCTGTCCGCCCATCACAGGCATGTTCATATCAAGCAAAATGCCATCGACTTTTTGTTTGCGTAAGGCATCCAAACCTTCTTGCCCATTTGACGCCAGAACCACGTCATAGCCCCAGTTGGTGAGGGCATCCCTGAGCATCTCGGCAACAGACGGATCATCATCCACAATAAGGATAGTAGGTGACAGCGCCCTGACTGCTGAATTATCAGGAGACCAGCGTTTTGTTCCCCTTTCTGGCTTCAGGAGATGGTTTAAAGACGTCGCCCCTTTGGAAGATGAAGATCGATGACTCATGATTGCCTCCCTCCTGCATACCCTTGAATTAATCAATTGATTACCTAACTTCCTTGGGAGAATGCTTGAGGGTACGAAACAAGGAGGAGAAAGATAACTAGGAAAATCCCTAGTTTTTGCTAAAAACCCCAGCTCAATCAGCAAGAAGATTCAATCGGGGATGAGGCTGGTTCAACCAGCCCATGGGACAGGGCAAACTTGGTCAGATCGGCATTCGACTGGAGGTGTAATGTTTCAAGAAGTTTGGTTTTATGAAAGTCAACGGTTTTCACGGAAAGGTCAAGGATCACGGCAATTTCCTTCATGGACTTCCCCTCGACAATCAGCTGCAACACTTCTCTCTGGCGAGGAGTCAGGTGCTTGAGCATGGACACCTGGTTTCGGGACCCAAATTCTAGCGGTATCTGGTCATCGAGAAACACCAACGGGGTGAGATACGTTCGCCCTTGAATCACCGTATGAATGGCCTCCACCAGTTCGGAAGCCGCACTGCGCTTGAGCAGATAGCCGGAGGCCCCTGCCTGGAAGGCCTCTTTTGCATAGGCGACATCCGCATGCATGGTGAGAAAGATGACTTTCGAGCCAACCAATCGCTTGAGCTGCCGGCATGCTTCAAGACCATGCAACAAGGGCATCGTCATATCAGTCACAATGACATCTGGGGTCAGCTCCTGGGCCGCAGCCACCAGAGCACGACCATCTTCCACTTTTCCCACAACATCGAATTCCTCGTCCAAGATTTTCTTCACCCCTTCTAACACCATCGGGTGATCATCGGCTAACAAGATACGAATGCGGTTCATCATAAGCCGTTGCCTTTAATCGAAGATGAGGAGGGGGTCATGAACGCGTCAGCCAAACCAATCATTCGTCAAACTTGGGATCAAGGATACAGAATTCAAAACTGCCACTAAACTGGGGAAAACCCTAGTCGAAGAAGAAAAGCTCCCTAGGATGGGGCTTCCTTAGAATTATTCTGCCTTCGTCTTACCGGCAGGTTCCCGTTGTGCCACGGCAGGTCCTATCTCTGACATCCCTGACAGTTCTGGCAGAGAGCATTTTTCCTCTAACTTCTTCGGCTCGAAATCACCATCATTCCGAAGAAACGATACCATGGGCAACCGCGTATTTGGTCAACTCGACCGTCGAATGCAAATTCAACTCCCGCATAATCTTCGTCTTATGAAACTCCACCGTCTTGCTCGAAACATTGAGAATGTTCGCAATATCCTTTACCGCCTTGCCCTCTGCCACGAGCTGCAACACTTCTCGCTGGCGCGGCGTCAAGGAATGTTTGTTCTCTGGGGCCCGCTCCAATCCGCCACAAAGGGGCAATAAGACCTCCTTTGCAATAACGGGCGTCACATAGAATTGATCTTTCAAGACGGCGTGAATGGCCAATATCAATTCCGTGGCAGCAGACCGTTTGAGCAGGTAGCCTGAAGCGCCAACCTGAAAGGCCTTTTTTGCATAGGTGGGATCAGCATGCATGGTCAGAAAAATAATCTTACAAGCCGGCAACAGTTTATGGAGTTGGCGAGCGGCATCCAGGCCATTGAGTTGTGGCATAGAAATATCCAACACGACGACATCAGGATTGTGCTCCTGCACCATAGTCAGAAGTGTTCGCCCATCTTCGGCCATACCAACGACATCGCACTCGTCCTCAAGGATCTTATACAATCCTTCCAGAACGAGCGTATGGTCATCAGCTAAAACAATACGCGGACGTTTCATGAATTTTCCCAATCCAACATTAACCACCCTGTTGTCAATTTCATGTATATTATTGCGTCATTTCCGCGGAGGCGGGAATCCAGGCTCTCTTCTCCTCGGATGGATCCCCGCCCCTGCCAACAACCGCAGGGGCAAGCTCTACACCCGCGGGGATGACAGTGTTTCATCCCTCACTCCATTACGGTTCCCTTTTTCCTTCTCACTTCTCCCTTTTCACTTCCATCGTTGGCACCCAGACAATGATTTCCGTGCCTTGGCCTGGGGCAGACCTCAGATTATAGGTGCCTTGAACCGCGCGAACGCGTTCTTGCATGCTGATCAACCCTAATCCATGTTTTCCGCCTAGCATCGTCTCAACCGTAAACCCCTTTCCATTATCTGAAATGGACAATGTCAGGGCGTCATCTTTTCCGATTAGTTTCACGTCGACCTGAGTCGCTTGAGCATGCTTCGTCACATTCCTCAAACATTCTTGGGTCACGCGATAGAGACAGGACGCGATCTCCTGAGCTACGGAAAAAGGAACATCGGTTGCGACAAAAGAAACGGGAATGCCTTCCCATTTTGAAAAATCACTGATAAAGGCCTGCAAGGCCACTTCGAGGCCGAGATCATCTAATATAGAGGGATGGAGTTGGTAGGCAAGGCGCCGAACATCATCTGAAAGCAAAGAGACCGCATCATAAAGTTTCTGCAAGGCTTGGTACGTCGGCGTTGATTGGCCCAATTCTTTTTGCACAGATTGAATAGTCAACGCCAACACGGCCAGTCGTTGGTTCATGTCATCATGGAGTTCCCGTGAGATTCTCCGCCGTTCATCCTCTTGAGCGGTAATCAATTGTCCGCCAAGGGCTTGGAGCGCCTCATGGCTGTGTTGGAGTTCTCCTTCTCTGACTCGAAGGGCTTCTTCCACTTCCTTTCGCGCTGTAATGTCAAGGGCCACTCCCCCGAGTTGCACTTCTCCCCTCCTCCGGTGAACCAGAAATTTCATGACCCACCAGTAACGGACCTTTCCTGTTTCATCCAACGTCGTTTCCTCGGCTTCCAATACCTCCCTCGTTTTCAGAACTTCCTGATCATGTTCTTTGAATATTCGAGCCACTTCGGGGGGAAAGAGTTGCAAGTCCGTCTTCCCCAAACAATTTGCCTGTGAAAGATGTAATTTTTTTTCAAATTGTCGGTTCACATACACATACTGGCCCTTCTCATTTTTCAGAAACTTCACAGCCGGACTATGATTCATAAAAGCTTGAAACCGCTCTTCACTCTCTCGAAGAGCATCTTCAGCCTTTTTCCGAGCTGTAATGTCTGCAAAGGTGACAACCACCCCTTCAACCTGATGATGAATATTCTTGATTGGTGAGCACGTATAGGCTACGGGAAAGCTCGTGCCGTCTTTACGCCATAAGATTTCTGTATCCACATGATGATAACTGCCGTTTGTTGCCGAGAAATACACCGGACACTCATCCCAGGGATAAGGAGTTCCATCCTTCCGTGTATGATGCAAGTGCGAATGGATGGCTCGACCTTCCACATCTTGGAAATTCCACCCAGTTAACACTTCAGCTGCACGATTAAAAAATGTCGTGTGGCCTTGATGGTCAATTCCGTATATCCCCTCCCCGGCAGAATCAAGGATCAACCTGTTCTGCGTTGCCAAACGTTGGCTGGCAAGTTCGGCCTGCTTTCGACGTGTGATATCAATCCCTGTGGCAATAATATTCTCTACTTCTCCCTGTTGGTCTTTTATGACCGTGTTGGACCAACTGATCCAGCGCACCTGGCGATCGCGATCGAGCCATGCGTTTTCAAAGAAGGTTGGGAATTGTTTCCCTTGAAAGGAGGACAGAAGGCTCTTGACCTCTGGGGCATCTTCTCCGGAAACCACAGTTAGATCGAGAAAGGATTTTCCCTTCATCTCATCAATGGTTCGCCCGGTCACACGTTCACACACTTGATTGAACCGAACAATTCGCCATTTGGGATCAAGGACCACAACCAGAGCCGCAGTGGCATCTAAAATGGTGGCCGTGAACTGTTGCTCTTTGGCCAGGGCTTCCTCCACCTTTCGACGCTCGGTGATGTCACGCAGAATAACCGTTAGTCGCTTTTGTCCTGCAAAATCGAACTGAGAGATCGAAGCCTCCACCGAGAATTCTTCTCCATCGAAACGCCGGGCAACCACATTCCCCAGCCGGCCCCCAGAACGAACCCTCTCTCCTGATTGCATAAATGCTTGGACATGGGCTTGATGGATTGGTCGAAATTGTTGGGGGATGAACGGGTCAATCGACTTCCCGATGGCTTCAGAGGGAGGACACCGAAACATTTCCTCAGCCCCTTTATTGAACAGAACGACCCGCTCCTGCTCATCTATCGTGATAATGGCATCCATCGCCGTATCGAGCACATCGCTTAACCAGGCTTCTTGCTCCTTTTGCAACGCTTTTGCCAGCTCCTGCTCGGTGAGATCAAGCAACGCCACGCGGATATTTAGTTCAGCATGGACACCGTCTTGGTCTTCAAAGAGACTTTGCAACCGAACAAGAAAGTGCTCGTGATTATGAGTGAGTCGCAGTATCCCGGAAACCTCCTTCAAGTTTCTCTGTACCAAATTCTGGAGATGAAGACGGAGCGTGGATTGATCGGCAGCTATCACAAAAGCTTCCAGCTTTTGGTGAATCAAATCCTTACGCTCCACCTGGAGAAGCTGACATGCCGTGAGGTTGGCTTCCAGGATTTCTCCACTGGTATTCAGGGTGAGAAACCCCACAGGCGCGAAGTCATAGAGATCGGCATAGCGATCACGAGCGTATTGGAGCTCCAGCTGCGTGCGGCGGAGCTCTTCATTTTGTATCTCCAATTCGATTTGGTGTACTTGCAATTCATGCACAAAATGCTGAATCTCCGCCATGGACATCTTCTTCACCTGCATAGACGTCGTTTTGAGCGACTCTTCCGCCTTGCCCCGGAGCGCTTGGAAATCTGATAAAGGTTTCTTCTTTGGACTCATAGGCTACCTAAGAAATTTAAATCATTTCCTCATACATGATGGCCTCTCTCTCGTTCGCCCCCCTCTGTCATATATGGACTCCCCCCGTTTTGCAAGCAGGATCTCTTTCTGATGAGAGAGGGGTTGCGGTCATATATCCGGCTTCGTCGTGGAACCTCTTGTGTTCCGAGCCTTGATGGTTGTCGCGCGGCAGCTCCTCAACATGCCCACGGCTTACTCTTGCAGCCAATGACAGAAACCAGGGTTTGCTCCCGCGGGGGTGACCACTCTTGCCCATCATCTTGTTCTCTCCTGCTACGCAATCCTTGGCGAGTACTCCTTCTTATGCGGCACGACAGACCTGGGTTGCGTCATACTCCTGAGCACGGGACAGTACGGCGAAGGCCACGCGGGCATTCTTATTGGCCAAGGCCACCACGGCTTTATTCATCCCTCGGCGTTCGACCAAGCGGCGAACCCATCGGCTGGCCGGATCCTGCTTCTCGCGGCTATGCGTGATCACCGATCATGCCCCATGTAATGAGTAAGCTGCGGAGATAACGATCCCCCTGTTTACTCATCCCCCCTAGCCGGACTTTGCCGCCCGTGCCAGCATGCTTAGGGACCAGACCCAGAGCGGCGGCCACATGGCAACCATGCTGATACGCCTGCCCGGCCAGCTTCACCCAGAGGGCGGACGCCGACAGGGGCCCAATCCGCTAACTCGGCCTCCTGCTCTGCCAGGAGCTGCCGCAACAAGGGCGTCCCGCGTTCGTCGGCCAAAAAGGTAGCGAGGACCTTCCTAAGGGCCGCGCGCCCTCGAGGCACCGCCACCCCATATTCGAGGAGCAGCCCATGCAGCTGGTTCACCAGAGCCGTCCGCTGGCGGAGCACACGACTACGCACGCGATGTAACGCTTGCACGTCTTGCTGCGCTTCCGTCGCGATCCCCACAACACGCATCCCCGGTTCTTGCACGGCCCGACAGATCGCGCGGGCATCGGCCGCATCACTCTTATTGGTCTGCACCCACGGCTTCACATACTGCGGGGCGATGAGCCGTCCCTCGTGCCCCAACTTCGTGAGCTCCCGCGCCCAGTAATGCGCGCCGCCACAGGCTTCCATCCCCACCAGCGCTGGCGGATGATTGGCCAACCACGGCAGCATCTTCTTGCGCGCGAGCCGCTTCCGTTCCACGCCCTGAGTGGCCCCGTCTTCCACGTATATCTCAAACACCTGTTTGGCAATGTCGATCCCGATTGTTGTACGCGGCATGATGACTCCTCCTTTTAGTTGAACGCTGGTGGGTGATCCTCCAGCTTGGTACACTTGATGCCGTCCTAAAAAAGGGAGTCCACACCATTATGCCCGACATCGCATATTGGATATCTCTACCCTCCGCCGTCATGCCCGACATTTTTTATCGGGCATCCATCTTCAGATTCTTGCTGACGGTGCATCCGTTTGTTATTGAGAAATCTTTGCACCAAGCAGTTTGACCAGAATGGCTTTTTCAATGTGAAGTCGATTTTCGGCCTGGTCAAAGACGACACTCTGCGACCCATCGATGACTTCGGCTGTTTGTTCATTGCCCCTCTGGGCTGGCAGACAATGCATGAAGATCGCATTGGGACTGGCCTGTTGCATGAGGGCCTCCGTCACGCGAAAGGGTTCAAGCATGTGAAACCGTTTTTCGTGTTCTTCTTCGGGGATGTGGTAACTCATCCATGTATCCGTATACACCACGTCCGCATTGGCCACAGCCGATTGGGCATCATATACAATGGCAATGCTTCCCCCACTTTCTTGGGCAAAAGATTCAGCCTGCGCAAGAACTTCCGGTAATGGCTGATAGGCCGGGTCTGCCGGACAACCAACCGTCATCTGCATACCCATTTTTGAGCAGGCATGGAGAAGAGAATGGGTCACATTGTTATTCCCCTCACCCACATAGGCCAGGCGAAGGCCCTGAAGCGCTCCCTTGCGTTCTTGTATGGTGAGCAAATCGCCCAGGGCCTGACAGGGATGTTCATGGTCAGTCAATCCGTTAATGACGGGCACCCTGGCATAACGCCCAAGCTCTTCCATATCGGCCCGTCGAAACATTCTAGCCATGATGCCCTGGACATAACGCGACGCCGTACGAGCGGTATCCGCAATCGTTTCCTTGCCTGATCCCAGCGGTGACATTCCCAGATCGTAGTAAATACTGTGGCCGCCCATTTGCAACATAGCTGATTCAAATGAAACCCTGGTACGTAGCGATGGTTTTTCAAAAATCATTAATAGTATGGAACCAGCTAACGCATGGTTATAGTGCTCAGGATGTTGTTTGATGTGGACGGCGGACGCAATGATCCCTTCCAGATTTTCTCGGGTCCAGTCAATTAACGAAATCAGATTCATTCAACGCGTCTCCTTCAATCAGGAACCATATGAGTGCCAGTCCGGCCTTCAAATCCATCAAGCGCCTTTTCCGTGCTTGTGATGATAAACTCACATCCGCCATGCTCTAGAAAATAAATCCCGGCCTCGATTTTCGGTTGCATACTCCCCGAGCCGAAGTGACCTTCCGCCAAATACGTCTTCGCGTCAGCGACCGTGATCGTCTGCAGGTTTTCTTCAGAGGGGGAATTGAAATGGAGCTTGGCATGTTCCACTGACGTCAAATCCAAGATGCGCGCGACCCCAATCGCCACGGCCAACTGACTGGAGGCCAGATCTTTATCCACGACCGCCTCAACGCCTTGCCAAATCTCGTCGGTTTCAGCACTGACGGGAATTCCACCGCCACCCACGGCAATAACAATGACCCCATCATCAAACAGACGCTGGATGACCCCGGTCTCGACGATCCGAATGGGCTTGGGAGATGGCACCACTCGACGGAATCCATGTGGAGCTTCTTCCACCAAGGCCCAGCCCTGGATCTTTAGCGCCAACGCTTCTTCCTCTGAATAATAGGGACCCACCGGCTTAGAGGGCTTGGCCAATTTCGGGTCATGTTGATCCACCACGGTCCGACACAAGACGGCCGCAACGGTTCGGTCGATACAAGATTTTCGGAGTAGGTTCTCTAAGGACTGCTGAATCAGATATCCGATTTCGCCTTGGGTTTGCGCCACGCAGACATCCAGGGGAAGGTCATACGCCTGATGACGGGCCGCTTCAACACGGATCAAGATATGCCCCACTTGCGGTCCGTTACCATGCGTGATCACCACCTGACATCCCCGCTGAATCATGGGGACGATTCCCGCCAGGGCCCGATCCAGATTGGCTCTTTGCTCCGCAATGGTTCCCCGTTGACCGGCCCGGACCAGCGCGTTCCCCCCGAGGGCGACAAGAATCCGTTCAGGCATGGCTTTTCGCCTTCACCAGAACCTCCCGTAACACATCCTGCAAATTCGGCCGTCCAATTTCCTGAAACTCATAGGTGACTCGACACGTGGGCTGCCTGATCGGAACGACTCGAGCCAAATCCACCGGCGTCGCAATCAAGACCAGATCACAGTCCACACGGTTGATCGTTTCCTCCAATTCATGAATTTGTTGCGGCCCATACCCCATCGCCGGGAGAAGGGCCCCGATATGCGTAAAAGTGGTGAAAACTTGACTAATGCTACCGACGGCAAAGGGACGAGGATCGATGAGTTCAGCGGCACCGTATTGCATGGCGGCCATCACGCCAGCCCCGAAACTCATTCCTCCATGAGTCAGAGTTGGACCGTCCTCCACAACAAGAACCCGAGCGCCGCGGATTTTCTCCGGGGCTTCAACCCTGATAGGCATGTTGGAATCAATCACTTGAGCTGACGCATTCATTACAGCAATTCGTGTTCGTACTGCCGCAATGTTTTCTTTCGGTGCGCTATCCAGCTTGGTTAGCACCAGCACATCCGCACGCAACAAATTCACTTCACCAGGGAAATACGCCTGTTCATCTCCCGCTCGATGGGGGTCCACCAGCACAATCTCCAGCTCCGGTTGAAAAAACGGCAAATCATTATTTCCCCCATCCCAGACAATCACATCCGCTTCACCTTCTGCCTGTTCCAGTATCTGTTGGTAGTCAACTCCGGCATAGACCACATTGCCGTGTTGAATGTGCTGTTCATATTCCTCCCGTTCTTCAATCGTGCAATTGGCAGAGCTGATATCTTCAGGTGTGGCGAATCGTTGCACCACCTGTTTGGCGAGATCTCCATACGGCATAGGATGACGAACGACCGCCACTTGAAGGCCGGCAGCCTGCAGTAGATTCGCGGTTTTGCGTGCCACCGGACTTTTGCCGGCACCGGTTCTCACGGCACAAATCGAAATGACCGGTTTTGTGGAGGGCAGCATGGTAGATCTGCACCCCAAGAGACGAAAGTCGGCTCCCCAGGCCGTCACTCGTGAAGCCTTATGCATCACGTCCACATGAGAGATGTCGCTATAACTAAAGACCACTTGAGCGATATCCTCATTGGTAATGAGTGATTCCAAATCATCTTCAGGACGAATAGGAATCCCTTGAGGATACAATTCTCCGGCCAGCAGAGGCGGATACCACCGATCTTCGATATTCGGAATCTGTGCGGCCGTAAATGCGACAACTTCATAGGTGGGATCGTGACGAAACACCACATTGAAGTTATGAAAATCGCGTCCGGCCGCCCCCATGATCAGTATTTTTATTCGCTTCATCCCTGGCTCCATTCTGTACCCAACATTTACGACAATAACTCAGCCAGTTTTGCTGAAACTTCCCCTCAGAGTATGCTTTCCTCCCATTTGTAAAGGGAGGATTAAGGAGGGGTAGAGAGCTCGGGTGAAAAGGCGCTGGCCTTACCTCAATAACCTACGCAATTTCCACAGACCTAAATAATATGACATTCGTCCTCTCTACCACCAATATTTTTTCAGGAAAACCTTCCTTCAACCTCAGGCAGAAAATGAAAGAAGACTTTGTACGCTGGACCTTCTGCTTCTGACTCTAGGATAAAAGAGCCGTTACATTCACCTACAAATGCGTTATCATGACAGCCCTCTTACCGCCATCTATCCAGGAGTGACATGCCCCATGGTTCACATTACACGCATTGTCCTTGACGTGCTCAAACCTCATAATCCCAACGCTCTTGACTTCACCACGGCCATCGCAGAAAAAGTGCCTGGTTGCCGAATCAAGTTGACCGTTGCAGCCATGGATGAAAAAACGGAAACAGTTCTTCTCGTTATTGAGGGGGAACAGGTGCAATTCAACGTGATCACCGAGATCATTAGCTCTCTCGGTGGATCGATTCACAGCATCGATGAAGTCGAAGTGGAAAATGGAGCTCCAGAGGGTGAAACCACGTAGCGATTGTTTCCGTGATTGAACAACTCATCTGGCTTCTCAACATCACCCGTTCCCAGGTCATTGCCCGCCGGTACTTTGTCGTCAATGGCTTTGATGGAGCACTCACGATGTTGGGACTGCTGGCGGGATTTTATGTGAGCGAGGATGTCAGACTTCCCGTCGTCATCAATGCCTGCCTTGGGGTAGCCATCGCACTTGGCATGAGCGGGGTGAGTAGCGCTTATATCAGCGAGGCGGCAGAAAAACAACGGGAACTGCGGGAATTAGAAAAAGCGATGGTGACCGATTTAGGCAAGTCAGCCCACGGCCAAGCCGCACGCCTCCTCCCTCTGTTCATTGCGTTCGTGAATGGCATGGCTCCACTGGCCATCTCCTTGATGATTCTCCTGCCCTTGTGGTTCGCACCATCTCTGGAACCCTTCAGCACGTTCCCACTGGAATCAGCTTTTGCTATGGCTCTCATCATGATTTTTTTGCTTGGAGTCTATTTAGGACAGGTGAGCCACACCTTTTGGCTCTGGGCGGGATTTCGCACCCTCTTGATCGCCGCGGCGACCACAGGCTTGATCTTTACTCTCAGCCCGGGATGACCGCCCACTAAAGCACGATCACTCCCGAGCCGCAGGTGAAAATCGCTTCAGCCTAATTCTATTCGTAGGAAATAATTTTGGTAGGAAATGGAAGTGAAAAATTCCTCCTTCTTTCCTTGTCAGCATTCCCCTTAGGGTAGGGCCACAGGCTGAGAACGCTACTCACGGAATTTCCCAACACTTCCATGTTCAGAGAGGCCCAAGAAATTCGACCAATTTTTACGACTTTTCGGCTTGATACTTCCGAGGGATTTCTTGAAATTCCTACGTCTTAACTTAGAACCCCCCGACCACCTTGTTCGCCCTCAGATACCCCTGAATGATGTCTCTGCGAGAAACAACACCTACCAGCTTGCCGTCGGCATCGACAACCGGGGTTCGAATGAAGTGTCTTTCTTGCAACAGTTGGATGATCTCCATAGACAGCGTATTTCGGGATACGGTGATAGGATCTTTGACCATAATCTCCCCTGCCGTCACTTTAGTCATCTCTTTACCCTCTTCTATGGCCTTCAGCAAGTCAAACTCACTCACGATACCCACGAGCTTTCCGTCTTTCGCCAAAATTGGAACGCTTCCAAACCCGCCTTCACTCATCGCTCCAGCCAACCTATCGACGGTATCTTCCACGCGGAAGGATGTCACCACATCTTGCATGAATTGCTCCGCCTCAAGCGTTTTAAAATCCCTAGCTCCAACCATGTAGTCAACTCGTCGCATAATTTGTCTTCCTTTTTATTGAGGGTTCAGTGTTACGGAAATGACTGCTGGGTTTTTCTCTGCTTTCTTTTCAAGCCTACGAACAGAACAATCTATTGAGCCCGTCAGGGCATCGGTCGACATTTTACACATTAGTCCTTATGAGGACTCAACCATTAAAAGTTACAGGATACCGGATTCGACCTAACCTTCCACCATAGGTGGTCATGAGGGTTAAGCCAAGAACCAATGATAGGACGGCAGGTGTCTGATTTTAGATGTCTGAAGGTGCCCCATGCACAACAATGTGTAATGCCAAGCAATTTTCACAAAGCACAAAACTCGGGCTTTCTATCCACATCGATAGCTTCAATGTGACCTCATCAACTTTCCTGCATTCACGGGCTTCGCCGGTCATTTCTTAAACGGATCACCTCACTTCACACAACATGAATGACAAGATTGTTCAGGTGGTCCATTCCGATGCAATCGATAATACAGTACCCTCGATACTGTGTCCTTCCATTTTCTCCAGCAACGAACGTCACTTTGGATTTTCCATTAAAAAACCAAATCTTATCACTCTCAACAGTCCAGCTATCATCAGCAGTGATGGCTATTTGATGCACATCACCAATCGCTAGACTTTTCACCCCTTCATCAAACACGAAGACTACCTTGACGATTGCGCCTTTCGGTACCTTTAAAGGATTTTTGGGGCCGAGCAACTTATCCTTCTCGTCGAAGAACCCCTTCTCATTCACTTTGACAATCAACTCCAGATCAGGTTTTGAATCCGCAAAAACGCTGACCACAGAGCCTGAAAAAGCGCCAAAAACCAATGCCAGAACCGTCACCAATACAACAAAACTAAACTTCCTTTCTCTCACTGACCTACCTCCTCTGTTTTTATGGGACTACTCATCGCAAACCTTTAATTATACAACATCCAGCTTTATTCTCGCCAGGGTAAGTTTCTTCCAAATGCAATACCATTCACATTCCTCTCCGATGATCGGCGGAGATGAGCATATATCTTACCGCCAGCTTTCCGTCGCCTGATAAAAGCAAATATTCGATCTTGCCTTAAACCTAAAAACCGCAGTTGGATCACAAAAGCCCCCCACGCTTTTGGCGCACCTGACAAAAAAAATCTTCTCATTCATAAGATAACCACGATTTTTTTTATTTCAATATGCACACCCCTACCTTACGCGTTTTTTCGTCCAACTGCGGTTTCTAGGTTAAATATTAGAGTCTTTTATTTGGGGGGAGAACTTCTGGTTTATAAAGACGTTCCGGTGGAACATCTTCAGGAACGGAAAGGGAGCTGCCGGATAGTGAGGAGCCCTTCGCGTATCCATGCTAAAATCTGATGGCCCGCTTTCGAACCGGAAGAACAAGAATAATGTTCCGGCCCGGAACATCAAAATAATGACCGGAAGCCCTACTAAACATCCGGCAAGGGAACGCACCAAGAAGTACTTTTTTTACCGTTAGCTTATTCGGGGTGAAGGCGGGAAGGGCAAAAATAACAGGATACACTCAAGCAATGGCAACGAGAAACTTCACTTGCCATGAGCCTGTTGTTGGGTGGAAGCTCTATTGGATTGGCCTCAACGCAGCCAGCGGCTTAACCACGCATCTAACCCGGCACGGCTGTCATCGCCGCTTCAGTCGCAAACAGAAATACGGTGGTAGCCGGCGCTTGGCTTCCAGCGCCATTCATGAGCGCCCGACAAGATATCTGCAGCGTGAGCTCCGGCTTGACTTGCACCCGGAGGTCTTTGGCCTTCATCAAGGGGGTGGCGCTTATTTCCATAAGGGTTTCAATCACCGGTCCCGACAGCACGTCCGATGAACACGCCCCTACTAGCGAAAACATGCGCGGGGCTGTGGGGGGAGCAAACCATACATTGGCCAGCTTATTGGCAAAGACGATGAGTCCGGACGACTCGACCCCGATCACTGCCGCGGGAATTTCATTGAGCACTTGTTGCGCCATGCCCAGTGCGGTCGATGAAATCGTTAAGTCTGCCTGGGTTCCCTCT
>Ga0224506_10001047_pt1 | contig 20413 bp, 13 predicted proteins | sample SF_Jan12_sed_USG_2_FD_169108 | JGI IMG/M metagenome (GOLD analysis project Ga0224506, IMG submission 169108) | Sediment microbial communities from San Francisco Bay, California, United States - SF_Jan12_sed_USGS_8_1 | ecosystem: Environmental > Aquatic > Marine > Sediment | place: USA... | reverse complement strand
CTTTCTGTTTTTATTTCTTTTTTTCCGATTATTATTTTTTCCCAATACTTTCAAAACGCCATAGTCGGAAAGCATTTTTCCCTTATAGCTCGCAAACAGCAATACCAGTGCCAGAGTAAAGAAATGCAGTTCCGGAAACTTGAGTACAACATGTCGTAAAATTTCATTACCCAGGATCGGGATACATAGTGCTGCAATAAATATGGTATTGAATAGTCGGATCAGGGCAGCCTCAGCATTGGTTCTGGCCATATAGCTGTAAAACAGATCGACCAGAATCGCCAGAATGATAGTCGGAAGCAAAACCATAAATCCGGGTGGGCTAAGGGAAAAATAGTCCATAACAGAAACGCTCAGAACGGTACTCAATATAATAAAGATAAATATAATAGCCAATCTTGGCGAACGCTTCAGAGTGTCCGGCAATATGACTCGCACTAATAAGGCAACGATAACCACCATGGCCGCGACAGCAAAGGTTATACCCATCTCTGCAGAGACCATCGCCAATCCCAAGAGTGTTACTGAGAAAACCCCATAGGGTAGAATGCCAATAATATTGCGCATAAACACTGTCAACAACACGCACAAAGGCAGCACCAGAAGATACCCCAATGCTGACTGGATGTCAGTGTCCAGTCTCTGCAGATCAAGAATATTGTTGAGTCCATGTTGTGTGCCGTCTCTGGTATGGGCAAGCATGTCCATATCTTCAACTACAGAAAACCTTTCAGATACAAGTATGGAATTTTTCGCCTTGAAGATATGGTGGCTATCGTAAGTAAATCCCACATAGTTTCCCGGTAGTTTCGAGTCGAAACCCTTTTCAGGATCATAGTCTAACCAATATCGTTGTTCATCGTACAACTCAACCCAATAATAAGGAGATGTTTGACTGGCTGCGTCAAGAACAAATCCTGTGACCAGTCTGGCGGGGATATTCTGTTGGCGGAGTAGTGCAATGAATAATCGAGCTCGCCCCAATGTTGTAGCCCTGTGTTCCTGTACAACATAAACCTCATCATCGAAACGCTGGGTAGTGTCTTTTGGTATTTGCAATACATAATCAAAGATCCTGGAAGCCACCTCCCGTTTTTTTTCTACACCTTGCAGTAATGCCGTATTAATCTCTGACAGTGCGGGTAATATCCTTTGCACCTCTGCCGTCTGATGCAGGTACTTCAGGCGCAAGCCTGGCGATAATCTGGAAGACCTTGCCGCGATACGTACCGGCTCGGGACTTAACTGAAAATGGTATTCACTGGTAAAGCTGCCCCGGCCAGCTTTTACTGCTCTGGCGCGTATAATGCCCTTGGGCTGATTCTTGGGTGACAGGATACTGAAACCTGGATGCGTAAAGCGCTGGGAAACGGATTTATAATAGCGACCGGCATTCGGCTTGGGAACAGTAATGACGGCATCTTTCTGGTTTATAAATTGTGCGGACAGGGTAACCTTCCACACCGTATCCCCATTGCTGACAGGTTCCGGGACCAGATTCAGGAATCGGTATCCCAGTACCAATATACCTAATAGCAAGAAGGAACCAATTAATGTAGTGGTGGTCAATTGAACAGGTTTAGGAGATCCGGTTCGGCTCAATGTTCAGGCACCTAATTTATTGTTTTCCATTATTATTTTAATAGTATAGGCAAGAGGTCATCAGATGAACACCATAGTTACACGTTTCCTGTCCGTAACCTGCTTGCTGTGTGTCACAATGGGAACGGCCCTGGCGCAGCAACTCAGGATAGGTTGGCTCGAGGCCGTGCACATCAATGGTACAGACTATCCCGTTATTGCCAAGATCGACACCGGAGCAGATAATTCCTCCATCAATGCCCAGAATGTCAAAATCGTACAGTACAACGGTCAGAGCTGGGCCCGGTTCGATATTACGAATCTTCAGGGGCAGCAGCTGAAAATCGAACGGCCTATCGTGCGGGTTACCCGGATTAAAACCAAGGATGGCGGTGTACAAACTCGAAATGTGATAGAGATGGACGTATGCATGTCATCGGTAAAGAAAACGATAGAGGTTAATCTGGTCGACCGCAGCCACTTCAAATATCAGATGCTGATAGGCAGAAGCTTTCTAAACCCTGATTTCATAGTGGATTCAAGTGCCGAATTTCTCTACAGTCCTGACTGCATAAACAGCTAAATCTCGAGGGAGGGGAGCTTGAATTTGATAATCAAGCTCTGCCCCCATTAACTTTGAATTAGTGTATAGCACAGTAAGTGACTATGAATCGATTTAAAGTATTTATTTAACACACTTACCGCTGGACCATGAGGTGCCACCATTGGCATCTGGTATAAAACAAAATGACATCTCTATCGTTTCAGCGCAATGCTTGACCGTCCAGAACTCTTCCCACATACCATTTGTATTATTTTTACCACTCATGGTGGCTGTCGGATCTAGAGTGACTTTTGTATCCGTGACGGTGGTTTTTTGGCATTCTTGATTTTTTCTTTTTGTGGCAACCATCCCTGATACACCACCGATATATAAGTCTTTAAGTAATTGTGGTGAGACTCTGGTTGTACCTGGTACTAAGGCAGATAGTTTCACCCCCTTACCAGCTTGAGCGGAAACCAATGCATTGTAGGTAATGATTTCATTGCATCGCTTAAATTCATATCTAAATGTAAAAATCCCTTCTGATGGATGTATGCTATCTGTTTCGAATTTTAGTGGTTTTATAAAGCTGTATGAAACCGGTAATAAATGGTATTGGCTCTTACAGTCTGTTTGTATATTTAATATATTCCTGTCCCAGTAAACGCCAAGCTCAAATAGCTGTTTTTGAAATTCTCTGGACTGAAAGTATTTAGAGATTTTATCTGCTTCGCTAGAGTGCGCGTTAATACTTAGAAACAAAAGAGTTGTTATAAATAGCGTGTTTATTATTCTCATGTGTACGATATTCCTGGATAAGTAGATTTTAATTTGGTCATGGAATTCTGACTAATACTTTATCATATTATTGTGTTATGGGAAGGTGCTATTAAGCGCATTAAGTAATGAATGTTCTGTGAGAAATTGAGCTGCAGTATCTTTATGCTATACGAAAATGCAATTTAAGAGTTGTGAGGCTATAGGAATGGTTAGCTGTATGGTTACAGTTCGAAACAAGAGGCGTAAACATTCAGGTTCTGTGGATGTACAAAAAAGGCCTCATAGAGGCCTCTTTATTTGAACTCCACGCCTCGCTTTATTTTTTTGCGAGAACCTGAGTGTCAACAGTCTCAACTGCTTTTTGAACAGCTGTGTGTGCGACTTGCTCCAGTAATGGATATAGTTTGGAGAATCTTGGAACACCGCTTACGTTAGTGATGCTTTCGTCAGATTTTATCTCTATATGTTGGCTCCAAACCTGATTCATATTTTTATCGATGGCGTTGAAGCTCATACGGGTAAAGCCTCTGGTGGTACCCAGAGTAACCAGCCCACCAATATTCAGGCCACCGGAGCCGTAGTGGTAATTGGAGCTGACAATTATGACACCATCAAGTCTGTTGGCTTTAATGATTTTTTTCATTTCGGCCATGTTGCTCTCGTCAAAATATTTGAAACCCGGTGCTACACCAATGGTGAATATACCAAACTTCGGTTCAGCGCCTTTTGCATTCTTGTAGGCACTGCTTTTCAGGATGGTTCCTGTCGGGATATAGCGGAAGCTCTTGGCCTTGGCTAGTTCTTTGTCCAGGATTACTTGTGTTTTCTTGAAGATCTTGTCAGAATTTTCCGACATATTGATGTCGTCACTGGCCACCGCAGCAATAGTGCCAAGCAGTGAGCCACTTCCGTTTTGAGCCTTGATATCCGTGATATCGGTCGAGCCAATGATTGATATAACAGCAAAACGCTTCTGTTTGCCAAACGCCTCACTTTTTATAGTTGTACTGACACAGCCGCTGGAAAAGATCGCTACTAAAGCGATAAGAAAAAATTTCTTCATCTGAAAATGTCCTTTTAGATTATTATCATTACCAAATATGTATCGACCATGGTTGCTATATACTTGTGTGAACAGGTTCACACTATGGGGGTTTATATGTCAAAACGCGAGACATTAAAGAAAAGGTCCAGATAGCAGCTACACGGCATATATAGAAATCATGGGACTATCTGGTTGATAATATAACAATTCGCCAATGCTCAATATTTAGTCAAGGTAGTCAGGCAGGTCTTTTGGGAGAAAGATACTTTAAAGGTTATCAGCGGATTTTATATTTCAGGGTATTACCGTTGCTGTTGGAGATCTAAGCACTGAAAAATCAACATGTTCTTTTATAAGCCAATTGTAGTGGCAGCTCCAGGCACATGTTGAAGATGTTGTTTATTCTATTTAGTTGGTACCTATAACGTTATCAATATGTATGGGGCCATGGAAGCGACTATCATAAGCATTATTCCTATTGTCGCCCAGAAGATAGAGATGACCAGATGGCACTGTAAGCTCTATCCGTGTTTGAATTTTAGGTTCGCCATGTATTGATATCTGATACGTGTATGTACCATTTGTTTCCAGAAAAATCGCCGGATCGTTACTTGATGTATCCTGTACATGTTTTAACTTTTTACCATTAATAGTGATAACACCACTGGGCTCAATTGTCAGCTTGTCACCACCAAGGGCAACGGTGCGCCAGGTAAATATATATGTAGTGTTGTTCCTGTTGAAGTTGAAAGCAACGATTTGTCCTCTTTCAATATTTTCAGGTGAATACATGAAATTGCGTTTTATGAGTATCAAATTACCTTTATTGTAAGAAGGCTTCATTCCATCTTGAGCTATTCTTAATATTTGTACGGGTAAATAGTCACGCCAGCTCTCTGTGGAAGATACTGGATTATGAGTGGCAAATAATAAGAGCAGTAACACATGTCTATTCAATGTCTTGCCTTTTCGAGGTGGCTATAAAATAATGCCTTGTTATATTTTTATCACAAATATCGTAAAAGACAAGACTCATTTTCTTATTTGAAGCTACTGTCCCAAGATAACCTGATTACGACCAGCTTCCTTACCGTAGTACAGTGCCTGATCAGCAGCATTGATACAGGCGTCCAGACTGTCATCCATGTTGTAGCTCGCCAGACCTATTGTTACAGTGGCGATTATTTCATTTCCATCTACAGTAATTCTGCTGGCGGAGATCTTCTTTCTCAAACTATCCGCCACACTGGCGGCACTTTGAAGAGATGTTTCGGGGAAGGCGATGATAAATTCTTCACCACCCCACCTTGCAATAATGTCATGATGCCGGAAATGACCAGCCATTTTATCGGCAATGGTTTTTATAACTTCATCACCAGTATGATGCCCATAGGTATCATTTATTGACTTGAATTTATCTATGTCTACCATTGCCAGTGAAAAGGATTTGTCCCCCCTGTTTACCCTGCTGACTTCTTCAGTCAAAAATTCTGTCATTGCCCTGCGGTTATAGAGGCCGGTGAGCATGTCTTTCGAAGCCAGATTTTCCCACTGGTTGCTTAACTCTTTAAGTCTCTTTTCCGATTGCTTTGCTGCCCAGCTATAGATAAATATAAAGTATGCAAGAATGACATAAAGGGCCATGACATTAATGAAATGACCCAGGGCCAGTAGCGTTGACGATATAGTATATAATGATGAACCGTCACTGAAAATTTGGCTCAAGACAAATAAATGAATGGCAGATACTGCTGACATCGTAATTTTAAGTGGTAAGGAACCATTTGGGTGCAAGAATAAAAGAGGGCCAATAATTAGCAGGAAGAAGTAAAATCCGCTGTTCCAGCCCAGGGTTATTACACCTGACAGGCTAAAAAGATTAATGCCGAAGTAGGCAAGCCATACCGCATGTATGTCATAGGTGCGCTTATTCAAGATCATGCATGCTGAGAATAGAGCTGTGCCAAAGATCCCAAAAAAGAATAGCGGCAGGATTCCTATAAGAGACGCACCAAAAGCCGTTGCAGCATGAATTACCGCAATAAGAAAGTATATTTGCTGTGATGAGATAAGGTAGCGGTAATAATCATGTTCTGGTGTATGTATGTCAAACATCAGGCGAAGATACCTGTCAAATAGTGACTTTATATCAAAGGTAGGTCGACTGTATGTCCTGAATGATGCATTTATCGCTGCATCCTTTATGTTGTTGAGCATCTATTTGTGTACCATGTTATTTATTCCCGGACTGTACGAGTTTGTTTGGTTGAAATAGTTCCAGTCTGATATGAAATAGCCTGTTTTTCTATGGGCGGTGAGTGTTTGGTCACAGTCGGGCTAAAAATAATCGAACGGAACACCGGTAGGTGCTTTCGGTACCCCCATAACACTTTTGGTGAAATTATATACACCTGTATTGGCAAGTTGAATGGTGATGTTTTATAGGGGCGGTAGCGTTGTTCGTTCCAGTTGTCTATTTGATTTTACTTACTTTTATAATATCTCTGGATTTCTATTTGTATTTATTATTAATTTCTTCCTGATTTATTGCTTTAGGATATATGGATTTTCTTATGTTTTCATCTTCGATATTTTCTACTGAAGAAAGATTGTTCATTAATATTTTGGCTTCACTAAGTATATCGGCTAACATGGACGAAATGTCTTTCTTCATTTCTGGATGGTTTTTGATTTCAAGCTCTATATACTGCAATTGATTTAGTAGGTTGTTCGTTATGTGCTGTGCACCATTAATGGTTGCCAAATAAATCCTCTCTTTCTCTTTTTCAATTTTTTGGTTTAAAGAAGATATTTCATCTTTATGCTGTTTCCAATTCATCGCGAGGATTGCAGTTACCCAGATGGCAAATAATGCTAGTACCCTATTGAATATAACCTTCCATAATTCACCCCCATGTGGCGATAAATAAAAGCCAGCTATGGTCAAGGATGTACAAATAATCGCCAGGTAAATGGTGGTTTTATGGTTGGGGTGCCAAAGAGATATCAAAATAACGGTAATATACGGAATGCCTCCGGCGACACCAAGAGGTACTAGTAAATCAAAACTAAAAATAGCGATAATTAATAATGCAAGAATAGTATTGAGCTTGATGTTGTGGGTGTTTTTATTGTTCAACATGACTATCTCAGTTGTTCATATCCAACCTGACCTTTACCGTGGCGTCAATGCAAAGCTGTGTTGTTTTATGTCCCGATTTGCGGGAACTGTTTATTGGTCATTATCAAACAAGACAATACCATGTGGATATAGTATGTTGATTTTTTAACAATAAAACAGGCTGTCGATTAAAGAACTGTCTGGAAGCCGCTCACGCCTTCTAATAGCCTGTTTAAAGCCAGCAGGATCAGGGTGCACCCAAAACTCAATTTTGGATAGTAGCACAGTCTTCTGCCCTGACAAATTGAAAGCTTTTGTTTGCAGGCAAAGGAAAGTTCCATAAGCCTGCCAGGAAGAGGCTAACTACTCCTCAGTATGCGTTCTGTTACTACGTCAATGACGTTGTGTTCCCAAAGCACTTGATAGAACAGGCACTGCATACGTCTTTCTGTGTGGCGGGGCCATTCCATTGCAGCGGTCACTATTCAGGTGGAGTCCTGCTAGTACCTATTTCTCTTTTTCTACAATTACCTCGTTTATCTGTGCATGATAGGCACGATGAAAGTTATCAAGAATTGCATTGCGCTTATTCTCGCTCACCCCACTGTTGCTTAATGCCATGCGTGCCAGTTCTATACTTGCCTCGACATTTTCCGATACCACACCTGTAGCACCTAGCTGTCGTAATTCCCTACATTGACTAAGACCCTGGCCTCGGGCAAAGATTGTTATATGCGGGTACGCTTTTCGCAATGAGGAAACTACAGATTCAGTGGCAGCAGTATCGTTAAGTGTCACAATGATGACTTCGGCATTACTGGCACCTGCAGCTCTTAAAAGCTCTGAATTACGGACATCGCCATAGAATACGGGGTAACCCTTGGTACGCCCTTTCTCGACAATTGAGGCGTCGGAATCCAGCGCTACAAAAGGTTTATCTGCTAAAGAGAGTATTTCACCTATGCGAGTGCCCATACGGCCAAAACCGGCGATAACTATAGGGGCCTCTTCTGGAGGTGCAGTGTTATCATCTTTAGGTGCTTCCCGTTTCTTGACGATCTGCTCGGCAAGATGTGCAAGAAAGGGTGTGAACAACATACTGAGCAGAACAATCAATATAAGTTGCTGGAACAGTAGCTCTGACAGAATCTCCGACTGATAGGCCAGAGAGAAAAGTACCAGTGCAAATTCACCGCTTTGTGCAAGTACCAGAGATACCGCGATACTGCATTTGTTTTTAATACCGAACCAATAGGCAAGAGGAAAAAGCACAAGAGCCTTGATTAGCATTAACAAAAAAACAATGCTTACGGATTGTAATGGTTCTGTGGTTAGCAGGTTCAGGTTGAGAGACATACCCATGGACATAAAAAACAGTCCTAACAATAGTCCGCGAAAAGGCTGTATCTCCGTTAGAATTTGATGTCTATATGAGGAGTCAGAGATCAATAAACCTGCCAGAAACGCGCCCATGGCCATGGAAAGGCCTGCATGCTCCGTAATGTAGGCGGTACCCAATACGATCAATACCGCCGATGCGGTGAATACTTCAGGATTCCCGGAGAGGGCAACCCGATGCAGAATGGGGTGCAGTAAATAGCGTCCCAGTAATACTACCAGAGCCAGGATTAATAATGACTCGACCAAGGCCAGGCCAACTTCCTCGCCTATATTTAATTCAGGCATGGCCAGTAAAGGGACCAGAGCTAACAGCGGTACAACTGCTAGATCCTGAAGCAGTAATATTGAGATGGAGGTTCGACCGTAACTGGAGGTCAATAGACGTTGTGAAGAGAGTAGTTGTAAAACAAAGGCCGTCGAGGAGAGAGCCAGTGCCGGCCCCACCAGAATGGCTGTGGGCAGGGATAAACCAAAAACAACATGACTGACTAGGCCGAGGATGAATCCGGTTAACAGAACCTGCAGCGTTCCCAGGCCAAACACCAAACGCCGCATCTGCCACAGGCGGGTGGGTTTTAGCTCCATGCCGATAACAAAAAGCAAAAACACGACGCCAATTTCGGCAAGATGACTAATCTCGCTAACCTTGCTGACCAGCTTCATACCATAAGGGCCAACCAGTGCCCCGGCGATGAGAAAACCGGGCACAGCACCAAGCCGTGCTGCCTGGGACAATGGAACGGCAATAACCGCAGCAATCAGCAAATAAATAATATCGAGTAGATATGTCGCAACCATAATGCATGCTTTCTATGTTGTATAGGATATCCACACCCTACCATAATCCTCTAATCTGACAAGGTGAATCTTATCGAGCTCTGGGAGGTAAGTGGGAAGGTTCTGGTGTTGCTGGGGAGCTGCCACAGGGGTTGTTGATTGGTGAATTGCACGGACTCATAATTTAACAACTGTTCTTCAAGCCTTTGTCGAACACATGAAGGGCAAACACAAAGAACACTATCCCAGGCTGATGGAAAGGCTCGTGAAAATCCAAAAGGCCTATAAGTCACTTGAGCAGGGCTTTATAAAAGGGATGTATCAATCCAGACTGCTCTATTCAGGCTAGTCATTCCGTATACAAAAAAATTAAATGATGATGGTGTCGTCAGGATAACTTATGGATGGCTGTTAGAAATAATCCATGTCGAGCTAGGCATTAAGCTAAACACCCGATACATGCGCTTCATGTATATAAAAATAAGCGACAACCTCTGGAAGTGGTAGTCGTTATTTATGCGGGATCAGTGTTTGATTGGTGGGTATCCTGCTTCACCGGGACTAGTATCTCCTGTAAGTAAAGTCCAAGGCACAAATACTCTAATGTATGTTTATATTCAAGTTCACTGCTCAGTTTTCTGTTGAATATTAATGCGAAAACAAGTCGTAAATCGTGTTTCGGATTTCCTCAAGCATGGATTTATGGATCTCCGGATCTAACAATACAGAGTCAAGCTCATGCATGTCGGCAGGTAGTGTAAAACTTGAATCATAATCCGCTCTGATAATAGAAAAGGCGGAGATCATTTCACGCTTAAAATGTTCATAGTCAGGGATAAGAACGCCTCCCTGGTTTATTACGATGCTGACTCTCGATGCTACCATATTATGGTTTGGTAGGAACTGTCGTGAAGAAGACATTCCTGCGTTGTAGTGGGTTATATCCCAGTTCAGGAGGTTTAATATCTTTGCGTGCCGTATGGAGATGATGAAGTCTTCATCACCAGGATAACGATGCCTGTGTGACATAATAGCGTACAAGTCAGCCAGCATTTCTACATGATATCGATCATATAGAGATTTTGTCTGGCTTTTTGTTTTTGGGTAAGTGTAGCCATTTACCCGTGAATATATGCAATGAAATATCTCATGATCGAGAGCGTAGTAGAGGAATTTTTGATTTGAAAGGATGTACTTCTGTTTTATGGTTTTATATTGATGTTCTTCGAGATCAAACATGAATCTCGTTGCTGAATATACCCCGGAGTTATAGATTTTCGGGTCAAGGGTGATAATGCATATGTAAGGGTTATTACGATTGTTTCTGCGGAATATTGTTGAAGATGGCATGCCATCGCGAGACAGGCTTTCTATTCTATCCAGCTGTGCTTCGACTAGAAGGGCTTTTACATCTTCAGGGTGGTCATAGTCAATATTGTCCGGATTTTCTCCAAGCAGTGACTTTAAGTGCGTGTAATTCATACCTGGTTGATGATATATACGAACAATATCCATATCAGGGTAGGCTGATTCATATTCGGAAATATGAATATCTATCAAACGCTCCAGATCTGTTGCGTAACAGTTTGATGTCGAAAGCAAGAAAATCAGGGTGATAATATATATTTTCATGGAGCGCATGTGCCTAAATAAGCAATGTAAAACAGCTGGGCAGTGCTAGTAACTTCAGGTCGTGATGGCGTCCTGATATATTTTTTTTATATCATAGTAAAACCCTTACCCTACTGCTTGCGAATTCTCAAAGGCCGCAAGGTTTGGGGAAGATGAAAAAATGCATTATACTTTTCTTCTTTACAATCCAATCAATTCAGAATTAAGTCCGCAACTCTTTGCAATGTCTATGAGTTCGCTTGAATTGATTTTGTCCGGATCATATTCAATGACAAACAGATGCGGCTTTTCGTCATGGTAAGCCGCCGCCATAATGCCGCTGGTAGATAACAGGGCATTGCGCAAATTTTCTCTTTCACCGTGTGATGTATTCTCATCGACATGCAGTGTCACATCGCTCATATTGCTTGACATGGTAAACCTCCTTTTAACAGGTGCGACTAAAGTCTAGTATGTGAAATATCAATATGAAAGATAAACAAGGGGCTTTAGTTTTGATCTGGATCAAGGCAATCAAGCAGAACTACAGTATTCGATTTTAAACAAATCACAAACTTTAAGGGGCGGTGGGGAGTAGAGTATATCAATAAATTACGGACATCAGCCGGTTGCGTACATGAACTGCCGGTATCTCTTCGTGCATGGTGCGGTCTTACGTTATAAACCGGTGCTGGATAATAATGACTTGCCGGAATGAGGGTTAAGACCGAGTCCAGAAGCGTACAGGCCTGGTAGTGAAAGGCTGTTTCCGATAAGGCAGTGATCTGGTATAAACAGAACCTCCCCCCCTCCGTTACCTGGATATGTAGCGAACATAATGTTTGAAAATTCTTATTTTATGAAAGGATAAATACCATGCATTATGTGTTTTTCGGTACAAGCTTTTAGGATAATTGGAGATGATATAATATAAGCCGTGTCTGGCAAGGTTTACTTGTGTTTGTATATAGGAACAGGATTTTCATCTGTCCCCAATAAATAACAAAATGTGTCATGAAAAATAATGCATGTACCATGAGCCATTATTTAACCCAGCGACGCATAGCCTTATGTAGTTCCATTGCCAACAAAATGCTCAGTGCTATGCCAAGTAATTCTATCCAGTGTTGTGGTGATACAGGTTGGATATGCAGTACGTCACTTATCCAGGGGGTATACATGGCGCCAATATGTACAATCTGTGCAGCAGCCGTACCGATTAATAATATCGGATTACTTAATGGGTTGTGTCGAAATGCCGAGCGCACTTCGGATCGACAGTTGAAGACGTGAACGTTTTCGAATAATACCATTAACAACAATGTTCCATTTCGCGCCTCGTCCAGGCTAAAACCTCTAGCGATAAGCCATTGGAAGACAATAAAGGCAACAATCCCTATGACCAGTGCTGCGATCACTACCCGCTCGATCATGAGTTGATTGAAAATGGATTCCCGAGGTGATCTGGGTGGATGATGTAACTCATCACCGTCACCAGTTTCAAATGCCAGGGCAATATCCTGTATCCCATTGGTGACCAGATTCAGCCAAAGTAACTGGACTGCCAACAGAGGTAGGGGCAGTCCGGTCAACAGTGCCAGTGTAAACAGTACCAATTCAGCAGCACCGGTGGAGATGAGGAGAAAGATCACCTTGCGTACATTCGCATAGGCGACTCGACCCTCTTCGACGCCGGCGACAATCGAGTGAAAATTGTCATCTGTTATGATCAGATCGGCTGTTTCCCGTGCTACATCAGTCCCACTCAAGCCCATAGCTACCCCGACCTGGGCAGTGCGTAGCGCCGGTGCATCATTGGCACCATCACCACTGACCGCCACAAAATGTCCATTGCGTTGCAGAGATTGAACGATGTCCAACTTTTGGTGTGGCCCCACGCGAGCGAAGACTCGTGCCGTGTGGGTGAGCTGGTCTATCGTCCCGGAATCGAGGGCCAGCTGTAGCTCGGGACCGGTGACTAGCTGCTGAGCGCTTTCTACCATGTTCAGCTCTTGCGCTATCGCAAGGGCGGTAGCGGGATGGTCACCCGTGATCATTGCCACCTCTATGCCCGCTTGACGACAGGCTGCCACAGCAGCCTTCGCCTCTGTACGCAATGGATCGATAATTCCCACCAGACCGATAAGAGTCAGCCCCTGCAGATGTTCTTCTGTGAAAATAGCACCAACCCCCAATTCAATCCTGCCGGCAGCAAGGGCAAGCACACGATATCCGCTCCCAGCCAATGTATGAGCCTGTTGCTCGATATAAGTCGACTCGATAGTCACGTCGTGACCGGTCAGAGCCATCGTTCTACACATCGGTAGCAGTCGCTCTAGTGCTCCTTTCACGAAGGCATGCTGCTCTCCGTTAACCCGGTTCAGACTGGCCGAAAACTGCCGCTCTGACTCATAGGGAATAGTGGCAATTTCAGGAAAGGTATTGGCCATTTCTGCCTTTATGGCGCCGGCCTTATGTGCCATTACCAGAAACGCCACATCCACCGCATCACCATGTTGAGACCAGCCTGATTCTGTGCGACCAAGGAAACCCTCATTCGTCAATACGGCTACCTGGCAAAGACGATCCAGAAGTGCTGCCTCGTCTGCTGACGGTGTTCCTCGTGGTGTCAGGATCATGCCATCCGGTACTATGCCTTCACCACTAACCTCCCATACGCCACTGTTTGGAAAAACAATGTTGCGTACAGTCAGTTGATTTACGGTAAGCGTACCGGTTTTGTCGGTTGCGATGAAGGTACAAGAACCCAGGGCCTCGACTGCCAATAGGCGACGCACTATCACGTTTCGCCGGGCCATTCTTCGCATGCCAATGGCCAGTGCGACGGTGAGCGCCACTGGTAAGCCTTCAGGAATCACCGATACGGCAAGCGCTACAGCGAGCAAGAACACTTCGCCCAGAGGTGTGCCACGCATCAGCGCTGCACCGAACATTGTCAATGACGCAATACCCACAAAGATCGCCACACGATGGGTAAACTTGTCCATGCGGAGCTGCAACGGTGCTTTCGGTGATGGTTTGAACAGAACATCGTTGGCAATACGGCCCAATACGGTATTCAGCGCCGTATCGACCACTACACCGCGAGTACGACCATGGCCTACCAACGTACCGGTGAAAAGCATGTTAACGCGATCACCCAAGGCAATTTCCTCGGCCAACATGGCATTGCCATTTTTCAGCACCGGTAGCGACTCACCGGTCAGTAAGGATTCGTCCACCTCCAGATCATGGGTCACCAGCAGCCTTATGTCGGCAGGAACTTTGTCACCGGATTCCAGCAGTACAATATCGCCAAGCACCAGTTCTTGTGCATTAATTTCGTAGGTATCACCCTCACGCAAGACCCGGCAGTGTGAGCTGACTAGTTCCTGCAGTGCTGAGGCTGCACGCTGCGCGGAATACTCTTGAAAGGTGCCAATAACAGCATTAATGCATAGAACCGCAGCAATAAAGCCCGCATCAGACCACTCCTTTATCATCAGGGAGAGCAGAGCTGCGGCGACAAGAACATAGATGAGCGGACTTGCAAACTGGCGGAGAAAGACTGTTTTAAGCCCTGGTGGCTTGGCCTGAGGCAAAGAATTTCGGCCATATTTCTCAAGACGAGCCATAGCCTCACTATGGCTTAGCCCATGAGGTGAACTTTTCAAGGCGACAAGGACCGCATCGCTCGCTACGGCATGAGGAAAAGAAAGCTGCTCGATTGTCTTTGAAGAAAGTTCGTGACTGATGTCTTGCTGGGATACATCAGTATCCTTGGCGTTACGCATATCGATCAATCCTTATGAAAGCGAATTATATATGTTTCAGTATAAGACATCTGGGCAAAACTGGTTGCTATTGCATAACAAGGAAAAATTATTTGAACGTAGGAGGGTTGTGGGATACAAAAATATATATTTGATACAAGAACACAAACTTTTATCCTGACAAGGTGACTGGGTTTGTTTTCAGAGAGGAAAGCACCATGACCACCGCCAGGGAAAGGCTCATATCTCTTCAGGACACATCCTACTATCACTGTATTTCCCGTTGCGTAAGACGCGCATTTCTGTGTGGTGAAGACCATTTTAGCGGGCAGTGTTATGAATACCACAAGGAATGGGTAGTAGAACGACTTCGTGAGCTTTGCTATCGACATTTGTGCCTATGCGGTGCACAGCTCCTGCACGTCCATGCGCCCACGGATCTCGGGGATACTCACTGTAGTAGTATCAGCAGAGAGATCATGATGAAGCCAATCCATACGCAAGGTGGCATTTCAATGTCTTACTTAGAATGTGTTACTTAAAATCTGATAACGATATTCTTTAACCTGGATTTTGTACCTCAGACCCTAAACATCCCAAGATGTTCTATGGCTAGTGGACGTGTAGTCTTTTTTATATGCGGGATTACTTTTTTGTAATGGCTGTCCTAGTTTATTGATTTCAGCTATCAATATCGCTTCCTTATCATATAACCGATGCAACGACAAGAGACTGAATTCGCAAATATGGAGGTGTGCAAGTTTATTACCACGCATCCTCATGTATGTATTTGTCGGCATGCTGAAGGTCTGCCAGGTATTTAACCTCTCCCAGGCTATTAATCAGATAGAATTTTTAGTGGTAATTACACCATCTGTGCATGTTTGTTAGATCTTTAACTTAAAAACGCGTAGTAGATGGCAAAACCTGGACTCTATTTTTGCTACTATCCCAGCGCTGACTTCTTCTTTTTCAATATGCTTGTTTTTTAGACAAAGGGTTAATTTTCATGAGTCTGCTTCGGCGTTGGCTGTCTGGTATTGAGTGGCGTTACAAGCTTTTAATCCTGGCTGCTATTTTCGCGTCACAAACCCTGTTAGTGGCTGTGGCCACTAGCTATGTGATTTATCAACAAAATCGTTCGATAGAGCGAGTTGTAAATGAATATCAGATACAGGTACAGACTACTGCGAATCTTGCAGAAAGTTCGCGCCAGTCAGTGGTAAAACTGGTCGAGGCCAGTATTGCTATGATTGCGGCAGAAGCACCGGCAGAAATTCGCAAGGCCGCTATTGGTTCTATAAAGGCATCCTCTATTCTGGATGAGAACTTTGATCGCCTGGGTAAGTTACTGGTGGACAGTCCGCAGGTAATTGAACTACGCAAGGCCCTGGTCAATCTTAAGCCGGTCCAGTTGCAGATCATCAAGCTGGCTCGAACCAATCAGGATAACGAGGCCCTGCAGGAGTCACGCCAGCTATTAGGTGTGTTGGCGCGGATAGATGCGCTGGCAAAAAAATTGATTGAGATTGAGCAACTCTCAGTCAAGCAGGAAATAGAGCAGTTAAGTAATGAGTCGTTCCGGCTCATGACCAAAATCGGCGTGCTTGTATTAATAGGCTTAGTCGTAGGTGTAATCCTGAGTCTCATAATTGCCCGTATGTTGATCAAACCACTGTCAACAATTGAACAGGCCATGTCTTCGCTGGCGGACGGAAATCTAAACATTACCCTGGATGATGCCGGAGGTGATGAAGTAGGTCGCACCATCGCCGCCATGACATCAACCCTGCAAGGTTTGAAGGGAATAGTCTTTTCAATACACGATGCATCATCCACACTAGCTATGGAGTCCGATAGTGTCTCTAGTTCGGCTGATGATCTGCGCCAACTGACTCAGGATATGAGCTCGGGTGTAAGGACGATAACGGAGCAAGCGGACTCCGCCTTTGAGCTGATCTCCAGCTCCTCCAAACAAATCAAGGAGACTTCAGAACATTCTGAATTGCTGGCCAATACCTCAGACAGTATCGGTGTACAGATAACCACCATGTTAAGCGAGTTTCAGCAGTTCAAGAACATCATCGAGCATACCTCTAAACAAACATCAAGGCTGGTGGGGGCCGTGGCAAATATTACCGATATCACCAGTAACATTCGTGCCATATCATCACAGACCAACCTGTTGGCATTAAATGCGGCCATCGAGGCGGCTCGAGCCGGTGAGCAGGGTAGGGGGTTTGCGGTGGTTGCAAATGAGGTACGAGAGCTGGCCGAACGAGTCAGTCTGGCGACCGATGAGATCTCCCATTTGAGTGAAGACATCAGCGAAACCATAGCAACGACGGTGTCGGCCCTGGATCAAAGTTCCGTAAGTGCCATAAAGAATATCGATTATCTTGATTCCATGAGTGACAAGATTGAACAGAGTAAGCAGCAGGTTGGATTAATGCAGACCCAGATGCAAACAGCTGTAAGTACCATCTACGAACAGGAAAAGGCTATGCACACTATAGCGAAGACAGTACAAATGGTCAGTGCCTCGGCCAATAGTACGAGTCAGGAAGCGAGTGATTTCTATCAATTGTCCACTTCGCTAAAAGAGTCATCTAGCCATTTGAAGTCGGTTGTAGAAAGATTTAAATGGTAGATCTAATGCAAGTCAGAGAAAAAAAATTAATCCATGGTTTCTTTATATGGTTCTATCTGTTATCGCAATTTATTTCACCCGTTTATGCAGAAGGGACGGCCCCGCCTGACAGTTCACCGCAAGTCGCATTTCAGCCATCCGCTCCTGAAGTTAAGGTAGATGCGGCGCCAGATGCTGTGGATGAATACCCATTATGGCAGCAGGCACTGCTTGCTTCAGAACAAGCAAAACTTGATGCTGCTAAATCCGCTGCTGCAGTACAGGGCATAGCCAACAGTTTGAAGGTGATGGCAGAAGCCCAGGTGGAGGGGCAGTTGTCGGCGACACAGATTGATACAGCATTAACGCAAGTTGCCAGTGCCACCGAGTTAGCCCAAGTGCAGCTGGCGCAGACTGGACAGGAAACAATGCTCGTCACGCACAAGCAGCTGACTGATCTGCTGTTAAAGGTGACACCACTGCTAGAGCAACAGAACGACGCAATTAAACAGACTGAGCAGGCCCTGAATAGTGCAAGGCTGGCGAGTGCGGCCTCCGTAAAGGCGAATGACAGTGCACAGGCGAGTACGATCAACAAACAGCAACAGTTAACTGGCAAACAGGCTGAAGACACCGCATCAAAGCAGGCACAGGCAGCTGCAGCACTGCAGCATGAAAAGGCACAAGCACAACTGCAGGTACAAGAACAGAAGCTGGCACAAGTAAGCGAAGCTTTTAAGACTGCTGAATTGCAAAAGCAGACAGAGTCCAGGGCACTGCAACAGGCACAAACCATAGAACAAGCCGCCAGTTCCGGCTTTCAAAAATGGCAGGCTGAGTTAAAACTGGCAACGGCTGCTTTAGATAGTGCTGAGCTTAAACTACAGGAGCTTGATAAACTTCTGCTCAAGCCAAAGGAAATGTCCGCCCTTGAAGTAGAGCGTGTCGATACCACTACTGCCCAACCTCCTGTAGCCACAGAATCTTCTATTGATGCCTCAACCCCAAAAGCCGACACAGAAGCCGGGTTGGCAGAGCCTGCTGTAACACAGCCTCAAGCCAAAGAGGCGGTACAGGCAAATGCTGCCGCAGCACAGGCACAAACAGATATCGAACAGGCACTATCGGCCATGCAGCAGGCGCGAAATGCCACGCAACAAGCCAGGGATTCCGCCCAGCAGGCAAAAACGGCAGCCGAAATAGCTTTAGACAAGGCCAGTGCAGAGCATAAAGCGGCGGCAGACGCCCTTCCTGCCTTGACGACAGCCGTCGAGCTTGTGACACAGACAGAGCTGGCAGCAGCGACAAGTCTGGCTAGCGAACAAGCTGCCTATGATGCATTCGCCAGCTCTGCAAAACAGCTACAGGCAGATTTTCAGCAGGCCGAAAAATCTGCCCAGCTAACCAGTGCGGCACTGAAAGATGCACAGCAGGTTTTTAGCCAGGCACAAAAACATCAGCAACAGGCACAGGCCCATCAGGCTGAAATGGCAAAGGCCGAGTCACAGCTTGGCGACAGCTTGACGCAACTCAAGGCAGATCTGGCCAGCTTGCAAGGTAGCAAAAAAGCCATACAGGCAGTACAGCTCCAGGGGGCTGAACAGCTTAAGATTGCAGATGCCCATCTTGTGCATGTACAGAAACTGGTGGCTGACATGCAAGCGGTTAACTGGACGCTGACAGCACCAGCAGCGGAACCAGAAGAAATGGTACGCCTGGGGAAACAACTCTTCTTTGATCGTCGTCTGAGTGGTAATGGCAGTATGTCCTGCGCCTCGTGTCACAGCCCCATGCTGGGTTGGGGGGATGGGCTGCCTGTTGGTATCGGGCACAAAGGTGAGCCGCTGAAACGTGCATCACCAGTAATAATAAATGTGGCCTATGGTAAACGGTTTATGTGGGATGGCCGCTTTCCTACGTTAGAGGCACAAGCCCTGGGGCCTATTACCGCGCCACAAGAGATGAACGCCAGACTGGATGAGGTGCTTCAACGTTTGCAGTCGGTCGCCGGTTATAAGCAAAGCTTCACCCAACTGTTTCCGAAAAAAGGGATTACGGCAGAAACACTGGGCCAGGCTCTGGCCAGTTTTGAACGAACCCTGATTAGCAACTCCTCTGCGTTTGATAAATGGATACAAGGTGATACAAGCGCACTATCCAAAAAGGCTCAGGATGGTTTTAGAATATTTGTTGATAGCCGTAAAGGAAATTGTGCAGCCTGTCACCAGGGCGGAAATTTCAGTGATGAAGGCTTTCACAATATAGGCTTAAAAGGTTCCGAGCTGGCCGATGCGGACAAAGGCCGCTTTGCCATCAAACCGGTCAAGTCAATGCAAGGTGCCTTTAAAACACCAACACTGAGAGATCTTGCCAAATCGGCACCGTATTTTCACGATGGATCAGCCACCACACTGCCGGCGGTGATAGAACATTATCTTAAAGGTGGTGAGACAAAAGCGAACATCTCACGAGACATGAAAGAACTCAAATTGAATGAAGAAGAAGTGCAGGCATTGCTGGAATTTTTAAATAGTCTGAATAGTCCATCTCAGACCTTTGAATTACCCATTTTGCCCATGTGATTGTTTATAGGAAGTATGAAATGAGAAAAATATCCAACGCCGCGCTATTTGCATTTATCGCAGGTTTTTTATTAAACAGTGTTTATATCTATGCGGCTGAACAGTTTGAGGTTGGACAAAAGGATAAGCAGTTTACAAAAACGCACATGTCTATCAAGGTGGGGGATAGTGTTACCTTTACCAACGAAGATGATTTGTATCATAATGTTTTCAGTCTTTCACCCGCCAAGACCTTTGATTTGGGCGCCTATCCAAAAGGAGAAGGCAGAAACGTGATCTTTGACAAGCCAGGCAGGATAGAGGTGGAGTGTTCTGCACATCCCGAAATGCTTATGACTATAGATGTAAAATAACGAACACGATATTCCTCCAGTTATTGCGAGTTGAGGGAGTTTCGATATTTAACATTGTTGAAGCTCACTCTCAATTCACTAAACACTATCAGGTGAAGACCGTCGTCACCCAGGATCGCGAAGCGCACAGGGAACACGTCAAGGGATAATTGGGATTAGATTAAAATTAACTGAGAATTGCCTACCTGCTTCGCGGGTATCACTGCATGGTTTCCA
>Ga0224506_10001046_pt1 | contig 20424 bp, 14 predicted proteins | sample SF_Jan12_sed_USG_2_FD_169108 | JGI IMG/M metagenome (GOLD analysis project Ga0224506, IMG submission 169108) | Sediment microbial communities from San Francisco Bay, California, United States - SF_Jan12_sed_USGS_8_1 | ecosystem: Environmental > Aquatic > Marine > Sediment | place: USA... | reverse complement strand
GCTGCGGCCATTGTCCACCAGCACCACATGGAATTCAGACAGTGAGCCATCGGGTCGGGTCTTGGGGCCGTTAAAGAAGGTAGTGTAGGTGGTGGTCTCCTGGCCGGTGGCACTACGCGCCAGCAGACGCAAGAGGCTGGAGCAGTCCTCCAGCGTTGGGACGATCTTCTCCAGGCTGGCCAGAACGATGTGGGTCTTGGGCAGGGTCGAACTCAAGTCACCGTTACCTTCGTTGGTGACGATCATGGTGGAGCCAGTGTCGGCAATGATAAAGTTGGCACCGGTAATACCCACATCAGCCTGGAGAAACTTGTCACGCATGATCTCACGCGCCTCGTTAACGATCTCCGGTACCGTCTCCAGGGTTTTTGTGTACCCCAGTGGGGTGTGGTGTTGCTTAAAGAGCTCAACAATCTGCGCCTTGGTCTTGTGTACGGCCGGCGCGATGATGTGGCTGGGAGGCTCGCCCGCCAGCTGAATGATGTACTCACCCAAATCTGTTTCGATGGGCTCGAAACCTTCTGCCTCCAACGCCTCGTTCAGGTTTATCTCTTCGCCAATCATCGATTTACCCTTGGCGATAGAGCGGGCCTCCTTCTCTTTGCACAGCTGGATAACGATAGCACGGGCCTCGGCAGGGCTTTGTGCCCAATGTACATGGCCGCCGTTACGTAGCACCTGTTGTTCAAACTGTTCCAGATAGTCGGCCAGGTTTTCCAGCACATCCTCCTTGATGGCGATGCCATGGCGTTTGATCTCATCAAATTCTGGCAAGGCCTCGATAGCGATGCGGCGTTTTTCGATAAAACCACCCTTGGCCTTGTTCATTGCCTCTTGCAGGGGAACATCATTTAAGGCCTTATGCACATTGGCTGTGAACGCTTTACTGGTGGTCAACATGCTCAGTCCTCTTCGCCGATAGCGGCTTTATCGGTTAACCCGGCCAGAACCTCGGCGATATGAAAGGCCCGCACCGGGCTCTGCTCACGACTTAATTTTCCGGCGATATTCAACAGACAACCCAGATCCGCTGCGGCCAGCAACTGGGCACCGCTGGCCTTGATATTGCTGGTTTTGTTGCCAACCATTTGTGCGGATATCTCCGGGTAGGTCACCGCAAAGGTGCCGCCAAAGCCACAGCAGACCTCGGTCTCTTCCATTTCATTGAGGACCAATCCGTCCAGCCGGGATAGTAGCTGACGCGGCTGTTGCTCGACTCCCAGCTCGCGTTTGCATGAGCAGGAGTCGTGATAGGTCAGGGTCTGTGGGCAGGTCACCGAGGTCTCAAACTTGACCACATCATGGAGGAACTGGGTAAGCTCATAACTGCAACTGGCCAGTGCCTCGGCCTTGGCAAGCCATTCAGGCTCGTCGGTGAATAGTCGCGGATAGTGGTGGATCATCATACCGGCACAGGAACCGGAAGGAATCACGATATAGTCGTAGCCCTGTAATGAATCGATGGTATGACGGGCCAGTTGCCGTGCATTGTCCATATCACCGTTGTTATAGGCGGGCTGACCACAGCAGGTTTGCTGCTCAGGTACCTCCACCTCACAACCGGCCTGTTCGAGTAGTTGAATACTGGCAAAGGCTGCCTGGGGCCTCATTGTGTCGATGAGACAGGTAACAAAAAGTGCGACACGCATAGAGTGACTCTCTTGGTGATGATGTGTATAGAGTATAACCCTTACTGAGACCTGGAGTTTTTAAACATGATTGCGTAATCCGAGAGTGTGTAGACCGGCTAAATTGATGCATCGAAACGACGGCACCAGGAGCGGTATCGTTTATAATGTGGGCTCAGATCTATAAAGGGTGAGACGATGACGCAGAAGTGGACAGTTTTTCTTTCCGGTGAGATCCATACCGATTGGCGTGAACAGATACAGAACGGTGCGCAAACCGCAGGCCTGAATATCGAGTTTGTATCACCGGTAACCGATCACGCTAAAAGCGATGAATGTGGCGAAACATTAGGTCCGGAAGAGAACAAGTTCTGGTACGACCATAAAGCCTCCGGCATAAATGCCATCCGCACGCATACCCTGTTGCAACGGGCCGATGTGGTGGTGGTGCGATTTGGGGATAAGTATCGGCAGTGGAATGCAGCCTTCGATGCGGGCTATGCCGCTGCACTGGGTAAGTCGATCATCACCCTGCACGATCCGGAACTGACACACCCATTAAAAGAGGTAGATGGTGCTGCCAATGCCGTGTGCCAAACACCGGAACAGGTGGTTGAGATCCTGAAATACGTATTATTAGAAAAGTAAAATGCTGCTGTGGTGCTGATGGATTTCCGATCAGCGCCACAGATATTTAGAATTTACCAAATATAAACCCTAAATTATAAGAAACCCCATTCAGCTCTGCTGCATTGTATCCCGTCCCGCAATGATGTTCGTTGAACAAACCATTTCATACAGATCAATGCATGCATCGCCATGAGTGACGAACAAGTATATATGCCGATGAATGGCCGTTGTTTAAGCATATTTATGGTATTTATATTTGAGAATAGTATAAAGATTGAAAAATCCTGAAACCAATGCCGACAGATACCTGTATATATATTGAATGGTATTACTGAGGTCTTTATGAGTACGATCAGTGGAAGTTGCGGTGTGAGTGAGGCGCAGAGGTTGTTTGAGCAGGGCATACAGGAACAACAGAACCTGCGTTTACAACAGAATTCTACATTGGAATCTATACAGAGTGATAAGACTACTTCGGGACTGAGTATCAGCCAGTCATCAACCCTTGGCGGACAGTTTTCGGTTGCTGAACCGAATAAGGGACAGAATATAGATGTCTACGTTTAATCCGGTGGATAAGAGCCGCTAGTGGCTTAGGGGTAACAATATGCTAAAGCTAGAGCCTTTCCCTGGCTGGCTTGCGAGTCGAATGGTTCCGCCCAGCATTTCGGTAAACCGCTTGCTAATGGACAAACCCAAACCGGTGCCACCGAACTGACGGGTGGAGGATGCATCGGCCTGAATGAAAGGTTCAAAGATGGTTTTCTGTTGCTCTACAGCGATACCAATGCCGCTATCCTTTACTTCGAACTGCACGTATGGGGTACCGGAAATATTTTCCAGCTTTGCCGAGAAGAGTATTTCACCGTCTGTTGTGAACTTTGCGGCATTGGACAGAAGATTTAACAAGATCTGTTTTAATTTTTCCACATCCGTATGAATCTTCTCTGGTGCCATATCAAAATCGGTGGTGAATGTATTGTGGTTGCGTTTAACGTCGGGTTCAATCGTATGACTTATGTCATTAAGCAGGGTTTTTAGATCCGCCTCATCGTAATAGAGCTTCACTTCCCCTGCGTCTATTTTGGCGATATCCAAAACTTCATTGATCATATTTAACAGATGCCAACTGGAATTTAATACATGCGAAAGATCATTGATATATCGTTCTTGTTTTTGTTCGACCGCATCTTCCTGCATCAGCTCACTGTAACCAATAATGGCGTTAAGTGGAGTACGCAGTTCGTGCGACATATTAGCCAGAAACTGACTTTTTGTACGGCTGGCCTCTTGCGCGAGTTTTTTTGCCTTGCCCTGTGCCGAGATAAGTTTATGCAGGTATAGCGGGAAAATAATCAAGGTGCTGTACTGGAAGGCCACCTGCACAGGATGAGTAAGATCATCCAGACTCGTAAAGAGGATAAAGCTGTAGGCGATAAGACTGGATATCTGGCTGACATAGACCTCGCGCATACGAAAGCGCATGGCATTACTAGTCAGTAGCCAGACATACAATAAAAAGCCTGGGCTGTTAGCGCCACCGGTATAGTAGATGACGGTGGTGGCAGCGATGACGTCGACCAGTATATTGAAAAAACGTCTGGGCAGAGACAGAGGCCAACGTAGCATGGTAAAAAAAGTGAAGAGAATGGCAATGAAATAGCCGATGATCACTATGTTCAAGGCGGGTGAAGGAATGCTAAAGGTATCGCTGAAGTAGCCAATGATGAGATAGAGAGAACTGATGGCGCCAAATACCGCGCGCATGATGAGCTGCTTCCCTTCCGGGTATTGAAATACCGTTACGTTCTTAAATGACATCGTTTATCCATAAATAATGTAGCGAGCATCTCTATGCCCGTCGATGCTTAATAATACTATTGAATGGCGGCTTATAGGAGTGATTTCTATCCTAAGTGAATAGACTTCTAGGCCGATGAGAGAATTTGTAGGGAAATGCCTACAAACCTTGTAGGACGTAGGGTTTGAGCTTAGTGAAAGCAGGATTTTTATCCGCGACGTATCAATAAAAATGAGTTTTTTTGCCTATCAATCCCGCTCTGCCTTCCTTGGCTTCGCAGGACCTGTGCAAAAAAAAGCCCGACTGGAATCCAGTCGGGCTTTTTATCAAGCGTCGGGGTCAAGTAGGTTTACTTGGCCTCGTTACGCTCCTTAACTTCCTTGATCACCACTTCTGCCACATTGGCGGGGCAGGAAGCGTAGTGTGAGAACTCCATGGAGAACTGGCCACGACCAGAGGTCATGGTACGCAGATCACCAATGTAGCCAAACATCTCGGACAGCGGGGTATCGGCCTTAACACGAACACCGGTTACACCTGCTTCCTGACCAGAGATCATAGAACGACGACGGTTCAAGTCACCGATAACGTCACCTACGTGATCTTCAGGGGTGAACACGTCTACCTTCATGATCGGCTCCAGTAACTGCGCACCGGCCTTAGGCATGGTTTGACGGAAGGCGTTACGGGCGGCAATCTCGTAGGCGATAGCAGAGGAATCCACCGCGTGGAAACCACCGTCGGTCAGATTGACGTGTACGTCCAGAACCGGGAAGCCGGCCAGTACACCTTCGTTCATCATGCTACGGAAACCTTTTTCTACCGCAGGCCAGAACTCACGCGGTACGTTACCACCGGTAACCGAGGACTCGAAGGTAAAGCCACTGTTCTGTTCACCAGGTTCCATGGTGTAGTCGATCTTGGCGAACTGACCGGAACCACCAGACTGCTTCTTGTGGGTGTAGCTGTCTTCGATACGCTTGGTGATGGATTCACGATAGGCCACCTGTGGCTTGCCCACCTCTACGTCGATGCCATGGGTACGCTTGAGGATGTCGACCTTGATATCCAGATGCAACTCACCCATACCCTTGATGATGGTTTCACCGGACTCTTCGTCGGTCTCAACGCGGAAGGAGGGATCCTCGGCAATCATCTTGTTGATGGCCATACCCATCTTCTCGGAACCACCCTTGTCTTTCGGCTTGATGGCGATGGAGATGACTGGATCAGGGAACACCATAGGCTCCAGGGTCGCAGGATGCTTTGGATCACACAGGGTGTGACCGGTCTGGGTGTTCTTCATGCCGATAAGGGCAATGATGTCTCCGGCTGAGGCCGAGTCCAGCTCGATACGCTCGTCGGCGTGCATCTCTACGATACGGCCGATACGCTCGTTCTTGCCGGTGAAGGTGTTCAGTACGGTATCACCCTTGGCGATCTTGCCGGTGTAGATACGGGTGAAGGTCAGGGCGCCGAAACGGTCATCCATGATCTTGAAGGCCAGGGCACGCAGTGGCTTGTCAGGGTCAACGATGGCGAATTCACCGGTCTCGTTACCTTCCAGGTCCACTTCAGGCTGCGGCTTAACCTCGGTAGGGCTGGGCAGATAGTCAACCACACCGTCCAGTACCAGCTGAATGCCCTTGTTCTTAAAGGCAGAACCACAGAAAGTGGGGAAGAAGTCCAGGTTGATAGTACCCTTACGGATACAACGCTTGACGTCATCGACGGAGGGCTCTTCGCCATCCAGATACTTTTCCATCAGGTCGTCGTCTTGCTCGACAGCAGACTCGATCAATTTTTCACGCCACTCTTCTACCATGTCCGTCATGTCCGCAGGCACGTCTTCGATGCTGTAGTTTTCTGGCAGACCGGAGTCATCCCATATCCAGGCCTTGCGGGTCAGCAGATCAACACAACCTTTGAAGTCGTCTTCGACACCGATAGGCAGCACCATTACCAGAGGGTTGGCACCCAGAACCTTTTCAACCTGCGCTACAACGCGGTAGAAGTCGGCACCCAGACGGTCCAGCTTGTTGATGAAGATAACACGGGCCACTTCAGACTCGTTGGCATAGCGCCAGTTGGTCTCGGACTGGGGCTCAACACCGCCGGAACCACAGAATACACCTACACCACCATCCAGAACCTTGAGGGAACGATATACTTCGATAGTGAAGTCAACGTGCCCAGGGGTGTCGATGATGTTGAAACGGTGGCCGTTCCACTCACAAGAGGTGGCAGCAGACTGGATGGTGATGCCGCGCTCGCGCTCCTGGTCCATGAAGTCGGTGGTTGCCTCACCGTCATGTACTTCACCGGTCTTGTGTACCTTTCCGGTCAGCTTGAGGATACGCTCGGTGGTGGTGGTCTTACCGGCGTCTACGTGGGCGAAGATGCCGATGTTTCTGTACTTGTCTAGGTCCATAGTTTTGCTCTGCCAAATTTAAATAATGGTGCGGGCCCCAGGGGGAGACCGCGGGGTCCCGTTGTTATCGCCGTAAAGGCACCAGCCTCTACCACAATAAATTTGGCCCGATTCCCTGTTCTTCCGGAGTGATCTGTACCGGATGAGAAATCGAGCCAAAGTGTTGTTCTTGCTTTCCAGGCCAGGCTGTCGGCTGCATGCCGTACGCAGGGCCCTCTAAAGGGGCGCTATTTTAACCAAAAAATTCCTCCGCGTCGTGGAAAATTATGCCTTTATATAGATATTGAGGGGGATTTTTGTGATTCGTATGGATATCTTGGGCAATTTCTCCGAAATTGCGGCTAAATGTTTCTAATTGGGTATTTTGTGTCGTTCATTCGGCACGTACCCAAAGGGCACCTGTGGCCTTCAGGTTATACATACCCAAAGGGCACACATCCGAGTGCCTCACACAGTCGGGGCAGCAAAGCTGTGCAAATCTAAGATTTGGCGTCCGGTCGGCCGAGGTACACTCTTTTTGTAGGTTGGGCTGAGGAAGGAAGCCCAACATGTTAAATGGTGTTGCGGTGTGAAAAACCGCATAAAAAAAACAATCGTACAGCGCACACAGTTTAAAACGCTTATTCCGTATTATTTTCTGACTGTTCCAGCCAGTCGACAAGCTTCGGTTCCAACTGTTCAAAACCCATATAACCACTACAAATTAACTCCAGTGATCCCTTATCCTGGGCAATAAGGGTAGGAAACCCCCGTACCCCAAACTGACGGGTCATCTGGAAGTTTTGCTGGGTCTTATCCTGCATCCTGGGTGAGGACCAGAGGTCTAGAAAGCTTTGCCGGTCGATTTCGAACTCTGCGGCGATATCGGCCAGTACCTCGGCCTGGGTGATGTCGCGTTGTTCGGAGTAGAAGGCCTGCTGCAGGCGGATGAAGTAGGGAAAAGTAGCCTGTGGTTCTAATTGTGGGATGGTGACGGCCGCGCGGCTGGCCGGTTCGGTGTCGTAGATGAAGCCTTCCGGCAGGGCCTTGTCGAACTGGAACTCCGCAGCGGTCATTTTCTTCACCTCTTGCCAGTGGTGGAGGATCTCCTCGCGGCTGTCGTCGCTCATGGGGGTGGTGTTGCCGGGGTTTAGGCCGCCGACGACCAGGGAGATGGGGATACGTTGGTTGTATTTGGGTACTAATTCTGAGATTACGGGCGAGAAACCGTAACACCAGGAGCACATGGGGTCGGCGAAGTACCAAAGTATTCTGTCCATTTTGATTTGGACTTCCTTTATTTAAATGGGAGTTGGGTTTAAGGATAGTTGATTGTTTGGGGATAGTGGGGATTTGTTTTTGTGTCGCTGTAGCGACGGCTATTATCTTAATGCGCTGTGACCGGTAGCGCACCCCGACCTATTTTTATATGCCCTCTGGGTGCGTTGCTTTCCTGATTTTTACGAAGAATTTCAGCGAGTGCTAAAGGGGAGGAAGAGCGGTGGTTGTTTCAATATCGATGATGAATATCAATTTTTATGGCTGTATTGAATCTCTTTAAAGATCCCTCCTGCTTGTCGGGATGACAAGCTAGGTTATGCCGAAATCCACTCCTGTCATGCCGACGAATGGAGGCATCTTAGTGATTCATCCCAGCCATTCAAAGTAGAAGAGTTACGGGTGTCCTGACTTGTTATCTGAAAAGGGCTTTGACCCTTTAATCGCCTTAATCGATTCGTCATATTTAGTTAAACAGGATCTGCGATATTTCTGTGAACTCATTATTGGTAGGCTGAAGGATCTTATCCAGCTGATCGGCGCTGAGTTTGAGTTTGCGTAGTGGCTTGACGCGAAACCAGTCTAGCGGGGAATCGGGGGTGTTTATACGGTAACAGTAGGCCAGGGTGATGATGTCGATAAGATCGACTTCTCCCGCGCGAACTTTATCGAAGTTGTCGTAGTTTTCTATGACGTCGATATACTCATCATCAAATTCCCAGTTGCGTATGATCTTTATGCCCAGGGGTTTGTGCAGGGTATCTATCAAATAGTCGAGTACGTGTGGCTCCGAAACGACCTCGGGGTTGCTGTTGGCGTAGTCTATGATGGGCAGTTTGCCGAGGCTGTGCAGCATGCCTGCTATCATGGCGTAGTCGGCATCCATCTTCAGGTGCCTGGCCAGGGTATAGGAGTACATGGCGATGGCGGTATTATCATCCCATATCAGCTTCATCTTATTTCTTAGTAGTGATGTGCGTACTTTATAGGAGTCCTTTACGCCCATGCATAAGACCAGGTTTCGTACCATGTCTAAGCCAATTCGAGTGACGGCACTTTGCAGTGAGGTAATATTACTCATGCCCCGTATTAACGGGCTGTTGGCTATTTGCATGATACGAGCCGATATAGATGGCTCATATTGAATAATGCTACAAATTTCCTTCATAGAGGCGTTTTCACTGGACATGGCCAGGTCTATCTTGCGTACAACCTCCGGCATCCTCGGCAAGGCAAGACTGCCATCCTCTATGCGCTTGCTAATTTGCAGTAAGGCATTGTGCTCTTTGTCTTCAAGATTCATAGTTGTTTAACCACTCTATCAGTTCATCGGCATTTATCGGTTTGCAGATTAGGTATCCCTGGATGTAGTCACACCCCATATTGCCAAGCATATCCATGGTCTCCTGGGTCTCTACGCCTTCGGCGACCACCTGGCAATCTATATCATGGGCCAGATGGATGATAGAGCGGACAATCTTCTCATCGCGATGATTATTCGGGATGCTATTGGCGAACATGCGATCAATCTTTATCTCTTTTATGGGGAGTTTCTGCATATAGATTAGTGAGCCGTGCCCGGTGCCAAAGTCATCTATCGAAAGATGTACACCCATCATGCTCAAGCCCACCAGGTTTTTAATCGCCACCGCGGATTTGGTCATTAATGCCGTTTCGGTGATTTCCAGGGTGATACGCCTTGGGGTAAGCCGATTGCGTTCTATGGCCGACAGTGTCTGCACCATGATCTTCTGGTTTTGCAGATTTCTGGCCGATATATTTATCGACACGTTCAATGTATGCCCTTGCTCTTCCATGTAGGCACATTGTTTGAGGGCATTGTTGATTACCCATTCGGTTAATTCATTGATTAGAACCGAGTCTTCAGCCAGGGCAATAAAATCACTGGGCTGAATCGGCCCCGCTTCCGGATGGTCCCATCTTACCAGCGCTTCGATACTGTTTACCTTTTTGCTTTTAAGGTCAAGCTGGGGCTGGAATACAAGGTGTAGTGCATCTTGCTTTATCGCGGTGCGTAAATCGGCCATCAGTTTCAGGCCTTCAATCTGTGACTGGTTATGATCTTCACTAAAGATCTCGTAGCCGCTTCGAAGTCTCTTTGCAGAATACATGGCAATATCTGAGTAGCGAACCAGATCATTTAGGTTATCCGCATGGGTCGGATAGATGGCAATTCCTATACTTATTCCAACGTTAATAAGCTTTTCATTGATTTGGAAAGGCTGTTCCAATATTTGTGCAATCCCTTCAGCCGCTTGTGATGGCGCTACCTGATTAGCCAGGTCGGGAAGTATGATGGCGAATTCGTCTCCTCCCAGCCTGTACAGGCTATCGGCTGTATTGATTTGGCTAGTTATTCTGTCGGCTACATCGATCAATAATGCATCACCGACATCATGCCCCAGAGTGTCATTGACCTGTTTAAAACCATCCAAATCCATAAATAAGATCGCGGCAAGCTTGTTCTGCTTGTTACATTTCTTGATGGTGGATTCCAGATTGTTTATAAACAGGCTTCTGTTCGGCAGGGAGGTTAAGGGATCAATACAACTATCTTCACCGTTTTTTATTAATGCATAATAGACGGCAAGCGAGGCGGCCAGTGCAAAGACGATCGTTATTTTTAATATTTCATTATCTGCAGTGCCAGAATTGAGTTCCAGAGAGATAATCAGGCCGAATATGGCAAACGCGGCAATCGGTAACAGACTGTTACGGATGTTTTCGGTGTGCAGTATGACAAGCAGCAGGAATAGAGGGGTCAGGTACAGTCCCAGGCGACCGGTAAGGACGATTAGACTGCAGATAAGCACGATGTCAACCAGTAGATAAAAGCTTTGCCATGCGAATGAAAGCCTATCTGGCTGATCATTCATAAAGCGTTTCAACCAAAAATACATTGCCAGACATTCCCTGAAATAGCGCGAATCATGTGCGGTGGTCGAAATCTTTGTCAAAAGAAGTATTACAAACACAGTATAAATATAATAAGTCTAAGCGGTCGCGATCAAGCCTCGCCTGAATTCCTTGTCGGTACGAAGGATATATAAATCGAATACAAATGACCATTTAGCACTTTCAGTATAGTAAAATGAGAGCTGCATCACAATTCTGGAACGGCAACCCCCGACTCTAGGGCGCCTTGAGTCCTTGACCAATATAAGCTCGCTACAGATGGTAGCAAAGATCTGATTTAGATCTTGTCTATAAAATATGGTCATCTCCTTGGAAGAGGATAGGCTCAGTGCTTGTATTGTGGATTTGCATACGCTCCAAAACCTCACGCAATATCACTTCATCTGATTTCCAGATTTTGCCTACTATGTTATTTTTTTTGCGTTGTACTCTTGCTCAGTAATAGCCCGATCTCTTTCAGTTCACCCAGTTTTATTCATTCATTGTCGGTGTTGGAGGATGCCATGGTGGGTGAGGCAATGGATAAGGCGGCGATCTTGCTGTTAAAGCAAGGTGCACTGATGCATGACTTGGGCAAGATAGGGGTCTCGGATGAGATACTCAATAAGCCGGATGCATTAAATGACGAAGAACATGAATTAATGAAGTCCCACAAGGTGGTAACGGCAACCATTATGCGCCCCATAAAACGCTTCAAAGAGTTTGCCGAGATCGCCGCCTGGCATCATGAACGCTGGGATGGGAATTGTTACCCCGATGGACTTAAGGGTGAAGAGATTCCCCTGCTGGCAAGAATAGTGTCTATTGCAGACAGCGGGGATGCGATGACCGGAGATAGGGTATACCGCAAGGGTATAGAGGTATTTAAGGCCATTACTATCATGGAGAATGAGAACGATACAGGGCAATGGGCCCCGAAACTACTGAATGAATTTATTCATATGATACGCGCTGAACAACAGGCACGAGAGTTTATAGAGAGTGATATTTATAAAGCTTAGGTTGTTGAGGCTGTTTGGCCATCGTTAAACAGCAAAAGAAGCTGCGGTTCTGTTGTAGTAATATTCCGGCTCTATTTGTCTTTAAAAACTGTGGAGTTAGAAGCAAGCATCCCCAGGTAGGGATAGTTGCTACTGCCTGGTTATTATTTCAGGGATTCAGACCAGTCAATAATTTCTTTGGCACTATTTCCAAGTACATCCTTATGCCTACCATCGACAATCAGATAGTTTGAACCCTGTGTGCTTTAGCCTGTTGACGTTGTGAGCTTAACGGATGGTCCCATAGACTGGCAGCCAAAAAGATACGTCACGAGTGTTAATAATAGTGTTTTGATTTTTCTCAATGTCATGCTCAATATTAATATGAGGTTGCTGTGCCAACAAGTTATCAGTCATGTGAGGTGAATCAACAGCGAATCATTCCTTCAGCCATGAGATCATGGAGCGATGCCAATCTTCCTTTTCATGGAACTTGAAAAGTTTGTGCCCTTTTCCGCTGTTGTAGCTCTTTTCCTTGAATGTGACATGTTTGTTGTTTTCCAGAGAGTTTGCACATGATGCGTATCCCTTACTGTCATCAGTATCATACATGGATAGTATATGGCCCTTGATGTCCCTGTCGTCCATCTCGTCATTACAACCTGCGAGAAGTACAACCCTGATATCCACATTGCCAATCTTGGCAGCAGAGCGATATGAAATTACTGCTCCGCGAGAAAAGCCGGCAATGCTTATGTTTTTGGCAGGAATACCCGCAGCGACTAAAAGCTTAACCTCTTTGGTGATCTTATCAACAGCCTGATCTTCCAGATCGGCGCTGTTTCGTTGTTCAGAAATGACAGTAAGGCCATTGGCGGCCAGGCTGTCCATCATTCTGTTGTATGCCCCTGTTGCCCCTACACGGTAAACCGCAGAGCCATGAGAGTAAAAGACATAGCGGGCCTTTGGGTCGACCTTTACCGGAGCCTTGGTGAGTATGCTGCCACCACAGCCGCTTAATAGGGCCACAGAGAGTATATAAATAAGAGATTGTTTTTGCATATTGATTCTCCAGAATGGTGATGAACAAGAGAGATTATTGGCCAGCTTAGAACTGATGTATATCCCTTAAATGAGGTATATTCCCTGGCTCTGATGTGAGAGACGGCATCGGGGCCAGGAATGTAGTGGGCTTAGGTTGTAGAGAGTGGGGTTTCGTGACAATAATCAGGCGACTGTCCTCTAATCTTCAAAGATGAGTAGAGAGTTGTTGTTCAGTGCCTGGTACATAAAGCGATATCGGCATAGGCTGTCTATAGAGAGGGCTTGCGTATTGTTTTGCCCTTGTGGCGAGAAAAATCAGACGTATCAGAGTCATTTTCATATGAAAAAGGTATTGCAATCTGGGTTGAACAAAAAAGGTTGGTGGAAAATGAGTATACGTATGGTTTCCACGGATCCTTTTCGTACCTTGTATTGCCATTCTGATGATTAGAATATTTATTGCCCACTTTTCATTACTGGCCGCAACGGCAATTCTTTTGCTAGGTTCTGGATTGCTCGGTACGGTGGTCGCCTTACGTGCGGACATAGAGAATTTTCCTGAGGGAATCATCGGCCTGATCATGTCAGGTTTTTTCCTCGGCTATGTACTGGGTTCCTATCTTTGTCCCCACGTCATCCGTAGCTATGGACATATACGCAGCTTTTCAGTGTTCGCCGCCATAGGCTGTGTCAGTGTCATCCTCTATGGTATGTGGATAGATCCCTTTATTTGGTTATTGCTGCGCATTATCACCGGCATCTGCATGCTGGGTATGTATCTCGTCATCGAGTCCTGGTTGAATAGTCTGTCTAGTGAGAAGACTCGGGGCCGGCTGTTTGCTATTTATATGGCGATTAATCTTCTGGCCCTGGGGAGCAGTCAGTATCTGTTGTTGATATACGATATCAATAGTATGGCTCCCTTCGCCCTCATAGCGTTGTTTTTTTCGCTGGCACTGGTACCCATTGCACTTACCAGGATACAGCAGCCGATGCAGGTACCGACGGAACATTTGGGTATCAGAGATCTTTACGCCACATCGCCTCTGGCGGCCTATGGGGCTCTGATATCGGGTATAGTCAATGGGGCCTTCTGGGGTATGGGTTCGGTCTATGCCTTGGGCATCGGCTTTGGTGTAACCGGTATTGCACTGTTTATGAGTAGTGTAATTTTTGGAGGCTCGCTATTGCAATGGCCTCTAGGCCATTTATCTGATCGCAACGATCGGCGTATGGTGATCTTTGCGGTAAGTCTACTGGCCAGTGTGGCGGCAATGACCGTACTTTATACGATAGACACACATCGCACTATCGGCCTGATGGCCGCGTTTCTGTTCGGTGGTTCTGCCTTTTCGATCTACTCGCTCAGCATGGCGCACGCCAACGACCATATAGCCCCAGAGCATGTACTGGAGACCAATCGTGGGCTTTTATTGCTCAGTGGTATAGGTTCGACCATAGGGCCCATTACAGCGGGCCTATTGATGCAGTGGTTCGATCCACGGGTGCTGATGATCTATTTTGTCGCGCTGTTGTTATTGTTGGCTGCGCTGGCCTTGCTGCGACGTCAGGTAGGGGAAGCGATTAGTACGGAGGAGCAGGGTGACTTCGTCATTATGGCAAGGTCATCGCCGGCTGTGTTGGAACTGCATCCGGATACAGAGCCAGTCGCAGACGTTACTGTGCATGAGGGGTAGAGATATATCTATATGCTTGCCCTGTAACTCTAAAAGCCTGCCACCAACAAAGAGAAAACTGATATTGGCAGATAAACCAAACCAATCAAAATCCTGCGCCAAACTCCGATAGTCTTTGCTGAGAATAATACCGCTATAGCCAATACAAAACTGGTGGCTATGGCCACCAAAGCCAGAGCGGCAAAAGTATTGTTGCTTGGGCCAACGTTGCGAAAGGGATGCAGGGTATTCAGACTCAGGATCATCGCTACAAGAAAGGGCGAAATTATAAGCCAGACTCTAAGCTTTTTTTGTCGTATGTGGGTAGAGTTCATAAATCTATACCTATAGTAATCCTGGCCGTGCAAACGTGTTGCAAGGCGGCACGGCTGTACGCATTATCATTATGGGTAATGGAGTAGTGTTTTATCGACTTCATCCTAGATTGTAGTTCTTCAGTTCAACAAATGAGGTGGGGTCAGAATGGACTTCCTTCGTTTCTGCGCCTTTTGGACAGGTGCCGCATGAACGAGACAAAGATTATCATCTATACTTAATACCGGTAACGCTGTTCATTGCAGAGACAAAACCCATGTTGTTTCTACGCCTGTTAATCGTCTTCACTATTGGAATATCAACCGCAACAGCGGACAGTTGGCAGTTGATTTATACCTCGGATCTGCGTGGTGAATTCAAACCCTGCGGTTGCAGCGAAAAGGGCAACCTGGGTGGAGTTCTACGCCGCGCCAGCAAACTGGAAGTGTTACGGAAAAATATTACAGATACTGTTGTGGTCAGTGCCGGGGATATCCTTGCAGAAGCTGATGAACAGGGACTGATCAAAAACCGTTACCTTCTCCAGGCATACGAAAAGATGGGCTTTGATGCCATTGTTCCGGGCGAGCGGGAGCTGGATGCCACTATCGGGATTGCAAACCAGTCTGGCATACCCTGGGTACTCAGCAATGCCCCTGGGCAGTCAGGCCTGGCAACTAGTCGGATAAAGATCTTAAGTACTGGACAGCGGGTAATCATACTGGGCATCGTCCAGCCGGGATTGCCAAAGACAAAACTGCAAGAGCCCAAGGCAGCGATAGAATCTGCATTATACAAGTTGTCATTAAAGCCTAAGGACATCGTCATCCTGTTGGCTCATGCGGAGCCATCCTATTTGCAAGGCCTGGGTAAATTAAAGCAGGTGGATATCATCGTCAGGGGCCATCTGCTTGAACCGGTTGCCACGCCAGAAGGCAGGATGAAGAGGCCCTATATATTGGCCGCAGGTCATCGAGGTCAACGTCTGGGTGTGGCGCAATTCACTCTTGGAGTAAAGCCGCAGCTATTGCACAACCGTAGCATTGCCCTGAGCAAAGCGGTGCCGGATCACCCTGCCTTAATCGCTCTGTACCAGAGTTACGATAAAGAGGTGACGCATTGGTATCGGCAAAAGAGTAAGAGAATGAAGCAGGCCGGTGCCGAGGCTTCACCCTATGCTACGGTCAGTTCGTGTCAAAAATGCCATGGCAGTGTTGCACAGATTTGGCAGAAGAGTCGCCATGCCAAGGCGGTACAAAGCCTGCAACAGGCCGGCAAGGATCAAGATCCAGAGTGCCTGGTCTGCCATACCACCGGTATGGGTAAGCGCGGTGGATTTATCTCCCGTGACATCAATCCACAACTAGAGAACGTCCAGTGCGAGGCCTGTCACGGTGCGGCGCGCAAGCATGCTGAATATCCTGGACGTTACCGAGCAAAGAACGGCTTTGCTGCCTGCAAATCCTGCCATAGTAAGGAGAACAGCCCGGACTTTACTCTGAGTATGTACTGGCAACAGATAGCACATCACAAATCGTTTCCCATACCTCTGCACAGGCAGGATATCTCACCACTATTGGGCAGTTATGAGTTGATAGATGAGTTCGAGAGTCTGGTGGCTATTGAAGATACAGAGGTTATAGAGTTTTTTAATTTCTACTGCAGCCGATGTTATGTGCTCAATGCCAATTGGAAGAGTGTCAACCGTGGGCAAAGAAAACCGCTTAAGCATAAAGAGATACCCATCATCATCGGCGAGTCGCAAGAGCCATGGGCAGCATTGGCCTGGATTGTAGCCCGGGAACATGGCCTGGGAGATAAGGTTAAGGACGCCTTGTTTGATGCCAGGTTTGAACAGAAGGTGGATTTAGGTGATAAGCAGGCTGTAGTGAAGGTTATGCAGAGGTTTGGCATCGAAAAGCAGGTAGCGCAGGCTATAGACGATACCAAATCAAAGGCATGGCGTGAGTATGAACAGGCGCAGGCAGAAAGAGACAAGTGGAATGTGCATGAAACTCCAACGGTGCTGATTAATAGGAAAATAAAAGTTACGCCTAAACATAGTGCCGAAAATACCAATCTGATGTTGGAGAATCTGCAAGAGATATTGCTGGACATACAGTGCCGGAAAGATAGCAATTGTGGTAATGGTGGTGACTAAACACGCCAAAACAGGGCTGTTGGATTAGCGGCTCTGCTCAGTGCTCTTTTTCTTGGTTCTGATAGACCGTTTGTTGCAAGTGTTCGACAAGGTCTAAACGTATCGGACTCCTATCTACGGGCATAAAATATGTGAGATCCGCGCTGTACTGATTCTGTAAGCATGCGAATATATCCCCGTCATATATGTGGGTGCCTACATCGGTAAAGCAGGCGTGACATCCATTGTCTATAAGTATAACGATGTGTTGTATTAATAAGTGATAAACCATATGCGGGTGTTCTGTCAGACGACTGAATTTATCTCATACAAGATCGTTTGCTAACGTAATGGTGAATTATCTTCGCCTCCCTATCAGATTTTATACGGATAATGATTGGCCAGAGTGATGTGCAAAGGATAGCCACCCGCCCGACAGATTGGATGTGTCATTATCAGGAACAGAATTTTTTCCAGTGTAGATCCCAAGGTACGTTATTCACAGAATAGTATTATGCCCATCGTCTGGTCACCCTCTTCCCGTACTAGTAAGAATGTTGATTCCGAAGTGGAACTGCGCTTCTGGCAGCATTCGATAGACTTTGGTCTGGGGCATTGGGCAACCATTCCTATCAGAAGCCGTTTGGGTGGAGCCGGTATGTTTTGTGTGGCACTGCCTGCTGATAAACAGGATCGTGAAAATGCTCTGAATCATCTGCCACAGCTCGAGGCGATGGCATTTCATCTGCAGAATGCGGTCGAGCAGTTGATTGCGAGTAACGACAATGTTATTTCACACTTAACGGATAGAGAGAGTGAGGTGCTTAAATGGACTGCCTGTGGCAAGACAGCCTGCGAGATTAGCATGATTCTGAGTGTTACCGAGCCAACGATTCTGTTGCATTTAAAAAATGCAAAAAACAAGTTGAATGTGATCGATAAACACCAACTTACCGCACGGGCACGGGCCGTGGGTATGCTTTAATTCAATTTGCTCTCGTGAGCTGCTGTTTAGCCGATATGGCTGCTTCCCTCAATGCTGACTATGTGAAATGATCCTCTGCCATGAGCATAGAGATAGAATCTGATAAGCGCGCGCAGCATCTGCTGCAAACCATCTTCGGTTATGAGCAATTCCGTGACCAGCAGGAGACTGTGGTCTCGCATCTGATCAATGGTGAAGACGCACTGGTACTGATGCCCACAGGCGGTGGTAAGTCTCTGTGTTATCAGATCCCGGCGCTGGTGCGTGACGGGGTGGGAATCGTGGTATCGCCGCTGATCGCGCTGATGCAGGATCAGGTTGATGCCTTACGACAAAATGGGGTGAATGCCGCTTATCTCAATTCGACCTTGAGTCTGGATGAGGTGCGAGAGGTTGAGCAGGCGCTGTATAACGGTGATCTGCAGATCCTCTATGTGGCGCCGGAACGTTTGATGATTCCACGTACCCTGGAGATGCTATCGCAACTGCCCATCGCCCTGTTTGCTATTGATGAGGCCCACTGTGTATCGCAGTGGGGGCATGACTTCCGCCCTGAATATATCAAGTTGTCAGTGTTGCATGAGCGTTTCCCGCAGGTGCCACGTATCGCGCTCACCGCTACGGCCGATGCGCCTACCCGTAAAGAGATCGTTGAGCGACTGGGTCTGCAACAGGCGCGGCAGTTTATCAGCAGTTTTGACCGGCCCAATATTCAATATCGTGTCTCTGAATCCAGCGGTAATGCCCGCGAACGTCTGTTGCGTTTTATTCGCAATGAATATGATGGTGAGGCTGGCATCGTCTACTGTCTGTCGCGTAAGCGAGTGGACGAAATCGCCAAGTGGTTATCCAGCAAGGGCCTCACCGCACTGCCTTATCATGCGGGCTTGCCTGCGCAGGAACGACAAAATAACCAAAAAAGATTCTTGCGCGAAGAAGGCGTCGTCATGGTTGCCACCATCGCCTTCGGTATGGGCATCGACAAGCCGGATGTGCGTTTTGTCGCCCATCTCAACCTGCCAAAATCTCTCGAAGCCTATTATCAGGAAACCGGCCGCGCCGGGCGGGATAGCCAGCCTGCGACGGCGTGGATGGTCTACGGCCTGCAGGATGTGATCACCCTGAGGCAGATGCAGGCCAACACCGATGCGCCGGAGGAGATCAAACGCATCGAAAGTCATAAGCTGGATGCCATGCTGGGTTTTTGTGAATTGACACGCTGCCGCCGTCAGGCCTTGCTGGAATATTTTGGTGAACAGCAGCCCGAACCCTGCGGTAATTGCGATACCTGCCTGCAACCGCCTGAAACCTGGGATGCCAGTGTGGCAGCACAAAAGGCGCTCTCCTGTGTCTATCGTAGTGGTCAACGCTTTGGTGTGGGCTATCTTACCGATGTGTTGCTGGGTAAGGAGATCGATCGTATACAGCAGTTTGGTCATGACAAACTCTCGACCTTTGGCATCGGTAAAGAGCTGAATCAAACCCAGTGGAAGGATCTCTATCGTCAATTGATTGCCCATGGTCTGTTGGCAGTGGACATGGAAGGCCATGGGGGTTTGAAGCTTACCGAAGCCAGTCGTCCTGTATTACGCGGTGAACAGACACTGATGCTGCGTAAATTGACCAAGGCTGCGGCAGGCAAGTCCAAGGAACGTCAAAGTAGCCGATACAATAATAAGGTGGACGATGCCCTCTGGCAGGCGCTGCGTAAACGCCGCCAGGAATTATCGGATGAGCAAGGCATCCCCGCCTACATGATCTTCCATGATGCAACGATGATGGAGATGGTGGCGAATCGGCCTCAGACCTTACAGCAAATGTCCAATATTAGTGGTGTCGGAGAAAGTAAACGGGAGGCCTATGGCGAGGCCTTTTTGGAGGTTATCGCCGAGTATCCAGACAGCGGCGGTGAAGAGCCCTCTGATAGTGCCGAAGAGACCTTGCAACTGTATCGTATCGGTATGTCGGCGGAGAAGATCGCCGAGCAACGCAGTCTGAAATTAACCACTATCTATAGTCATCTTGCCAAAGCCATCGCAGAGGGACAGGCAGAGTTGTCGGAGGTCGTTTGTCTGGACGATACGGAACTACAAGCCATACGCTTTACCATCGAGCAGGAGGAGAGTAAACGCCTGAAGCCGGTGTATGAGGCTCTGGATGCTGCCTATAGTTATGAGATCCTGCGTTGTGTGAAAGCCGATATGTACAAGGAAGGTTAAATTTTGACAGAACCTTTGCTTGGATTTATATGTCTGATTCAAGCGTTGCTTGAGTCATCTTTAAATACTGTGTAGGTTTTATGTAGTAATGTGAGTATAGGCAGAGCAGAGTCATATCTTACTAAGTAGTGTTTCTGTAGTTGTCAGATACGGGGTAGGTGCATGCTATTCATTCTGTTTGCAGTAGTGTTTTTACTCATTATGGGTGGAGTAAATTACTATATCTATCGCCGCTTTTTACGCAAGCTGGCTCCAGCGTTTAGCCGATATGCCGTACTCGTTCCCGTCATATTGATGCTGGGTGAGCTTTTCTTTTTACTCGATGCCATCACCAATATTATTCCTGATTCTCCTGCCTTATACCTGGTCCTTAGTGCCTTC
>Ga0224506_10001044_pt1 | contig 20466 bp, 23 predicted proteins | sample SF_Jan12_sed_USG_2_FD_169108 | JGI IMG/M metagenome (GOLD analysis project Ga0224506, IMG submission 169108) | Sediment microbial communities from San Francisco Bay, California, United States - SF_Jan12_sed_USGS_8_1 | ecosystem: Environmental > Aquatic > Marine > Sediment | place: USA... | reverse complement strand
TCCTTTGTCTCCGGGTGGGCCTTTTAATCCAGGTTGGCCCTTATCTCCAATAAGACCTGTTGAACCTTTGTCCCCTTTGTCTCCAGGTGGGCCAGTAATTCCTTTGTCTCCTTTGTCTCCTTTGTCTCCAGAAATTCCTTTATCACCAGTTAATCCTTTGTCTCCAGTTAATCCTTTGTCACCAGAAATTCCTTTGTCTCCTTGCTGACCTTTGTCACCAGTGGAACCCTTGTTTCCGGGTGGGCCTTGTGGGCCATCAGGACCTTTGTCTCCGGGTGGGCCTTGTGGGCCTTTGTCACCAGCAGGACCCTTGTTTCCGGGTGGGCCTTGTGGGCCATCAGGACCTTTGTCACCAGGTGGGCCTTTGTCACCAGAGAAACCCTTGTTTCCAGAAGGTCCTGGTGGACCATCATTTGGTTTTGTAAAACGTTTAGGTTGAGGCTCAGAAATTGTTTTTGCTTCAGGTTTTGTTTCAGGTTTAAATTTTGAACCAGATAGAGGAACATCAAAAACGCTATGCAATGAAGAGAATAAGTCAGTTACAACAATCCAAACCTTATCAAAATTTTCAATTGTTGAAGGAAGTGGATTAGATGGAGAGCCAAGAGTTTCAGAAAATACCCCATCTTTTACTCGAAGATGAAAGTTACCTTTCCATAATGCTGAAAATTGTTTTGTTCTTATTGCACTATCAGAAGGCATGTTATCAGTAATGGTGATTTGGACTTCATAGACACCTGATTGCTTAAAAGGTGCCTGTCCTTGAATCTCTAATCGTGGCTGAGATGACACAATCGTTTGTGGATATTTCAAGTATTTCTGTATTTAGATCGCTTAAACCTGTTCCAAATAAGAGGCAAAACACATCAGGCTCGATTAAGCTTGGTATTTATCTAGATAAAATGAATAATTGAGCTGTGAAGAAACCATTCGGTAGTAAATCAAAAAAAGATAAAGAGACAAAATCAGATGAGATAATCCCTCAAGAAAGAAGTTTGGTAGATGTAGACTATAATCGTAAAAAATTATTTAAAAAAGGAGTCAATTTGATGGCAGATGAAAAGCTGGAGGAAGCCATTGAAGTTTTTGAACAAGCATTAAGAATTGATCCAGACAATGTTGAAACCTTAATGAAACTAGGATATGCAAGATTCCACCTAGACGAGTATCCTGAAGCACTAAAAGTATATGATAAAATTTTAGAAATTGATGTCACAAATCCTGAAGCTTGGAATCTCAAAGGATTAGTGCATTATGAACAAAAAAATTATGCTAAAGCGCTAGATGCAGCTCAGAAGGCCATTGAGACAGATCCTACATACGGAATGGCATGGTATAATCAAGCATGTTTCTTATCATTACTAAATCAAGTTCCAGAAGCATTAGAAGCATTAAAACGTTCAATTGAGATTGATGTCAAAAACGCCAGAAAGTCAATTAGAGATAAAGATTTCATGAATGTAAGAGTGGAAGAGGGATTCAAGAGAATTGAAGAAGTGGTAGTTTTAGAATCAATCAGACAAGGATACCACACATTAGGCGCTATTGTTTGGACAACATTTCTAGATAAAGTAGACGCAGAAACAGCTCTGAATAAATTATTAGAGAAAGGATTAATCATACAAAATGAAAAACGTGACGGTCTAAGTAAAATTCCAATATATGATCTTGCAGACAACATTGCAGAAAAACTCGGAAAAGAAAAGAAAGGATTGTTTGGAATTACCAAAAAAACACTGCCAAAACCAGTTAAGAATTTGAAAGAACTTAGTCAAGCAATTCAATCAGTTAAAGAGGCAATTGAGGAAGAAGATATCGATAAGACCATAGAGATTTTCGAAGTATTCATAGACCCAAAGAAATCAGGAGAGCAGATGATAGAAAATTTCTTCGATGAGCACCGCGAAATAAGATTGTGGAAAATCAGATTAAAAGACAGAGGAGCAGATTACTTGATTGACAATAAAGAGAAAATGATTGTTTTATTTGACAACATAGAAGGAACAGTAACAAAGAAACTCAGAAATGAAATTTCTTAATTATTCAGCAGACAAATCCCAATAACTAGCATCTTCTTGTTTTTCAGTAGGTTTTTCGAGTTTTTTCCATTCTTTAAAAGAACGAACATACAATTTTGCATTATGCAATTCTGCAGATTTTAATGCATAATATGCCAATCCAGAAAGGGTTCCTACACTGCCACAATAAGTGATAATTTCAGCATCGCCTGTTATGCCTCGGTTATTCAGCAATCTCTTCATATCCTCTTTTGGGCGTAAAATTTTATCATTTGAAGCCAAAGTACGATAAGGCAAGCTTATTGCCCCAGGAATGTGCTGTTCGAGGAAATTTAATCGCTCTCTATTATCTATCAGAATCACATCATCCCTAGTTTTTACAGATTCCAAATAATCAGACGTTGCCAAAATATCAGGTTGGAGTTTCATCGAATGCTCCTTTTTTTGAATTTCAGGGACAGTTGAATCATTTTCCAACCCAAGAGATTTCCAATGACTGTAAGTAGTTTCTAGTAATGTCACATCATTGTGTCCTAAATATTCCAAAGTCCAAGCAACTCGTGATGCTAATGCACCAAAAGTATCATCATAAACTACTACAGGTGTTTCATCATCAATACCCATTGAATTAACAAGAGTTAGAACTCGTTCAGGACTATCATCAGATAATAAATGTGCCAGAGGAAGGTTTACTGCAGAAGAAATATGATCTTGTTTGTAATCAGATTCTCTTCTAACATCAATTACTCGGACACTTTTGTCCCGGATTTCTGAACGTAATGAATCTACATCAGTTGTAATTTTATTAGATTCTGTCAAGCAGCACATTCACCCTTGCCAGTTTTTGTATGGTAACTTGTGTCAGTACCATAGTCAAGATAAAAATCAGGGTCTTCATCTTTTGTTGGAGGAATCGTCAATGGCTCAAGAATATTTTTAAGATCACCAACAGATTTGATTTCAGAATCTTCATTTCCACTAACAATTCTATGAATCCAAGACTTCAGAGTGTCATCAGATTTTTTATTCTGTTTGAAAATTTCAATGATCTTAAGAATTACAGGGATTACTCTCTTTGCAGGAACTCTAAGAAGGGTATGACCTAACATAGCATCACCATCAGAACGTCCACCTATAGACATCTGATAATTAGCATACATGTCTTTTCCAACACGTCCTCCACCACCAAAGAATCCAATGGTTGCAATTCCATGTTGTCCACAAGAATTAGGACATCCGCTTATCTTAATTGAAGAATCACTAAGATCATCATCTTCATCAAGTTTTAACTCAAGGAATTTTCTTTGAACTTCTTTTGCGAGTCTGTGAGAATTAGTCAGAGCCAAGTTACAAGAGGTTGTTCCAGAACAGCCAATAGGAGCAGTCATAGTTAAAGCGCCAGATTTTGCCAATCCAACTTCAAGAAGTGTAGAATACATTTTTGATAAATCATCTTCGTGAACATAGCGAATAGCCACATTTTGCACAAATCCAGTCCTAGCTTTACCTTCTGCAGAAAAGTCACGAATGATACCGGCAATGGCGTTTAATTGATTCGAGGTGATATCCCCTGCCTCAAGGGTAAGAAACACGGAATGGTAACCAGATTGTTTTTGTTTAACAGTATTTGTTTTAAGCCATCTTGCAAAACCATCAGGGGCGGATTCTCCACTTTCATCAGTGATTCTGATAGGACGTTTAATTTCACTAGGAGTAGTGTCAACTTTAAGTCTAGTAATTACTGATTGAGTTGCTCTTACAACTGCTCTTTCTTTCAATACAAGATTTTGGAACTTTTCCCAACCCATTTCATTTACAAGATAACGTAGTCTATTTCTTGCAAGATTAGTTCTATCGCCCATTCGATCAAATAGTCGGACCACTGCAATTGAAGTGTAAAGCAAATCATCTTCGGGAGTAAACTCTTCTAATTGATGTCCAACAAAAGATTTGTTACCCAATCCACCTCCAAGAAATATCTTAAAGCCTTTTTGTGGCACACCGTCTATTTCTCTTATTTGTGGAATTAACCCCACATCAACTATTCTTGCCATACCATGTTTCTCACAACATGTAAAAGTGAATTTGAATTTACGTGGCAATCCCTGAGACATTGGATTTCGTAAAAAGAATTTTGCAGTAGCAAGTGCATAAGGAGTGGAATCAAATTCTTCATCAGGACATACGCCAGCCATAGGACTGCACATTACATTTCTTATAGTGTTTCCACATGCTTCTCTTGAAGTCATTCCAACTTCAGCAAGACTACGCAGTATTTCTGAAACATCTTCAAGTATCACCCAGTGCAATTGAACACTTTCTCTAGTTGTAAAATGAGCACTTCCAATAGAATATTGCTCGCTGAGTTGAGATATTTTTTCAAATTGATGAGGATAAATTTCACCTGCAGGAAGTTTAATTCTAACCATTGCATAATCATTAGTCATTCTAGTACCATATGCACCGTGCTGAAGTCTAAATCGTCTAAAACTATCTTCATCATATTTTCCCTGACGGAATAATTTCACGGTTTTTGCAAAATTGTCTGCCTCCTCAATTCTAGCCCAATTGATTTTTGGTTTTACAGGTTTGGCAGTCTGTTTAAGATTAGGTACTGTCAATAAAAAGAAATCTTGTTAGTTTGGATATAAATTTTTGATATCTGGAGCTTTTAGGAGAATAATTTTACTCAAAGTACAAAATTTTCCTATTCTTATAGAGGGAAATAGTATTAGTGCAACCTAATTTTTAAAAAATGTGGCAAAGTATTAATTATTAACAAAATTCTTCTCCCTCATGCAAGAAGCAACTGTTGCAGAACAATCAGATAAAATTTTCACAGATGTACGGGAAGTTGAAATCACACGTGCAATTGCAAATGAATTTCACGACGTACTAATTGACAGAGCAGAATCAGACGTCATCATAATTGGTGCAGGTCCTGCAGGATTAACAGCAAGTAGAGAATTATCCAATATGGGTTACAAAGTTCTAGTAATCGAACAAAACAACTATCTCGGAGGAGGTTATTGGTTAGGAGGATACATGATGAATCCAGTTACAGTAAGAGAACCAGCCCAAAAGATTTGGGACGAGTTAGGAGTACCATACAAAAAAATTCAAGACGGATTATACTTAACACCAGGACCACATGCAGTATCCAAATTGATTGCCGCAGCATGTGATGCAGGAGTCAAGTTCCTTCAACTTACAAAATTTGATGATTTGGTTTTAAAGAATGGAAGAGTTGCAGGAATTGTAGTCAATTGGATGCCAGTATCAGCATTACCACGCAACATTACATGTGTTGATCCAGTTGCATTTGAAGCTAAAGTAATCATAGATGCATCAGGTCACGATTCAGTTGCAGTAAAAAGACTTGTGGATAGAGGTCTTGCCAAATGGAAAGGTATGGAACCAATGTACGTAAATGATGGAGAAGAACACGTAGTACACAAAACAGGAGAAGTTTATCCAGGATTGATTGCAGCAGGAATGTCAGTTACAGAGACACATGGCCTGGCAAGAATGGGTCCAACGTTTGGATCCATGCTATTTTCTGGAAAGAGAGCAGCTGAAATTGCAGCAGCAAAAATCAAAGAGTTAGAAAGATAAGCCATCAAAGAATTAGATTTCTTATTGAAAACATCTAAAATTATTCTATACGATGAGCCAACCGTACCGGAAATCCAATTAAAAAAATTAGCAAAATTCATTGTAGACATATTTCCAGTAGAGATTGAGACAAGGGATAACTTTTTTCAAAATTCAAATCAAAAAATATTTAAAAAAATTGCAAGTGCTAGAGTTTTTGATTTAAAAAAACCGTTTAAAATACACGTTCCCATAACAGATGAAATTCAAACAGAAGTGCAAAACAAAGACGTGTCAAATAGAGAAGAAATGAATTTGTATGATGGATTTGAATTACAAAAAATAGCATCAGAATACATATCAAAAGAAGAAAATCAAATAGATACATTACATATTATTTTTACAAACAAACTAACATGTACATTTGATGAAAGTGATTTCAGATATCATGCACGAGCAATGATTGGTTCAAATCCAGCAATTATTTCGACTTCAGGCATAATAGAAGCACCGGCAAAACCTAAACAGTACTATTTGGATTTGACGACAGATTTTACAAGAGAAAGAGTTGAAGAAATCAAAGCAAAATACAAAGGAGAATTTTTAGAATATAACGATCCAAGAATCTCTGAAATACTTGAAGGTTATCTATTACAGGCAATAATGTACTATGAAACAGGCAATGCATTTTGTGAAAATAAAGAATGTAGACTGTACAATGCCCACTGGCAAAAAGATCTTTTGGATTTACAATTAAAAAACAAAAAACTTTGTATGAAACACGATAAAGATCTCAAAGAACTAAATCAATCTTGAAGGGATTTAATATCATTACGAATTTTTTCAGCAGATTTTTTCAAAGATGAAGATTCAGTGTCATCTAGTTTTATTTTTTGAATTTCAGACACACCATTTCTACCAATTTTTACAGGCACACCCATAGAGACATCGTTTTCTCCATATTCACCCTCAAGTACGACAGACGCAGGAATGAAAATTTCTCTTTTGTGTAAAATAGATTCAATGACATCAAAAACATTTTTGGCAATGCCAAATTGAGATCGGCTCTTAAAGTTTCTCAAGGTCTTCCAATAATTTCGAACAGCATCCGTGATGGGGTCTCGAGTATCAATCATAGAGAAAAGAGGGTTACCTCCAACTTTTACGCCAGAAAATACAGGCACCATGGAATCACCATGTTCGCCCAAAACAAGAGCATTTGAAATTGAAGATTGTGGAACAGAAAGTGTTTCAGATATGTAATAACGAAACCTACTGGTATCAAGACTAGATGCAATTCCAATAACTTTGAATCTAGAAAAATTGCTTTCTTTTTGAAAAAAGTAGGTTAGAACGTCAAGAGGATTAGAAACTATCAAAATTATTGCAGATGGACAATATTGTTTAATTTTTTGTGCTATTTCTTTAATCATTCTAACTTGCAGCCCCATGTTTTCCGTTCTGTCTTTTTCATATACACCAACACTTGCAGTAATTACAACAATATCGGAGCTAGATAACTCTGAATAGTCATCAGTTCCATGAATAGAAAATTTGGAATCAGCAGGAATTGCACTTGCGACATCCAAAGATTCGCCAATTGCTTTCTCTTTGTTTGGATTAAAAAGTAAAACATCATCTAATCCGTGAGATACACAAAGAAATGCAATAGATGAGCCAACTCGGCCACTACCTACAATTGAAATCAATTAAACACCTTCTGTTTATTTAACAATTAGAACTGGACAGCGGGTTTTTTGAGAAACACCGTTTGCAACACTACCCAAAAGTAATTTATCAAAACCAGTCCTACCATGAGAACCAATTACTATCAAATCATATTTTCTAGACTTTGCATAATTTATAATGTCATTTACTACAGATTTAGAAGTTATGATTTGAGATTTAATTGAAACGTTATTTTTCTCTGCTAAAGATTCTAGTTGTTCAAGATGTTTTTGTGAAACTTTTTTTTGTTTTTTGATTAATTCAGAGTCTGCTCGGGCATCATAGTATTTGTGATGCCATGCATCTCCTTCAAGACAAGTAAGTAATGTAACTTTAGAATCACGGCATTTAGCAATATCCAATGCAACTTTAAATGCCCTAGTGGACTGAGTTGAAAGATCAAAAGGCACCAGAATATTTTTGAACAAGATTAATCCTCCTTTTTACGGATACTTTCTCTTTGTCTTTTATCATAGTGTTTTGACAATTCGCGCTCTAGTTTCCTAGATAATTCATCAGCAATTTTCAAAATATCCCAACCAGATTCAGTGTAAACAAGTCGATCATCAGAAGTTTTCACAGTGGCAGTAACATCATAGTGAGTTCTAGTACCTTCAGAATTTTGAGATTCTACAGCAATTTTTGCTTCAATTATTGGAGACAATACTTGTTGAACTTTCTCTAATGCATCTCCAAATTTTGATAAAAGTACCTCGTTAGCAGGTTCATCTTTTGGCAAGCCAATTACAAACAAAGGAATTTTTTCTGTCATGCATAACCTACTCAAACTATAACTAAATAGCTTTCTAATAATTACCAGATTTGATTTTCAGTAATGGTTTAGTTGAAAGACATTTATCAAATTATCATTTAATAGATCCATGGATATTAAAAATTTGAAATTATCAGAATTGATTACAAAACCAATCACAGTTAGTCCCAACACAACACTCATGAAAACTAGAGAATCAATACTAAAACACAAAGTCAAAAGAATCATAGTTACAGACAAGAAAAATCCAGTTGGAATCATAACTGAAAAAGACATAGCAAAAAAAATTTATGAATTAGGATCAACCCCCATAAAAGATGTAAAAGCAAAAGATTTCAAACCAAGAAAATTATTTACACTGACGAGAGAAAATACAGTAAAAGAATGTGCACAAATGATGAAAAAGCACAGAATTAGCGTGGTAATTATTTTAAATAAAGATAAAACGCTTGAAGGAATAGTAACTGAAACAGATCTTGCAAAAGCATTTCTCACAAAAGGTTCAGACTCTATCAAAGTTTCAAAGATAATGCAGTCAAATGTAATTACTGCAGCTCCAAGTGATCCAATATTACATGTGGAAAGTTTATTGTTAAAATATAAAATTTCCAGAATCATCATCAAAAGAAATCAAAAACCGGTAGGGGTAATCACGTTCAGGGATTTTGTACCTGCAAAAATCCCACAATGGATTGCAGAATCAGCAGATCCTAAAGAAGTTCAAGAATATAAATTCAAAAAAGGATTGGAGGAAATACACTCAAATCAGATGAGTTATCTTTTTCCATTTCATGCAACAGACATCATGGCAACAAATCCAATTACAGTAGAGTCAGATAATGATGTCAAACTTGCAGTTACTAAAATGATCAAATACAACATCAGTGGTCTTCCAGTCGTAAAAAATGACAAATTGGTGGGAATAATTACAAAATCAGATGTGGTAAGTACATTAGCAAATTAAGTTCATTTCACAATCAAGACAGAGCACGAAGAAGATTGAGAAATTTTATTTGAAACACTTCCAAGCAAAAATCTAGCTACAGAGCCAAGTCCTTTATTTCCAACAACAATAAGATCACATTTTTCTTTTTTTGCAAGTTTTTCAATTTCATTTACAATGTTTCCTTCTTTCAAGAAAATTTTTGCAGACATTCCTTTTTTAGACAAATCAGTCTTAGATTTATCCAAAACTTTTGTTCCAAACTTTCGCAGTATTTCCAAGTATTCTTTTCTATCCAGTAAATTAATAGGAATAGATTTTTCGATAACATATATCAAAATGATTTCAGAATTGAAGGCATCAACAAATTCACATGCTCGTTTTAATGCTTTTTCAGAATATGTTGAACCATCTAGAGGAACAAGAACTTTCTTGAAATTATTTGCAGTCATTTTACTACCAATACAGGCTTTTTAGATTTGTGAAGAACATAATTAGAAACACTACCTAAGAAAATTTCTTTTGCAGCACTTCTTCCACGTGCACCAATAACAACCAAATCAATTCTATTTTTTGAATTGTTTGCAAATCGTGCAATGTCATATCCAGGGTCACCTGCTATTGCTTTTCCAGTTAACATAATTCCTTTTTTAGCGGCGCGTAATTTTGCATCGGCAAGTAATTTTTTTACTTCAGTCATTGAAGAAAAATCCAGAAATCCAAGAGGATGAATTGCATAAATCCCCGGCACTGATTTTACAGCCAACGCAGTGATCGTCCCTTGAGACTGCCTTGCAAGATGAATAGCCATGTCCAATCCACGAAGAGAATTTTTAGACCCATCTAACGGAACTAGGATTTTCTTTGTTTTGACAGCCATATATCATCACAATGTAAATTCGGGTTTAAAGACTTATGTGATTATCCTTATTGATTATCAATCTTGGTAATTTAGAATTTATATCATATAATTGAAAAAAAGAATCCAATCATGAATAGTACATTTGTCAAAGATGTAATGAATAAGGATGTACTAACACTAGACAAATCAACATCAGTACAAGAAGCTGCAGAACATATGAAAAAGCTAAGAATAGGATGTGTTATCGTTACAGAAAACAAAAAACCAATTGGAATTATTACTGAAAGGGATTTTGTCACAAAAATTGCTGCAGACGGAAAGCCGTTATTTACAGAAATAAAAGAAGTAATGTCATCACCATTGATTACAATTGATCCGGATGAGACAATCTGGGAAGCATCAGAACTGATGAAAGAGAAAACCATTCACAAACTTCCAGTCAAAGAAAATGAGGAGATTGTAGGAATTGTTACAACGTCAGATATTGTAAGAATATCAAGTGGTGGATCAGATTCAGAGATGAGAAGAATTTGTGATCAAATTCTTTTGCGAATGAAAAATGAATGACTGTGAAGGATATTCACTTAAATTATTGAAATTAAGACAGATAGTATAATGATGGCAGGAGATGCAGGTGCAGCAGTTCTTGAAACAAAAGATGATGGACATAAAATTTCAGATAAAACCAAGACAAAATTTGATGTCATCATCATAGGTGCAGGACCTTCAGGATACACTGCAGGGATTTATTGTTCAAGAGCAGGATATGATACTTTAATTTTATCAGGAATTTTACCAGGAGGACAGCTAGTAAACACAACGGAAGTTGAAAACTATCCAGGATTTGAAAACGGCATAATGGGTCCGGACTTGATGATAGAGATGAGAAAACAATCTCAAAGGATGGGGACTACAATCATAGATGATGTTGTAGTGAATGTCGATTTTAGACATAAGCCATTCAAAGTTCTAACAGCATCAGAAGAATACGAAGGACGTGCTGTCATTATTGCAACAGGAGCAAATCCAAGAAAATTAGGATTGGAAGGTGAAGAGACATTTGGCGGTAAAGGAGTTTCATATTGTGCCACATGTGACGGACCATTCTTTAGAAATCAAGATATCATTGTTGTAGGAGGGGGAGATTCAGCTATTGAAGAGGCAACTTTTCTTACAAAATTTGCAACAAATGTCCACCTAGTTCATAGAAGAGATGAATTACGTGCAAGTAAAATCATGCAAGAAAGGGCACTTAACAATGAAAAAATAAAATTTCATTGGGATTCCGCAGTTACTGAAATTAAAGGAGATCAAAAGATGCGACAAGCAGTTTTAAAAAATCTAAAAACAAATGAAGAGACCACACTAGATGCAGGAGGATTATTTGTAGCAATTGGACATGAACCAAATACACAATTGTTCAAAGGTCAGATTGATTTAGATGAAGAAGGATATGTAGTATTGAAAAATAAAACATATACAAACATAGAAGGTGTTTTTGCAGCTGGCGATGTACACGATAGAAATTACAGACAAGCAATTACAGCAGCAGCTTTTGGATGCATGGCAGCAATTGATGTAGACAAGTATCTTACAGAAAGTGCAGACAGCAAATAATGAAAAATGCTCAATGCAAAAAATGCCTGAATAAATTTTACGAAAAAGAGATCTATACTATTCAGCAATTTCAATATAGAAAACAACCAACATACAAGTGGTCAGTGACATATTTTGATAAATTAGGAATATCCGAATGGGATTCATTCTGTGAAAAATGCATATTGTTTTACTCAGAGGAATCAGAGAAAGAATGGAAAAAACAATTTAAACTCTTTATTTGAGAAGAAAAAGTAAGCAATGATGAGTGAAGAGCAAGAAAATCTCAAAAAATCTGCAAAAGAACATAGTGACAAATTAGCAAAATTAGGTAGAGAATTAGGAGAGATTCAATTCAGTTACAAAATTGAAGAAAAAGTAACTAAAGAATATTGGAAACAAAGAATGGATGATTTTAAAAAATACAATGAAAAAGGTTTAGAATACTACAATCAAGTTCATGCAATGATGAATCTAGTAAATAAAGATGAAGCGCAGATGTTTCTTTTACAAATAAGTAAATTCAGACAACTAAGTAAAATCTTGTTAGAAACAATGGAGAAAATTAAAGAAAATCCATCGATAGTAGACTCTAAAGATAAACAGCAAAGTTCTTGGAGTAGAGAAATTAAAAATAAAATAACAGAGCAAAGTAACAAGTGTTTACGGCACGAAATGGATATGAATTCTTCATTTAGAGAATTTTATGAAAAACATTTGAAGCAGATTCTTGAATAGATCAGTATGCTAGTTCAGAGAGATATTTTGCATCTTTAAGAGAATTATCAAATTCTTCTTCAGTCATAACGTTTTGAGTTGCATAAACACTTTTGAATTTTCTTCCATCATCAGCAAAAATTCCTACAACGCATGCATTTCCAGATATGGGATATTTTTTCATGCAAGCATACACTGCTGCAGATGATGGACTGATTAGGAGTTTATCTTTGACATACACTTCTTTAACAACTGAAAATGCTTCATCATTGTCAGCAGATACCCAATCATCTACGACATTCTCTCTTTTCAAGAATAAATCGGGCTTTGCAGATTCTTCAAAATTTCTCCAACCTTGAATCAAATGATTTTGTTGTGGTTGACATCCAATAATTTTGATGTTAGGATTTTTTTCTTTAAGAAAAGCGCCAATTCCAGTAATAGTGCCGCCAGTGCCAACACCAGTAAAGAAATGGGTTACTTTCCCTTCAGTTTGTTTCCAAATTTCAGGCCCTGTTCCAACATAATGTCCTTTGAAATTAGCTTCATTTGCGTATTGGTTTGGAGAGTAGTAAGTGTCAGGTCTTGAAGAAGCAATAGATGTAGCAAGAGCAATACTCTGATCAGTGCCAGCACCCACTTTAGGACACAAATCATCACTAGTTTCAAACACCTTAGCTCCCAATTTTCTTATGATGTCTTTAGTTTCATTACTTGCTTTTTCCGGGATAACGATTTCAACTTTGTATCCAAGTAAATTTGCAATTCCAGTTAATGCAATGCCAGTGTTACCAGATGTTGGTTCAATGATGATGCTTTTCCCTTTTTTCAAAATTCCTTTTTCTTCACCATCTTTGATCATCCAATAAGCAGCTCTATCTTTGACTGAACCAAATGGATTGTGTCCCTCTAGTTTTGCAAAATATTCTACATGATCATGAGAAAGAGAATCCAAGCGAACTAAAGGAGTATTGCCTACACGATTCAATACATCTGTATCAGTTACAGTAGTCATGATTTAGATTATTTCACCTTTTTAATTTTGAATGTGATGATATCACCGTCTTTTGACATATCCATTAACTCATGTCCATTTCGAGTAACCCATCTAGAAATATCATCTTCTGCAGCTGGATCATCAGCAGATACAACAATCACATCACCTACTTGCATTCTTTCAACTTCAATTTTTGTTCTAAACACAGGTTCAGGGCAAAATAATCCAGTTGCATCTAGTTTTTTTTCAGTAGATTCAGACATTAGTAACTAATTTTTAAAGGTCAATTTGTCATATTAAAATCTATTTTAACAAGTTACATCAATAGAGATAAAATTACTCTGAATGCAGATATGGAAGATGAAATTTAATCTCAGAAGATTAGGCATGTTTTTAGGACCTGCCTTATTTTTTCTGATCATATTCATGCCCACACCTGAAGGAATGGATTATTCTGCAAAAGCAGTTTTGGCAATTTCGGTATGGATGATTGTGTGGTGGATTACTGAAGCGATTCCTGTTTATGCAACTGCGTTACTTCCAATGGGGTTAATTCCATTACTTGGAATACTTCCAATAAAACAAATTGCAGCAGAATACATGCATCCAATAATTGTACTATTACTTGGAATGTTCATGATAGCCTTAGCAATTGAAAAATCAGGATTACATAAAAAAATTGCATTTGAATTGATTTCAATATTTGGGTATTCTCCAAAAAGAATAGTATGGGGCTTTATGATCACAACAGCTTTGCTTTCAACGGTTGTAATGAGTACCACCGTTGTTTTGATATTGCTTCCTATTGCTGCAACAATTTTGACTGCTCTTTCTAAGACTAATTTCGTAACAACAAAATTCAAAGTTATTTTTATGTTATCTATTGCGTATTCCTCATCAATTGGAAGTGTTGCAACTCTAATTGGAGCCCCTCCAAACTTACTTTATGCTGCAACAGTAATGGAGATGTTTTCACACAAAGTAACATTTGCAGAATGGTCCATGCTTGGAACTCCATTAGCGTTCTCTATGCTAATTCTTTGTGGATTGTACATGAATATGCAAATTGGGAAAAACAATTCAGAAACAACATTTGAAATTAAAAAAACCATATTATTGGAAAAATCACTTGTGGGGAAAATGACACTGGAGCAAAAAACAGTGCTCGGAGTACTCATAGGAGTGTTGGTCCTAATGTTTACAATTCCATTGTGGCAGCCTGAAGGATCTTTTATCACAAATTCAGTAATTGCAATCTTGGGAGGAATTTCCCTCTTTATCTTACCTAAGACTAGATCAGAAAGTTTGCTGAATTGGGCAGGAATTGAGAAACTCCCTTACGGTTTATTGTTTTTACTAGGAGGAGGATTCGCATTATCTTTAGCATTTATGGATTCAGGATTAGCAACTTGGATTGCACATTCATTATCGTTTGTTGGGGACTATCCATTTGAATTGGTGATTGTGGTTTTGGTTGCAATGATCATGTTTTTGACAAATGTAAAATCAAATACTGCAACTGCAGCAATTTTCATTCCAATTGTCGGAACCATGGCCATGTTAAATGGATGGACACCACTGCCAGTGCTGTTTGCGATAACGATTGCAACATCATTTGCATTTCTTTTACCTATGGGAACTCCACCCAATGCCCTGATTTATGAAAAAGCTCAAATTTCAATCAAGGCAATGGTAAAACATGGATTGGTTCTCAACATAATGGCAATTGGATTGATCACGATATTTACAATAATGGTAACAACAAAAATTCTAATCTAAAAAACAGTTTATAATTTATAGAATCAGATGTGTTTGCCGGATAATTTGACTATCAACACAGGGCAATTCGATTTTGCCACTACTTCGGATGCAACACTACCAAGAACCAATTTTTTGAAGCCCGATCTACCGTGAGAGCCCATAACAATCAAGTCCATGTTATTTTGTTCAGCAAATAAAAGAATTCCATTTACAGCAGAAGGATTGTGAACAACATCAACGGATATGGATACATTGTCGGCAGAATGGATCTTTTTTATTTTATTCAAATCTTCTTTTGCCTTTACCTCCATCTCATCATGCACTTCTTGAGCTCGTGACCAGGACATTCCAGATGTATCAATATCACTTCCAATTACGGTCAACAAAGTTAATTTTGAATCAAATTTCTTGGCAATTTCCATTGCTTTATCCAAGGATAAATCTGCAAAACCTGTAAAATCATAGGGAACAAGAATGTTATTTATCATAGTTTTGTGAAGGCAATTTCAAATATTAAGATATATAAAAATTCCAAACGTGTCGTGATGTACAACAATACCAATTCATTGAATGATTTTTCGCTCATGCAGATGGTTTATTGTATCCGAGTTTGAGATGAAATCAAGCCAAAATAATCCAATCAAATAATTAGCAAAAATTTCCTGGCTAAAATGTGGAGCGTTTTTGGCATCACCATTTTTTAGCACAGACAGATTGTTTGCTTCCTCACAATTTGTATGATTTAACTCATGTTATAATATACGATTAGAGATTGTTAAGACAAGAAATAATTGATTCCAATCTGAATGAAATCAATTAGAAGGGAAGTCATTTTTGGGAAAGATCCTGTTTTGATCAAAAAATAAATTTTAAAAAATCATCTAAAAAGATCTTCATGTTCAGACCGAATTAATTCATCTATAGCATATTCACCAGATTGAAAAGAACACCCACGAACTATAGCAAAAGGGCATTTTAATGATTTGCCCATAACCAATTCTGATGCAGATGCAAGTTCATCTGCAATCGCAATTGCCGTAACACGTAATACTTTATTAAAAGAATCCTTTGTTCCTGCATAATCTAAAATTGGATTTAACCCAGAGATTCCAATTGCATGATTTGTTTGCCCCATTCGAAACGGTCGACCAAAAGTGTCAGAGATTATAACTGCGACATTTTTGTTGGACTCTTCTAAAATTTTCTTTCTGATTCTTTGTGCAGATGCATCTGAATCAACAGGAAGTAAAGTGGCATATCCTTCTTCTACGTTGCTTTCATCAATTCCAGCATTTGCACAAATGAATCCATGATGAGTTTCAACTATCAAGACACCATTATTCATTCTGATAATTCGTTTTGATTCAGACAAAATCAATTCAACGATACGTGGATCCTTTTGGTATTGAGAACCAATACCTTCAGCCAACAAGGAAGGAGTTATTGTAGATAGGTCTATCAAACGTCCTTCTTGTTTAGAGATTATTTTTTGTGCAACTACCAAAATGTCACCATCAGTTAGTTTTTCAGACTTTAAAATGAGATCAGAGAGATCATCAGAAGATTCGATCTCTTTTTCAATATGTATTGGGAGTATTTGCAAGTACAATATCTGAACATACAGACTAAAAAATTGTTTATGCAGGGGATGTAGAGTCTAATTCGAGTTTGTAATGCTTGTTAATAATATCTATAATTTTTGATAGATCTTTTTCTTCCAAAGTGGTCGTAGCCAGATCTTTTACGATATCTTGAGCACGATACGCAATCCCCAATCCGCACACGTCAAATAGTTTTACATCGTTTGCACCATCCACAACACAGACAATATTCTCTTTTTTCTCACCCCATTCCTCGATTTTCATTCGTGCAGATTTTGATTTATCAGAATCCACATTAATTGTGACACCGTCTAATTTACCATCTTTGAATATCAATTCATTTGAAAAAACATAGTCCAAATCCAATTCTTTTTTCAGTCTGTGCATCATTAGACTGAAACCACCAGATACAGCCATCAATTTCCATCCTGCTGCTTTTAATGTCTTACATGCTTTTTTTGCACCAGTCATTATAGGCAGTCCATCAGACACTTCTTGACAAATTTTTTCATCCAATCCTTTGAGGGCAGCAACTCTAGTTCGCAATCCTTCCTCCCAATTGATTTTTCCTTGGATACCCTGTCTTGTAATTTCCCAGATTTCATCTTCTTTGTGGATCTTTTCTGCAAGAATTGGAAGATATTCTTCATCATACAAAACCCCCTCAACATCAAAAATTATTAACAATAGATTTCTGATTTGGAAAAAAATCGCTAATTATATTAAAGTAGTGACCATGTTTTCATTGATTAAACATCGATCAATCTTTGAAAAAGGAAAGACGCATAGTAATCCAGATACCGATATCCCTAACCTTTGAAAAAAAAGCAAGCAGATTAATTGGAAGAATCAAAGGGGGACATTACTAGATGAAATTTGCGAGGCATCATAAATTCACGCCGAAAATGGTTCAAGCCTCTATAGATTCTACTTTGTTGGATCCTCTCCATTCCTTTAAATTTAATTTAAAATCTCTCCATATCATGAAATTAATTTTCTTTACGTTACTTCCATTAATCTTGTCAACTGGTATTGCTCCTATCTTTGCAGAACATATGGACTCACATCATGATAATTCTATGAAAAACTCTAAAATGAATGAAAACACAATGGGACAACGTCATACTCCACATAATGGGATCTGCGCACCAGGGTTTGCATCTCTAGGTGAGATATGCGTACTAGATGACAGATGTGGCCCAGGTGCATATGCAGGAAAAATCTGTATGATGGATGGTGAAATCAAACCCTATCTAAGACCACTTCATCAAAAACATGCTGGAATCTCTGTTGAAAATATTATTTGTGCAGAAGGAAAACATTTGATGTTCAAACATCATGATGCAACTCCCGCATGTGTAAATTCTAATTCTATTGACAAGCTAAAAGATAGAGGTTGGCAAACTGAAAAACCAGTAATTGCCTGTACTATGGAGTATGATCCTGTATGTGGTGCTAATGGAATAACATATGGGAACATGTGCGGCCTTCGTGCAGAGCATATGGCAATGAAATATCCTGGTGAATGTGTTTTACCATCTTCCACGAATTCAAACAAACCATTTTCACTGTATCCAAGTGAATTAGAACAACAAATGACGTTAGATCCTAATTTAGTGGTTATCGATATGCGAGAGCCAGATTCATACATGAAGGGACATATTGACGGTTCTTCAGTTGATGTGATGGAGGGTGCAACACTTGAGAAGAGAATCAAAACAATGTTTGGCAGAATTCCCGAAGTAGCACAAAGTATCCACATAGTGCTTGTCGGAGATTCCGAAAGCAAGGCATTAGATTCAGCCCAAATTATGAATAACGCAGGAATCAAAACATCTTATCTTGTAGGGGGAATTGAGTTATGGAATGATAATCTTTCAACAAAAATAACTCCAACTTTGACATCTTCAGAAGAACTGTATCGGCAATTACAAAACCAAGACGACATCTATCTTCTTGATGTTCGAGAGCCTTCTGAATTAGAAGCAACTGTGATTTCTGGAAGCAAAAACATCCCACTATCTGATATTTTCATTGAAGGAAATTTATCTGAAATTCCAACTGACAAACCGGTAGTAGTTATTTGCGGATCTGGAAACCGTGCAACCATTGCAACGTATGAGTTAGCACAGCATGGAATAGATTTCCAAGTTTTAGAGGGAGGTATCAAAGCATGGGATGACTATCTGGAAGAGAACGATCTTCCCAGACATTGAAAATCTTCTATCGGTGTCATTTTTATCTCCAAAATGGTGAACTGATTCCCGCAGATCTGAGTCAAGATTGATTTTAGAATTTGATATTTACGAGAGCGTCGTGTTTCTACGCACAAACGTAGGATTCCTGTTTTTATCGGTAATCAGTAAAAATGGTATCCCCTTTTCGTTCCTAGGTTTACGCTGTGTTTTCAATCAGACTGGATAATTTTTTGATAAATGAATTTGTCAGTATAGAGGCTACCAGAGGGAATAAACGCGTCCTTGACTGGCGCCTCGGACTCATGAAAGAAAGTTTAACAATTACAATAGCACTGGAAAGTAGCAATGAAAAGGACATACGATTATTCCTTTTTAACCATGACGTATTACCTCAAAACTAAATGACGTTTTGTCATGTTTTACAGAGTTTGTATTGATTGTTTCACCAATCAGTCTGAACATCTCTGAATACATCTCGCATTGATGAACAGACCAACCTATGCCTAGCTCGTGCCTTTGTTTGAATAGTACCAGCCCTGGCTTTTCCTTTGGGATCAGTTTTCTGTCATTTTCCATGTTCCATTCCACTATCCTCTTTGATAGTTCCGCAAAGTCAAGATCGTCATTCTGCCACTTCATTTCACTAATTACATATTTTGCATTCTTTTTTGCAATCCTAGCTATATTTTCTTCGGGTAATGTGTTGATCAGATTCTTGATGATTTCTCCTGCCAGAGTAATGTCTCCCCTCTCCTGCTTTGATTTCATGAAATGTATCCAGTCATGAATGATTCTTGCAGCCATTGAGGATTTGTTGGATCTTTCCTCTTCCACAATGCGGGCAAACTGCTTCATGTCCTCCTCATTTAACCGTACACCAAACATCTCACCCTTTTTGACCATGAGCATAATCCAGAATGACACTATTAATTTGTTAACAAAGTTAACGTTGTTACAAGGAAGCATATATGCTACAAATCAAAAATTAATTCATGAAAACACAAAATAAAAAATCAGCACACGGAATCATGGGCAACGGTGACGATTTCAAGAATTGCCCATATTGCGGACAAAGCAAGATTCCCTTCAAGCTTGGAGTATGTATCTGTGGAAAACAGGTAGGTGCCATACAGTATGTCGAGAGTCCATCTAGGTTTGCAAAAAACCACTATTCTCATATTGAAAATGCAGGGATCTCTACAATCAACGAGTTGGCGTAAAGATGGTGTCTCAATGTCAATGTAGATGCAGAGTAATGTTGGCAGAATATTTCTCTGGCCCCTTCAACATTTTAAATCAAATTGAAATCCACATTCATGATCATGAATACAACAAATACCTGATGAGCGTGATCATATGTTAGTAAAATCATGTTCGCCAAATTGTTGGTGCAAGAATAATAAAAAATCACCTAGAGATGACAAAATTTTTGGATATTTACCAGAGGTCAAAAGGGCATGACGGGTAATATCAGTTATTATGAACAGGAGTTTAGTCAACCAACACCAAGGCATCTGGAAAAAGAGAAGACCAAAGAAAAGCATTTAGAGTTTTTTGGAAAATCTCAAAATTCCGTCGTATGCATTGTGGACATGATTGACTCAACTAAGCTGGCTTCACAAATTCCAGACACCAAACTAAGTATCTTTTATTCCACTTTTCTTAACAGCATGGCAGAT
>Ga0224506_10001043_pt1 | contig 20495 bp, 33 predicted proteins | sample SF_Jan12_sed_USG_2_FD_169108 | JGI IMG/M metagenome (GOLD analysis project Ga0224506, IMG submission 169108) | Sediment microbial communities from San Francisco Bay, California, United States - SF_Jan12_sed_USGS_8_1 | ecosystem: Environmental > Aquatic > Marine > Sediment | place: USA... | reverse complement strand
ATTTTTGTGAACCGACAGTGGGGATGAAAAGCCGGGATATTGCGAACTAATGAGGGATATATCGGGATAGAAACAAATAAAACAAAGACTTAAGGAGGTAAGCAAAAAAAATTTTGCAAAAAGTTAGGGCATTAAAACGACAGGTTAAATGAAATAAACAAGAATAAAAAATGATCAAAACCGACAGGTTAAATGAAATAAAAAAACGACTAAAAAAGCGGCTTAGGAAGTTTTAAAATTCCTTTGAACGGCAGTTAAAGACATGACTAAGGCCGCGACCCACCCAATTATTGACCATCCCAAAAGCACATTCAAAACAATGATAGCCACCCAATTGTGGTGGTTTCTAAAAAGAGCAACCAATGAGGGTATGAAGTAAACCGCTAATATTACTATTTCAGTCATGGTGATTTTTCAATGTTTCCAATATCCGGGTGGCACCTGCTTGGGTTAAGTTCCCCGTGACTAAAAGTTCTTGCACTAATGCCGTCCATTCAACGCCGGGATTGAATCCCAGTTCCGCAAGTGTTGCGGTTAAATATTGCGTAGAAGTTTTCATGCTGTCACGCAATGACTTTTCCCTGTCTTCCTGGTTTTCAGGGTAAGCGCGGCCTCTTTCCGCCACTCCAGTTTCAGGGTGGATTCTTTCAGGCCCGGTGCCTGTTAAAAGCCAATTCAACCCGATGCCATCCAAAGCTAGTTTTGCGCATGTTTTAGCGCCAGGCGGTGAACCCTGATTCCACATGTTGGAAAAACTAGACGGATCAATGCCGAGCCGCTTTGCAAATACAAAGGGCTTTTCATCGCCTATGGCCTTTTCCAGTCGGTGCCTAAAATTTCCATCTTTATAGGATTTCATAAGGGGTTGATTTTACTGATACCCATGGAAAACACCAAAAAAACTTTCATAAAAAACTACATATATCTATACAAAAGATTGACAGACCTAGTCTGTATATATATATTCAGTCTAAATATTTATATATCAATATGATTTATCTAGTTAGGATTGATGAATTGAAACAAGATTGGCACCCGGCGGATATCGCGGCGGCACTTAAAAAACGCAATCAAACCTTTATTGGTTTATCCAAGGCGCACGGTTATGCGACCAACGCCGCCCATGGGGTGTTGTATCGGGCTTGGCCAAAAATGGAACGTATTGTGGCCGACGCCATCGGCGTATCACCCAAGAAAATTTGGCCATCTAGGTATCAGGCCCGGAAGAAAAAAAGACAAGGAAAAGCCAATGGCCGAAAAAGAAAATAGTCTGGATTTGCTTGGCGTGATGGATGAAAAAACCCGCGCCACACTTTCCATGATGATCACAGATTCAGGACTAAATCGGGAAGAAGTTGCCGAACGCCTAGGCGGCCTAGTGGGGCAGGCTGTTACAAAAGACACTATTAACGCATATACCGCAATTACACGCCTGAACTATAAATTTCCATTTTGTTGGGCCGCACCGTTTGAGTTGGTGACGGGTTCAATGGCATTGACTGAGTTACACGCCCAGGCCCGTGGCGTGCCGGTGTTGTCTGATATCACCGCCTTAAATGATGAGTTAGGTCGAATAAATAGTCTTTTAAATCTTTTGCAAAACCAAAAAAGAGTCATCCTTGCAATGGTTGGGGGTGATCATGGCTTGGTATAGCGCCAAGGAACTTGAAGGCTTGCCCGGTGTTCCCGCCAATGCACGTGACATACGCAAAAAAGCGCAACGTGAAAAATGGTTATCACGTGAAGTGAAAGCCAAAGGTGGGCCGGGTGGCAAAAAAATAAAATACCATATCACAAGCTTACCCGAAGAAACCCAGGCATGTTTGAATCCGAGCCATGGCCAGCATGTTGAACATGGCCGTGATGCTGGCCGTGAAAAGGCGTTATCACACACAATAAGCGCAACCGTTGAAAGTGACAAAAAGCAGCATTCACTTGCTCAGGCTATTAAGAACACAGGCAAAGAAAACCGGCAAAACGCACGCTTGCAAGTTATTTTGGCCTTAGCTCAGTTTCAGCGTTCAGTCAAAAGAAAGGCGACACAAGCCACCCACGATTTTGTGAACCGATACAACCACCGTGAAGCCGGTTTGGTTGACGCGTGGGTGTATGAGCAAATCAAAGTTGTTAGCTATGTCACTTTATGGCGATGGAAAAGAACCATTGAAACCCAAGGCGCGGGGAAACTCTGTGGAGAGTATGCGAAACGCAACACGCAAAACTTGATCGATAAGCAACCTGATATCGCCGACTTTATCCGCGGAATGTTAACAGAATTCCCACATGCCAAAGCCGCAAGTGTGATACCTGCAATAGAAACGCGCTATTCAAACCGCCCCGACATCAATTTGCCAAGCCAGCGCACGGTTGAACGCTGGATAAATAATTATAAAAAACAGCACGCGCAATTATTCACTGCCATATCGAACCCGGACAAATGGAAAAACCAATTCATGGTGGCCTATGGTTCACTTAGTGAAGACATCACCGCATTGAATCAAGTTTGGGAACTCGACAGCACGCCCGCCGATTTAATGCTAACCGATGGCCGCCACAATATTTTGGGCGTGATTGATGTTTATACGCGCCGCCCCAAGTTGCTAGTGTCAAAAACATCTAAAGCCGTGAGTGTCGCCACCTTATTGCGTTCAGCCTTGTTAGATTGGGGTGTGCCTCAAACTGCAAAAACGGACAATGGCGCGGACTACAAAAGCCAACACATCACCCGTGTATTAATGGATTTAGGTATCAATCAAGAGCTATGTCCGCCGTTTCAACCGTGGCACAAACCGCACATTGAACGTTTTTTTAGAGCTTTCAGCCATAGTATTTTTGAATTGTTACCGGGCTACATCGGCCATGACGTAGCGCAACGCAAAGGCATTGAAGCACGCAAAGCTTTTTCTGATCGACTATTCAAAAAGGATGCAATTATTGACGTGAAAATGTCGTCTGAGCAATTGCAACAATTTTGTGACGATTGGATTGATGACATATATATGCATCGCATCCATAGAGGCATTAGCAGCACTCCATTGCAAATGGTTGTGAACTGGCGCCACCCTATTCAACGCATCACCAATGAACGCGCCTTGGACATCTTGTTGGCCACTGCGCCCAATGATAATGGGTTCAGAGTGGTGGGCAAAAAAGGCATCCGTCTTGATCACTACCACTACATTGCCGTTGAACTTGAAGCCTACACCGGCCACAAAGTTCACGTGCGTTTTGATCCACATGACATGGGCCGTGTATATGTGTTTGGTGGTGATAATCTCGATTTTGTGTGTGTCGCAGAAGCGCCCGAACTCACCGGCATATCACGCAAGGATGTGGCAGAAGCGGCGAAACGTCGCCAGCGTGAACGCATCCAGCAAGCCAAGCGCGAACTAAAAACCAAGGCTAAGAATTTAAACATCAAAAACATTGCCGCGGAAATAATCGAGCAAGCGCAAAGTCAAAATGGCAACGTGTCAATGTTTCCCAAATCATCTGAATCTTATACTTCAAACGGTTTAAATGCATCGGCGAAAGCCGCACAAGCCAACGAACCCGCAACGCTAAAACCTGACGTTATTGGTGATGATGAATTTGCAAAGCGCCGGGAAAAAATCATTGCACAACAGCAAGCCGCCGCCGTTCAACAACCAGTGTTTAACACGCCGTTTGAACGTGCCATGTGGATTGCGATGCAACAACGTGAACGAATTTTAACGACGGAGGAAAGCGGCTACTTAGAACGATTTCAAAAAGAACACCCAGGGAGTTGGAAAAATTTGGTTGATTTAATAAAGGCCCGTTACGGCGAGTCTTAAAAAAACACATTGGAGGAAACACAACCATGCATCACAAAATGGCCATTGTTAAAAATGTACTAGTTGCGCAAGCCGCGTTTGAAGCTTTGCAAGAACGTAACGTCAACTTACCCGGCATGGGGCTGATTTATGGAAAGCCGGGCTACGGTAAAACCACCGCTATCACTTGGTTAGTGAATCAGTATAACGGTGTATTTGTGCGGGCGGGTGCGACATGGACACCCACCGCGATGTTATCCACCATCTTAACGGAACTAGGCGTGGAACCGTCCGGGCGTTTAAATACTTATGTTGATTCAATTTGTGAACATCTTGCCATCACCGGGCGTCCATTGTTTGTTGATGAAGGTGACTATTTGTTGGATGGTTCAAACGTCAAGATGATTGAAACCTTGCGCGATATACACGACATCACCCAAGTACCGGTGATGGTCATCGGTATGAATGGCATTGAAAAGAAAATCAAGCGCCGTTTGTTATTGGCTCGACGTGTCACCCAGTGGGTAGAGTTTAAACCCGCAGACCAAGAAGACGCCCGCATTGTTGCCGACACGATGTGTGAAATTAGCGTTGCTGATGATTTGCTAGCGCGTCTTTACGATGCCGCTAGTGGTTCCATCGGTTTGATGGTGGTAGGGCTGGCGCGTATTGAACAATTAGCCAAGGCAAATGAATGGGGAGGGGTTGACGCGCTCACATGGGGGGAACGTGAATTTTTCCTTGCTCGTGCATCTGTAGTGTAAATCAAAATGACGGACGCGGACGAAGCAAAACAAAAGGTTTGGCAGTCCATGCGCATCTTGCGCAAGTTCAGCAAACCGCAATTAGCCATTGCATCAAATGTGCACATTGATCTAGTCAACTATTATGTGCGCATTTTGTTGCGGTCAAATGTAATTGTGAAGTTTCAAAAACGGGCCAATGGTCAGCCGGGTGTATATGACGTTTACCGTATTGCCCGCGACCTTGGGCCTATTGCGCCCAAGTGTGAGAACATCAAGCAACTGATTGCACAACACGAACAACGCAAACAAAATAATAATAATTTAAAACCAAAAATAAAAACAACATTGCCCGCATCCAATCAAGTGGACGCAGAACCCACGGATATTGGCGTCAACAAATACCGGCTTTTTGCTTGGAAGTGCAACGCGTGTGACTACGATCAATTGACTATTTATTCTGCCATGCGGCGGTTTGGTCGTAGTCTGTCAGAACGTTACCTGATGACGCAAGTGCAAAACCAAGCGTGTGCACGCAAGTATTTAGACGCACTCACACAGACCGGATATGTGCGCAAAATCATGTTAGCAAATTGCCCACACTATCAATTAATCAATGCCAAGGATGGCATCACGCCCATATTGCGGCAAGACCAATTATACAACGCCGCAACAGGCGAACTTATAAGAACAGGGGTAAACAATGGATGACTGGATTTCAGTTTTAAAAGAGGAGTGCGATCGCACAAGCCAATCAGAGGTGGGCCGAATAATCGGCTATTCGCCCGCGGTTGTAAATCAAGTTTTAAAGGGCACTTATGCGGGCAACCTTGACAATGTTGAACGCAAAGTGCGCGGGGCACTCATGGGTCGAACGGTTGAATGTCCGGTGATTGGTGACATACCGTTGCAACGCTGCATGGAGCATCAAACCAAACCGTTTAAACCCACCAATAGTTTGCGTGCGCGGTTGTTTCGTGCGTGCAAAACATGCGAACACAACAAACGGAAGAAAGGAAAGTAAATGGTAGATGAATCACACGTTGAAGTTGATTATGAATTCAGCCAACAAAACCAAAACATACTTGCCGCCGCCCACAACGTGGCCAACGCGGTTGTTGAATTGAATGCAATGGGACACACCGTGGTATGTGTGCGGATTGAAAGCAAACCCGTTATGGTAATTGATTACAACCCACAAGGAACCAAGTTTCAAAACGTGAACCAATCCCGCCGCAATCGTGAAAATTTTAACTTTGTTTTGTTTGGCAATGTGCAAGTGCAATGGAGGATGAACTAATGGAAATCACGACTGATTGGGCAATGCTTGGCGGATTCTACTTTTGTGTGGTTGCCGGTTTTGCGTTGGGTTTTTTGTTTTCGTCGATGTTATGGGCGAGGGGTGAGGATATCGACCCGGAAGAAAATTTGGGGGATGAATGTTTGGTGCATGTTGATTTTTCAAAAAAAGCATATCAAGAAGGGGTGAAGCATGAATCAGCCAGCCACCACTAACATGCGCCAAGATGCAAAAGGGCGATGGGTTCCAGTGGACACCATTGCCGCCATTGACTTGTTGCGTGATGAAACCGTGCGGCAAATTGTTGAACAAGCTAAATCATTGCAAATTCAAATGGCAGCATTCAAAGCCAATACATTGAAAGCCGTTCAAGATTTTGTTGAGTTGTCCGCGCAAGATTATGACAAAGCCTTTGGTGGTAAAAAGGGGAATGTTTCGTTGTGTAGTTTCGATGGGCACTACAAAGTTCAACGCGCATTGCAAGATCACATTGACTTTGATGAACGGTTGCAAGTTGCTAAAAGTTTAATAGATCAATGTATTCAAAAATGGTCAGCCGGTGCACGTCCCGAAATAGTGGCGCTAGTCAATGACGCTTTTCAAGTTGACAAGCAAGGCAATGTTTCAACGGTTCGCATTTTAGGATTGCGCCGTTTAGATATTCAAGACCCCACTTGGTTGAAAGCAATGGATGCCATTAGTGATTCAATTATGGTGAGCGTGACAAAAACATATTTGCGCCTATATGAACGTGATGGACAAGAAGGTCAATACAAACCGCTTTCGCTCGATTTAGCTTCATTGCCATAGTCGAAGCCATCCACAAGGAAACCGTGTGGTTAACGGAACCAGCGGGCACTTGTTACTCCGCTTGGGAACCCGCCGAGTGGCGCACGATACGTGCTAGTTTTAGTGAAAGGAATGAAACATGATCACCCAAGAACAATGGCAAGACGTTGAAGAAAAACTAAAGAGTTTCTACAACATCGTTTGTTTGAATTGTGATGGTTATAAACTTGAGTTGTGCCTACAGCGCACTAGTCAAATGGAAAATCATATTGGTTTCTATGTCAATGGAGTTTTTAAAGGCAAATGGATTCTAGAAGATTGTGAAGAACGCCGCCGTTTTTTCCGTCCTGTTACACGAAAAGTTTTTCCACTGGCTACACGTCAACGAGTGAAAAAAGCCTATGGAAAAAGAGAGTATGCCAAACAGGCGGAACAATGGGAAAAATCATCAACTTACTATCTGTCTCATTGGAAAAGTTTTAAGCGCCTTAAATCACACTTGATTAAACATAACAACAAGATTGAACTAGTCGAGAAAAAATCATGAGCAAGCAGCAATGCATGGTTTTACGCCGTCATTTAGCGCCGTTAAAAAATGAATTTTTGGACAACTTATTGGAGCAAGCCGATATCATCCGCGGCCACCTGGAAGCCGCCATTGCCACGTGTGAACGTTGTGGTGAAGACATGGCAATGGCGAAACAGTCCCTAAGCGAATTCAAGCAACTGGAACGTGCCGCGCTTGTGCAGGCGGATAAGGAATTGGACGGCGTACCGTCCTATGGTCGCTACCAATCGGAATGAATTCTAGCAAAAAAACCAAAAGGAGTGTTAACAATGTGCAAGTGTATTGAAAAAGTGAACGAAAATCTAAAGCCTAGTAATTTGGTGTTAGAGGTGCCTTGCAGGGTAAGCATGGGTTCACTGGATTTATTGAGCCAACGGATAGTGGTTAAGGTCTCTAAGTTAGATAAGAAAAAGCGCGGCGCCGTGCCTAATGTGTTTGCGTCATATTGTCCTTTTTGTGGTGAACAATATGCCGATTGAAACCAACAGTAAACGCCTAGTTCAAAAAATTCACATTGCTGCCAAGCAATTGGGCATTGCTGATGATGACGGTGATGCCGCGCACCTAAGTAGCTATCGAAACCTATTAAAAGATATTACCGGCAAAACCAGCACCACCAAAATGAATTTGCCCGAACTGCAACGCGTGATGGATCACTTGAAGTCGTGCGGATTCAAGGCGCAAAAAAAAGTGGGCACCTTTCCAGGCCGCCCGAACAACATTAACACTGAACCTATGTTGCAAAAAATTGAAGCGTTGTTGACCGTACAACGCTTGCCGTGGAGCTATGCCGACGCCATCGCCAAACAAATGTTTAAAATTGAACGCGTGGCATGGCTTAAAGCCGCTACACAATTTAGTGCCGTAATCACTGCATTAACAGAGAGGGCAAAGAAATCGGGAATGGACGTTGAAGAATGGGGCCGCTAATACTGACAGCCCGACGCAAACAAATCATGCAACTAGTGTGTGATGGATTAACCAATCCCGAAATCGCCAAAAGCTTGCACCGATCACCGGACACTATCCGGCAAACTTTGCATATTGTTTACGAACAACTAGGTGCAACAAATCGAGCGCAAGCCGCGGCAATTTTTACCAAACAACAAATGGAGGAATATACAATGCCAAGAACAAAAATAAACACCACATGGTTGAACTTGTTACCTAACTATTGGGAACATCGGCCCGAAGTCATGCAACCATACACCGCACACATCAAAAGCCAAAAATTCACGTTTGTGACCAATGGTTGGTTCATGGTTGCTTTGAAAAATGTTTCGGATGAAATGTTCCAACCCTACGCCACCGCGTTCACTAGTCCGGTTAAAAAGGAAGGCGTAGAGTCAATGCTAACCTATGAAACCGACACCGTGGGTGTGGTTGAGTTTGACAGGTTGAAAAAATGGGCGGGAAAAAACCAAATCACCCAATGCAAAGTTGAGTGTATCCTCGCCGACGATCCAGACTATGTATGCGGTGGTCCATGTGGCCGTAGCCGGTTCGACCAAGGAAAAATTTTGGGTGAATGGTTGAATCGCGTGCAACTTGCGTTTGCTTTTCATTATTTAGAGGCCAACGTGGTGCGAGTTTTTAAGATGCCATTAGATAATGACCAAGAAAAAGAAAACAAACGTGAACCCATTGTGTTTGATACCGACCAATGGCGCGTGATTTTAATGCCAAGGACTGAACCCATAAAAGGCCAACACACCAACGAATTCACCGACTGGTTCGACGTGGACGAACCCGAAACCGAAACCCACCACACCCAAGCGCCGGTGGAACACGCCCCATGCTGATCACGTGCCCATGTTGTGGTGCACGACAATCGCTTGAAGCGTGTTTGCAAGATGAAGCCGCCCGCGAAGCCGTTGCCGCCGCATTGAATTTGCCCAAGCCGTTAAGTGGTTTAGTTATCCGTTATCTTGCGTTATTCCGGCCACAAAAAAATGCATTGTCGTGGCACAAAGCGGCTAGTGTTTTAAAAGAACTTAATGACGTCATTACAAAGGGGAGAATCAAACGTGGTGGGCGTGATTGGGTTGTAACCCAAGATATGTGGGTGGCCGCACTTGAACAAGTGGTGAGCCGTGACGGTATCACCCGCCCACTAAAATCACATGCATATTTATTGGAAGTGGTTGCCGGTTTGGCGAACAAAACCGAAGGCCAAAGCGAACGCAAAAAAGAAACCCAAGCCAAGCAGCGGGTGAAAGTGCACATAGCTGGTGACGCCAACAAACCTACCGCGCCCGTGCAAATAGGGCAACGCTTGGGTGACATGCGGAAAAAACTCACATGAATATCAACGCCGATGATTTACCCGAAACTATAAAAACGCTAGCCGATGAAATTGGCTTACCCGCCACTATCAAATTGGTGCAACGCTTTGGTGGCATCATGTCATTGTGGGTGCCGGTGCGATTTGAAAACGCCAACGAGCTTTTGCGTGTCATCGGTGAAGATGCCGCACGGGTGTTGTGTGCAATTTATGGTGGCACCTATTTGTCCGTGCCCAATTGCAAATTGGCGATTGCAAAAGCCCGCAACCATCAAATACAACGCGATTACGCCAACGGCATCAAGCCGCGTGAACTTGCCATCCGTCATGGCATCACGGAACGTTGGGTGTGGGCCATCATTGAACACCAAGCGCATGAAGACGGTGACGAATCCAAACAAGTTGCATTGTTTTAAAAACCCTATTAGCATAATCATCAAACCTATCAACAACCCATCACTGAACTAGTTCAGCATTAAACCCCGCTTAAAAACGTTTTACAGTCCCTTAAAGTCTGCACCACGTCGCGTGCAACTACGACAGGGAATAGCAAACACATGGCCACCGGATTCAGTGCAACGTTTTGGTTGAACCTAATCACGTTTGTGTATTTGGTTTTATTGAACGTTTATATATTCGCAAACAACCGACACCGCGCAACTCAATCACAGCTTGTCGAGCTTGAAAAAGAAATGGACAAGCGCATGGATAAGTTAAGTGCCGAAGACCACCGAATTGAAAACCAATGCCATGCCTTGGCAAAGTCTATGGAAGGACTAAAAACCAAAGTTAATGTCATGCCTGACCATGACGACCTGAAACAAATCTATGAGCGCATTGAGCATGTCAATCAATCCATGCGTGGCACTGAACGCGCCTTGCACGAACTCAAGGGGACCATAGAACCTGTGCAAAGCAGTTTGAAATTAATTACCGAATATTTAATGCAGCAAAACAAAGGGGGCAACTAAGTGAGTTTTGAACAGCATCAAACCGAAGACCGACGCTTGGTTATTTTAAAACTTCTCGAACAAGCCAACCAATACACCATCAATGAATTTTTAATGCGCACTGCGTTGGAACAATTTGGCCATGGTGTGGGTGCTGATCGTCTGCGCACTGATCTGACTTGGTTAAAAGACCAAGATTTGATCATGATTGATAACCCCGGTGGTGTCTACGTGGCCACCGCTACACTTCCCGGTATTGATGTGGCCCAAGGTCGCATGGTGGTGCCGGGTGTGAAACGTCCACGGCCATAACATGGACGTGTTGGTGGAAGTCTGCATAGTTGAACCGCCCATCACTGCGGATGACGCGATCAATGCACGCAATTGGAAAGTGGGGGATATTGTCGATGTGCGCGGCATCAAGCCCGCCTTGGCCACCACCGATGGCAACGGGGACTATATACCCGTCATGGCTTTAAACATGAACCGCACCGCTTACTTGTTTGTGAAAAACATCAACGTACCCGCTTTGAGTATTGAAAAGTTAAAACGCGTTATTTGCCGCCCGGAACTTTCTGCAATTGATTCAATTGAAACGCGCCGATCTGTCATTGGTTTAACCTTGGATAGTACCGTGCTCACAGAATTGCAAACCAATCGCTATGCCACTATTAATGTGCTCGATTTATTTACCCGTGCACGATTTAAAACCGCGGCCCGCAATCTAGCCGTGGGGGATTTGTCCTAGTGACGGATTTCAATGCCTATTGGAACCCAAACAGTGTGGGTGGTGATGGCACCACAGCAGCGTTGACGGGCGCTAATGCCGCGTATGCGAGTTTAGCAAGTGCGGAACTCAACGAGCAACGCAACTTGGTTACACCCAATGACACATTAAAATTAAACGGCGCAGGAAACAGCACCGCCGATACCACCGCCGCCACGTTCAGTGGTTGGACGTTAAGCGCCACCAATCGCGTCACCATTGAAGGTGACAACACCGGTGCGGTGTGGGATGAAACCAAGGCCCACATGAAAGTAAACGGGCGTTGTATTAGTTTGCTTGATAGTTTTGTCACTGTGAAAAACATGCAATTGATGTCTGGTACCACGGGCGCCAATGATCAAGCGGGCGTGGAAATTACCAACACCGGCGGCCATATCATCACTGACAACATCATGCGCTTGGATGTGTCCGCGTATGCAGCCAACGCCGACCGGCTTTATGGCGTGAGTGAATACACGTCTTCCGGTTCACTTCCCGATGGCAACGTGATCATTGCGAACAATATCATATATGACTATCAGCACGGCACATTCACATTTACGGGGCGCGGCATTTATGTGCGGCAAAGTGATGCGCTTGGTAATATTTATGCGATTTACAACAACACCGTTGTGAATTGTCAACGCGGAATATGGGCGCGATCAACCATCGGCACATCCGCCTTGGCAAAAAATAACATTGTGCAAGATTGCGTTGCAGATTACTACGACACAGGCTTTGACACTGTTAACAGCGCCACCAACTTGTCAAGTGATGCCACCGCGCCCGGTGTATCGGCGATCACCAGCACCGCACTAACCTTTGCAAACAAAGCCGCCGATGATTTCAGATTGGACAGCACCGACACCGCGGCCATCGGTGCGGGCACCGACTTGTCCGCCGATTCGGTCTATTCATTTAGCGTCGATATTGAAGACGACACCCGGCCCACGAGCGCGTGGGATGTGGGCGCGGATGAATACGTGGCCGCCGGTGGTGTTCACAATCTCACCGTTGCAAATGTTGGCAGCAACGTGGGCAATGAAAGCCTAGCCATCACGCAAGTGCAACAACTAAGTGTTGCCGATATCGCTAGCACCGTGGGCAATGAAAGCCTAACCATCACACAAGTGCAACAACTAAGTGTTGCCGATATCGCCAGCACTGTGGGGAATGAAAGCCCGACCATCACGCAAGTGCAACAATTGAGTGTTGCCGATATCGCTAGCAATGGCGGCGTGGATGTTTTGGCCGTCACTCAAACCGCAGAACACACCTTGGCTGTGGCCAATATCGCTAGCACCGTGGGTGTGGATAGTCCAGCCATCACACAAGTGCAGCAACTTAGCGTTGCCAACACGGGCAGCCCTGTGGCCATCGAGCAACCCAGCATCGCGCAAGTTCATCAACTAAGTGTTGCCGATATCGCCAGCAATGTGGCCGTGGATAGTTTCGCACTGGTCACCGGTGTTGGCTTGGGTTTGATTGACCAACCCATCACGCGTTCAGTCACCGTGCACATGAAAACCGAATCAAGCACCCAATTTTTTTATTCACTTAAAGTATGAGGAACCAAACATGAAAGCATGGCACAACAATGTTTTTGATAATGGCTTAAACCATATAGACACCAATTGCAACAAAATGGTGTTGTGCAAACAACCGCCCACTAGTTTTAACGAAGCTAATAATTTGGACACCGATGCACCCCCCGGATATAAAGTTGCGGAAGTTGTCATGGCCGCTGTGGATTTCACCGTGCAAGACCGCACCGGCGGTGGCCGTGAATGTGTGGTGGCCGCCAAGTCTGCACCGGCGTTGGATAATTCTTTGGGGAGTGATGATTTGCATGTGTGTCTATTAAATACGGCCACTAGTGAAGTGACAGTCATCACCGATGAAACCACGGATCAAGTCATCACTACCGGCAACACCGTCAACATTCCCAGTTTTACTGTATTTATGCCTGATCCGGTGTAAGCCAATGAGTGCATTTAAAAAGGCATTAAAGCTGTTTTTGAAATACTACCGCCACCACTTTGTTGAACCCATCAAAGAAATTGAATGGCGCGTCATTGCAAAAGAATTTTACCGCGCCGTCACTGAATGGTTGGAAATCGTGTTCATGATTGCATGTTTTGTTTTTTGGTTTGCAATCTCACCAGTGTTGGCTTTGCGTTCAGTGTACAAAAACTGGGGCCAGCCTAATGGATGAATTGGTTTATTTTGGCAGGGACAACCCCATTGTGCGCCAGCTATACAGCGGCGCCGATTTGGTGGGCGACCTGTCACCCGTGACCCGCGTGGTGTTGGTGTTGGAAAACCAAACCACCGCCATCACCATAGACAGTGACACAACGCCCGCGGTGTTTGATTGGACAACGCTAGGCCAAAGCAAAATTGAATTGCGATTGGGTGCGCACAATTCATTGATTGCCGCCGGTGAAAAAAAATATAACGCCTATTTAATCGTGTTCGACGTGGACAACACCGACGGCGTGGAATACAAACCTTTTCAACTGCGAACCATCACCGCGAAGGTGTAACCATGGCAAGACAATCCAGCATTAAACAACTACCCAACAAAATCCAAGCAGAAGTGGACAAACTTATCCGCGAAGGCAAACACACCATTGATGACATCGTGCAAGCTTTGCAAGCCATGGGTGGTGATGCGTCACGCAGTGCCGTGGGACGCTACGTTAAAAGCGCCAAAGAAAAAATGGAACGCTTTGCCCAAGCCCAAGAAGTGGCCAAAGTGTGGGTTGATCGTTTGGAAGATAACCCGCACGGTGATGTGGGCCGCTTGATTTCCGAAATGTTGCGCACCGTGGCCTTTCAAACCATTAGCACCATGGGCGATGATGATGCCAGCGTGAACCCTGGCCACATCATGTTCCTAGCCAAAGCCATCAAAGATTTAAGCAGTGCCGACAAAATCAGTGTTGATCGTGAAATCAAAATCCGCGATGAAATCAAAGCCAAGGCTGAACAAGTGGCTGAGCAAATCACCATCCAGGCTAAACGCCAAGGCTTGAGTGACGAGGCCGCCCAAGAATGGCGCAACAATATATTGGGGATATCGGCATGATGGCTAATTTGGATCTGTTTTTTAATCTGTTTTTATTTTGTTTAATCACATATTTTATGATTGGGTGGGTTTTATTTTTTTTCATTCGCTATTTTAATTTTGAAATTCACGGCAAGGTGTGGAGCGGTAGCCCTTTTTTTGTTTTTGAATGTGTGATTGCATGGCCGCGTGTGGTCAATGCCTTCATGAAGGGAATGCAATGAAATGAACCAAGCCGTGCAAAAAGTTGATGCCGTGCTCTTGCGCTACCAGCAAAAATGGATTGGCGACAAAGCAGATGTGAAGTTGTGCGAAAAATCCCGGCGCGTGGGTTTGAGTTGGGGTGAAGCCGAAGACGCCACCGAAATTGCAGCCCGATCAAAAGCCGCGGGCGGGATGGATTATTGGTATATCGGTTACAACAAAGACATGGCCCAAGAATTTATCCGCGATGTGGCCGGGTGGGCCAAAGGCATGAATGCGTTCATGGGTGAAATAGAAGAAGAAGTTATCAAAGATGAAGACAAAGACATATTAACCTTTGTTATCAAATTTTCTTCCGGCTTTCGTGTCACGGCATTAAGTTCACGCCCTTCCAACTTGCGCGGCAAGCAAGGTGTGGTCTGTATTGATGAAGCCGCGTTCCACGAAGACTTGGCCGGTCTGATCAAAGCCGCCATGGCTTTGTTGATGTGGGGTGGTAAGGTGCGCATTATTTCCACCCACAACGGTGACACCAACTTATTTAATGATCTAATTCAAGACGCCTTGGCAGGTAAAAAGCCCTATAGCGTGCACACCATTACATTTAAAGAAGCGCTTAAACAAGGTTTGTATAAAAGAATATGTTTGGTGCGTGGCATTGAGTGGACGCAAGCCGGTCAAGATGACTGGACAAAAACCATGTATGATTTTTATGGTGACGATGCCGCCGAAGAATTGGACGTGATACCCACATCCGGCGCGGGCACCTATTTGCCACGCTTGATGATTGAATCCGTGATGCAAACGGATATTCCTGTGGTGCGTTTAAGTTTGCCCGCGGGCTTTGAGCAGCAACCCGAACGCATCCGGGTGGCTGAAATCAATGATTGGTTGGATGAATATATCAAGCCCTTATTGGTAAAACTCAATCCCAACCAACGCCACTACTTTGGTGAAGACTTTGCCCGCAATGGTGACTTGACCGCCTTGTGGCCGTTGGCTGAATTGCAAAATCTGAATTTGCACACGCCCTTTGTTGTCGAGTTGCGCAACGTACCGTTTGAGCAACAAAAACAAATTGTGTTTTATATCATTGAACGCTTGCCGCGCTTTGTCGCGGGTGCCATGGATGCCCGTGGCAATGGCCAATATTTAGCAGAAGTCACCATGCAAAAATTTGGTGCCACCCGCATTGCTCAAGTCATGCTAAGCCAGGAATGGTATCGCAATAACATGCCACGATTCAAAGCCGCGTTTGAGGATCAAAGTATCAATGCGCCTAAGGATGCTGATGTGATGGCAGATATGCGTTGCGTAAAAATGGACAAGGGCGTGGCCAAAGTGCCAGACACAGCAAAAGTGCGCGGCGCCGATGGCAAAGACCGCCATGGTGACACCGCGATAGCGTTGGCCTTGGCTTTGTTCGCTGTGAAAACACTCAATCCAGCCGCCATTGAATACCAAGCGGCGACCGATACAACCTACACCGAAACCATGGACGACATGGGCGACGATTTTACTTTTGAAGGGGGTGGCGCATGGTAGCCATTGTGGATGTGCACGGCAATCCGATCCAGCTAGATGAAATAAAACAAGACCCACAAACGGCAAAAGTGGGGCACCTGCACCGCGAATTTGCAGACCACCCAAGCCGCGGTTTAACACCCAATAAGTTGGCCATGATTTTGGCCCAGGCCGAGCAAGGCGACTTGAAAGCCCAAAGTGATTTGTTTTTGGATATCGAAGAAAAGGACGGCCATGTGTTTGCAGAAATGCAAAAACGCCGCAACGCCATTTTGAATTTGGATTGGGACATTGTGCCACCGCACAATGCCACGGCCCAAGAAGAAAAATCCACTGAAATGGTCAAAGAGGTGTTGCAATCCATTGACCTAGAAGACACCTTGTTGGACATGACGGACGCGATAGGCCACGGTTTTTCCAACATCGAAATAGAATGGGAATTGAATCAAAAAATGTGGATGCCCGCGGCCTTGAATCATCGCCCGCCATCCTGGTTTCAAACCAGCCAAGACAACCAAAATGAAATCCGCTTGCGCGATCAAACCGGATTGGGTGAAGTGTTGCGGCCCTTTGGCTGGATTCAACACGTGCACCGCGCCAAGCCGGGTTATGTTACCCGCGCAGGATTGGTGCGCGTCTTGGCGTGGCCGTTCATCTTCAAAAATTATTCCGTGCGTGACTTGGCCGAATTTCTCGAAATCTTTGGTATTCCCGTGCGCTTAGGCACCTATCCTAGTGGTGCCAGTGACGCTGAAAAGTACACGCTTTTAAACGCTGTTACATCCATGGGGCACAATGCCGCGGGCATCATGCCCGAAGGCATGAGCGTGGAATTTAAGGAAGCCGCCAAAGGCAATGGTGAACCTTTTGGAATTATGATTGATTGGTGTGAGCGCAGCCAAAGCAAAACAATTCTAGGGGCCACGCTCACTTCCCAAACCGATAGTGGTAGCGGTGCCTTTGCTTTGGGCGATGTGCACAACGAAGTCCGCAAGGATTTGCGCGACGGTGACGCCAAACAAATTGCTCAAAGTGTCACCCGCTTTTTGGTCTATCCTGTGGTGGCGTTAAATGCTGGTATAACGGACATGCGACGATGCCCGCGTTTTATGTTCGACACTCAGGAATTTGCTGACTTGAAAGTCTTGTCTGAATCGGTGCCCAAGTTGGTTGACAGTGGTGTGCGTATACCCGTGAATTGGGTAAATGAACAAGCGGGTATTCCCGTGCCCGATGACGGGGAAGCCGTGTTGCAACGGCCCCAAGCCACTGCACCCGTGGCCGCCACCAAAACCGCAGCATTAAAACATGAACCCAACCACGTGGATGATGATGGCGTCAATGACCTAGTGGCCAGTCTTAGCCAAGTGACCGGCAGCGCCATTAATGATGTCATTGACCAAGTGCGCAACATCATCAACACCGCCCATGCCGAGGGCCAAGGATTGGAGTTTGTGCGCAGTGCCTTATCTGACTTATTAGATAGCAGCGACTTGGAGCCACTCACCGGGGCTATTCAACATGCAATGGCCACCGCCGATTTGGCCGGGCGTTATGACGTGAACCAGGGCAAATAGCCGCAAGACACATAAACCGAATCTAAGCCGATTGGAGGCGTGTAAGTGCATAGGTGGTGCGTTGGCTTGGGTGAAAACGATTTAAAAGATTCAGGGAAAAATTAAAAGGGGTTTAGCACTGCATCATGGCCATCACAACCACCCAATTGCCGTTTGATCAAGCGATCCGCTTTTTTCGTCAAAAAGTACCCATCCCCACCGATGCATGGAATGATTTATGGCAAGAACAACATGACGCCGGATTCATGGTTGCGGGCGCAATGCACGCCGATATCTTGGGCGACTTTGCCGAGGCCATTGATAAAGCCCTAAGTGAAGGCACCACCTTGGCCGAATTCCGTGATGATTTTGACAATATCGTGGAACGCCATGGGTGGGGTTACAACGGTGGGCGCGATTGGCGCACCCGCATAATCTACCAAACCAACATCCGCCAAGCGTACAACGCTGGACGTGAAGCCCAGTTTGCAGACCCCGTCTTGAGGAAGTCGCGGCCCTTTGCCTTATATAAGCATGGTGACAGTGAAAACCCGCGGCCCCATCACTTGGCATGGGATGGCACCGTGCTGCCTCACGATGATTCGTGGTGGAACACCCACACGCCCATGAATGGGTGGGGTTGTACCTGCAAGAAATTCGCAATCAGTGAAGACGAAGCCAAAGCCCGCGGGTTTACCATATCCGACCACGGCCCTGATGATGGCACCTATGAATGGATTGACCCACGCACGGGGGAAGTGCACGACATCCCCAATGGCATTGATCCAGGCTTTGCCTATTCACCCGGAAAGACACGCCTAAGCCAATTAAATGAACATTTAAGCCAAAAGAAAAAGGCACTTAAAAAGCGATTAAAGCAGCCCGCATCCAAGCCGCCTAATTCACTATGGCCCGAAGATGAAAACCCGGTGTTTTCTACCGCCAAGGGCGTTGACCGTCACGGCCTGGAAAAAGTCTTGGAAGCCTTACCCGATCAAACCAGCGTGAATAAGTTGAAACCGTTTTTAAAAGCACATCCTGTTAAAGCATTATTTATCAAAGCCACTGAAATGAATTTTAAGACAAAAGCCGCTTACCGCATCACTGAACAAGTGGCGCAATTCATCGGTGAATCCGATCATCTGGCTACACTAGCGAGCTTCACCACCCGCCACCCTGGCAGAACCTTAGGTTTTACCCGTGTGAACCGTGACTTGGTCATGGTGAAGGTGCAGTCCAATAGCAATTTTAAAAATGTAGCGGTGGCTGATGTGTTGGATGATATCGAAAACGATTTCAAACAACACAAACAGGGGCAACGCAATTTTACTTTTGGGGATAAAGAAAGTGACCGGGGCAAAGTGTTCACATGGGCGCATGAATTAGGCCACCAACTGCATTACTATAGTGAGGGAGTAAAGCCGCCGATAACGGATTCAATCACCACCTATGGTGGCACCAATCACTTGGAATGGCACGCGGAGCATTTTGTGCCATGGTTGTTGCATCGTAAAGCCATGGAGCAATGGCGGCCCGATATGGTCAAATATTTTGATGATTTGGTGGGCAAGGCCACCAAGTCCACGACGAAATCACGGGGGATGTAATGAGCGAACAACTAGAGCAAGCCTTAGCGTTGTTGGGCAATCTACCCTTGGCGGATGATGCCGAACAACAATTGGAATCCTTGGAAGCGCAGGCGCCTAGCTCTGAGGAAGTGCAATGGGCAATGGTGTGGGAAGGGTTCGAGGCGGCAAAAGAATAGCAGGGGGTTGGCAATGGAACCAAGTGTGCAAAGTGACTTCATCGAAACATTAAACCAACTGGGGATTGATATATTGGATTTTGAATTGTTAGATTATCAAGACAGTATGGAGGGTCACAGCGTGCAAGCGTATCAAGCTAGCGTGTCTGTTAAACGAAAATCCACCGGTAATGAAAAACGTTATATGTGTGGGGCTGGCTCAACATGGCCCGCCGATTTTGAAATTGATTTTAGGAACGGGTTGTTTGGTTAATCATGCCTACACTCGAACTTAGCACCCGCCACCGCGATGAAAAAAAAATCCGCGACTATTTAAAGCAACTGGAAAAGCATGGCACCAACATGCGTGAAGTGTTTGTGGATATCGGGGAATATTTACAACTACAAGTGGATGAACGCTTCACATTGCAGCGTGACCCGGACGGCAACCCGTGGGCACAACTTGCCGATGCTAGTTTGTTTCAACGTATTGGCGGCAACAAAGCATTGAACAAGCGCGGCGGACTTAGGGCGCAAGCCATCCGCAAATTAGACCGGCTTAAGATTTTAACTGTTTCACACCGCTTGCGTGGTTCGATTATTTACCGGGCTAGTGAAACCAGCTTGGAACAAGGCACCAATGTGGTTTATGCCAACATACACCAACATGGGGGTAAAACCCGCCCGCACCTGATCAGAGCAAAAAAGAAAAAAGCGCTATTTTGGGCCGGTGCAAGTCACCCTGTGGCCGTGGTCAACCACCCTGGATCAAACATTCCAGCCCGGCCATTCTTGGGTTTGGGTGAGGTTGATCGACAATGGATTCTTAATCGATTAAATCGTTATTTACGATAGCCCTATAAATGTTCTATACCCAAGTAAAATAGTTTTTATTTGCCTATAAGCTTATTCATTCTAAGCTTGACTTGGGCGCGGCCATTACAGAAGTCGTAAAAGTACCAATAACAATCAAGGAGTTTGGACAATGACAACAACAACATTGGAAGCTTGCAAAGTTATGGGGAGGTTGAGACGAACGGGGTTAAGCCTAGCAGCGGTTTCGGAAATGATAAGGGGGTGCGATGAGCCACCCAAATCCACCGCGGATTTGCTCCAGTTAATTTCCAAGCAATTGGAAAACGACACTAATGAACTGGAAGCTATGTTGCAAGAAGCATAAAAAAATGAAACGGGCAAGGATGC
>Ga0224506_10001040_pt1 | contig 20509 bp, 17 predicted proteins | sample SF_Jan12_sed_USG_2_FD_169108 | JGI IMG/M metagenome (GOLD analysis project Ga0224506, IMG submission 169108) | Sediment microbial communities from San Francisco Bay, California, United States - SF_Jan12_sed_USGS_8_1 | ecosystem: Environmental > Aquatic > Marine > Sediment | place: USA... | reverse complement strand
AGGTTGCTTAGGATGTGTAGATTCCATTGGACCCAAAACTCGTCAAGAAGTTTTGTCAAATCTCGAAAACAAAGTCCTTTCTCTGCTTTCAACCATGCTTGGGATATATCCTTTAAAGAACGATTGATTCCTCGATGTTTTAGTATCCTTTTAATCACATGAGGAATTTCCGTGGTTTTGACTAACGTACCTCCCAAGTCAAAAAGCACCGCTTTCACTTGATGTTCGCTGGATTCCATTTTTCTCAATGAGTAATTAGATCCTCGATTATTAAGATTACGTACGCGCATTCAGGTGTCAAAATCTATTGGCAACTTTAAAGATTGGCAATAGTTTCTAGTTGGATATTGGAATAATCTACAAAAGTTGAAAAGAAAAATGGAGGGTTTGCGGGCGACATCGCCAGCTGCTTCAGCGTGCGCGTGATTACAAACTGTGAACTACGCGCATTCATAGCAGCAACTGGTGCCGCAACATACTCTATCATATATTCGTTTAATCTTGTGTCGTTCCAGTTCTTCCTCTGTGTCAAAAGGCATGCCACAGATCTCACATTTATACGTAGCCAATGTGACTCATCAAAAATATCCATTCCGTCGCTATAATGACTTTCCAATATAGTATATATTCTAGTATGTACTCAGTCTGCAACTTCTGGGAATTATTTATATTGTCGCTCGAAAAGAAAGAGAGATCGCGAAGGAAATACAGTATTAGTGGTTGTTATTGTTTTCCGCGATTAGTCGTTCATACTCTTTTTGTTGTTCTAGTTCTTCTTGTTTCCCTATCATTTCTAGTAGTTCGATAACTGAAATCTTCCGTTCTGATTTTAATGTCATTTTTCCGATGTCTGTTGTTTCCACAATTTTTCGCGCTCTTTCAACAGATTTGCTTCCGCCCAAGACTATAATTCCATGAATAGCTCGTTTAGGCGCACGCGAAACTTTTCAAGTTCACGCCCAAACTTCTTTTTTGGCGTGTCTCCGTTTATCCAGTCTTCGTGTCCTATTTCTAATATTTCGCTTGGTGTTTTTTAGAACCATTCAGCAAACTTGTTAACGCCATTTTTGTATTCTTTGTATGTTGCTTTGTTTCTGCTTTGTCTGATGTATTGAAAGAAATCTTCGGCTGTCATTCTAGCCGTTATATTCGTTATCACATCTTCTAACGCTTAGACGCAAAAAAAGGCTTATGGTATATCGAAACCGTGTCATATCGCATTATTGCGACTTTACTGGAGATAACTCCCATTTTAATTGATAAAAGTCGATGTTGCTTTCGTAACGGTTGATGGAAAAGAAATTACGTTTTGCTTTGCCATTTTTCCTGTAGGAATTTCGGGATGTCCGATGAGTCTCTTGGGCCAACGAGCACTTGCCAGCCGCTTAACTCTTCAATTTCACCGCTTAGGCGTGCTGCTTTTCCTGGAATTATGAGTTTTCTATGCTTAACCTTGCTTTCAACTCCAGACTCCTTCATAGCCTCGGCAGCGGTTTCCGCCGTCAGCTTTCTTCCAGCAACAGCACTGTCCACAGCTATCCCCTCAGTATCCACAACTATCAAGTAGCCACTCACTTTCCCCGATTCGATGTCTGAAGCCACAGTATAATATGTTAAAGCGAAGTTGGTAGTCATCATCACCGGCGAGTTCTCATCCACAGTGCCGAACACCCTCAATCCAGGCTCAACAGCCACCGGCTTTCTAGGGTCCGTGTAAATGTTCTGCCTCAATACGACGTTTGGAAGAAGAGTCCAGCCATCACAACTGTGCATTATTATGACATCCGCGAAACGGACAACCAACATGGCTGCCAGATATGCTTCTCTCCACTTGGCAACTTCTTCCGGAGCTTCACCTCTTTCCATCCAAGCAACCATAGGCACTCCAATCGTCGGAAAACCTAAAAGTTCATCCCCGCCTTTGCACGCAGCCCTCCGAATCATCGTAAAATTGTTCAAAGTGTCGCCTAAGCCATCGCCTGAGAAAGTCCCCGGATCCAACACAAGGTCTTCAACACCATACTCGAGCAGAGTCTTTGTCAAAGACCGTAGCAGTTTCAGATTATTTGGTGCAAGAACTGTTAGTGAACAATCGTACATCAAAGCAAGTTCAGCCATTTCTTTCCAGTTGTCCTTTGTTGCTGCGTATAAGAGCGGTTTAGATTTTGGGGCCGCCATCAACCCAGCTTCTAGTACGGTTGGATTTAGTGAGCATAAGATTAAAGGTAGATTTGTGTTTTCTGCCACCCTTTTGACAGTTGTTCTAAACTTCTCTGGATCATTTGATGTGGAACGGACAGCAATCATGTCAAGTTTTAATGTTTGTCCAATGTATTCGAAGCTGAACTGCCCTGTCCTCTTTATCCTATCCAATACGTCTTCTTCAGACATCTCATCGGTTACGTCGATTGCCACTGCTGTTGGATTGAAATATGTAAATTCATGGCGATACATAACGAGTTTTCCGCCGATTTTGACAGCCCTGTCTCCAACACCCACAACAACCTCTTTTACGGCTGGCTTCAACATTTCCTTCAATTGTTTGTAGGCCTTCTCATGTTCTTTCTTTAGAAGCGGAGGACACTTTTCAATTGGGACCTCACGGTTCACAACTTTTGTTGCAAAAGCCATACAGTTTTCTTCGCCACATTCCTTACAATTTGTTCTAGGAAGCAGCTTGTAAACATCGATCGGACTTAGCTCTCTAATACCAACCTTTCTTTTGCCCTCTCTTTCACTCATATCACTTCACGCTCCAAGCCTAAACTTTCATGGAAACCCATTCTGCAAGCGCATCAGCATTGCCAGAACTTCCACTCGCCAGCTGATTAATCATATCTTTAAGGGTTTTCACGGCAGCTGGATGCATCATCATAAACAAATCCACACCAGCAAGCAAAAGCGTCAAGGCAGTCGTCACTTCCCAAAGGGGGCCTCTCAACTCACGGGGCTCCCACTCTGAACCCATCTTCATCCACGCCTCCCTTGCCGCCCAAGCATTCGTTGTTCCAGAAGACATAGGGTGTGCAAGTTCAGGGTCTCCCATCAAAGCAGCAAGCCTCGCCCTCTCCATATTAGTAAAAGCATAGTCAAGGCCATAACCCAAAGCAGCAGTCGTCAAATCCATAACAATATCCTTCTTCGGCAAGAAATCATACAGTTTACGGTTAAGCTCTCTAGCCAAGTTCAGATCCATAGGAGTAAAGGACAGCGCAACGTGCCCATTTTTGTTCACGAACTTTGCACATCTCTCAACATCCATGTCCCTGGTTATCGAGCTTATCAAGAAGCGTTCTCCAGCAAAGGTTTCAGCAACCGCCTCAAACATATCCGCGTCCTTCTTCGGGTCACCGCAACCGCCAATAACCAGCGGTACATCCATCGCTTGGACAACATTCTCCACAGTCTTCACAGCCTCCTGAGGAGAAGCGTCCTTCAGAAGAGGGTCGATGCTTATCAGATGAAGCGTTATGAGATCAGCTCCAAACTTTTCAACTGCAAGCTTAGCCCAAGCCGCGGGATCTTCCAAAACATCCCTTACATGCATCTTCACAGCCTTAGGCAAGGGAACCTTCATGTCAAAAACGTCGAGGGCTATCACTGGAGGATGAGGAGTTGGTCTTTCAAAAGTGTAAAAGGCAGGTGTGGTTTCGCCTCCAACAATCACTGGTTTTCCACGAGTTCCACCATCGCTCCTTGTAGCGCCAAGCTTCACCTCAACAACTTTACCCGGATAGGTCTCAACAGGCGGAATGAACTCTGTTTCAATTATTTCAGTGGGTTTAACCTTCACTGGGGGGGCGACTTTTGGCTGAGCAACCATGGGGGCCGCAACAGCACCCGGCTGTATCCATATCTCTAGATTCCCAACATCCATCTCAAAGTCTTCAAGTTCTACTTCCTGAAGTTTTGCGAGAAGCTCCATCAAGCGTGAGCTTAGCTTCAGCCCTAAAAATTCCTTTTTCTTTTCATTTTTTGGCAACCTTTTCACCTTTTCTTCTTGGTTTTTCACTTTTAACTGAGCGGATGATGACTTTTTTGGCGTAGATTTTTGCGTCTTTTAGGATTATTTTGAACCCGCCGGCAGTTATGGGTATGGTTGCTGCTGTGGCAACAGGCACCAGCGGGGATTCTTCTCTTGCTTCGGCTGGCACAGCTTCCTCAACAGCCACCACTTCCTCTTCCCATTGTTCTACAACTGGGTGGTTTCGCTCCTTCAAGAAGGTCCTCAACTCGTCAACCGTTTTCGCTTCTTCTTCAGTAGCAACTTTGTCGGCAAGTTCAGTTGGAATGAAATCCTTCACCCTTTCCTTCACTTCTTTTGGCATCCACACGACGCGGTTCCATCCGCCATCAGCTTGTAGAAACTTCGGAGACCGCATATACTCGATTGATATGCCGTGGAATCCGTCTACTTGGCGTCCGCCTGCTGTGGAGTCAGCGAGTGTTGAGAAGGCTAACCCGTTAACTGTTACGTCTCTGTAGCCTCTGTGCACGATGCCGAGGCCGTCAACTTCTGGAATGTAGAAGGCTGTACCTTCGAAGCATCCGCATGATGTGTGAGGATAGCCGAAACCCGTGTAAAGCCAAACCTTTGTGATTTCGCCTAAAGACTTCTTCTTTACAACATCGTTTACGCCTGAGTATTCTCCCTTATCAGGGTCAACAAGCTCTCCTTTTTCGATAGTGAAGATGGGACCTTTCGGGTCTATTCTGGCTGCTGCCCTTCCGTCAAACCAGCTTATGGCTCCGCAGTTCGAATATCGCTGGGGTGTGATTACGCAGACATGGGTTGGCGCGAAAGACTGGCATAAGACGCATCCATAAAACTTATCGGCTTCCTCGTCCTTGAGCCCTCTGGCTCTGGCATCTCTTGCCTCATAAATCTGTAGAGCTTCGTTGTAGAGGTCCTTTACTTTCTCAGGGTCGGTCATGAAAGTTACCTGCATCTTTTCAATTATTGGTAGCTCGCTCTTGAAGAGTCTGTGAAGAACTTTTCCAATGTATTGGAAGGAGTTCAAGCCTTTTTCGAACGACTTTTTGCTAAGTCTCAACCAGATGTCATATCGCTGGTTGAGGTGCATAAACCCTTCAATAAAGTTGCAGTACTCGTGTATGCGTCTTTCGACTACTCCTTCAAGTTCTGGTTCAAGTTCGGGACCAGCAGCTTCGATGAGAATGCCGAGGTTGTAGCTTTTTCCCTCCTCCATATCTTTCAAGTCCGGTCCTATGACGACTACTTTTCCATCTGCGACTTCTTCTGGCTTTTTCACTTTTGTCAGTTCGAATTTTTCTTTGATGTTTGGTCCGCCGAGTTCAACGTACATTTGTTTTCTTCGAATTCTTTCGCCTTCGTAGATCACGCCTACATCGACTGGTATGTCTTCAAACATGGACATTTTTTCACTTCCCTCCTAACTTACTTAATAGTGTCTCAAAGCTTTCATTCCAATCCTTAACCGAAAGGTTTGGAAATGACCAGGTTGCGTGGGGGTTATAGAATCTGTCCAGACTTATGGTCTTAAGGTTTGTGGAAAAGTGTTTTAGCCCAGCCAATATTACAAATCCCATGTAGTAAGGGAGTCCCATGAACAACGCGAGATCATACGGTCCCATTCCATCTAAGCCTTTCCATTCTGGATCCTTAAGCCTATTACCGATGTCCATCGCATGCATGTTAGCTGCGGAGTGAAATTTCCTCCTGATAAATTCGCTTATTGTATGGGCTGTGGCAACCACTGGGATTCCCGCGGTCTTACTCATGCGGATTGCGTAATCAATCATTTTGACATCGTCTGAATAATCCTTAGCGGCTAAGTGTCCAACGATGAGAATGGGACGCTTAGCTCTCTTCACCATGGCGACAACTACTTCTGGCTTCGATATAAGGAGGGCTTTCTTGGGACCTGCGATCTCAGCTTTCTGCCACGGTTCTGCCTTTAGACCCATGTCATTCACCTTTCCTCTTTCTGATAAGCCTAGGCAGCAGCGTCGGGTCTGGGATACTCTTCTCCTTCCATCTTTTTTCCTCTAGAATCTTGAGAATCTCGTTCTTCATGGTGATGGGTATATCGGCTTTGTTTCGAACGAAGAGCTGTATGTCGTCAGGCATGACGCCGTAGAGGCGCTTGTGGAGGTCGATGTAATGGGTTAGTTTTATGGCGCGACCCTTAGTTGTGTCGTTGGGTCTCATACACAGCTTTGCTATAAGCACCATGGCTTCTTCTTTGGTTTCGGCGGTTGTGAAGAGATGCTCAGGGGCTGGACCAGCATAAACCTTGTCGCCAGTTCTGGCGTCATACACGTACCAATCTTCCTCCTTGTCCGCTCTCCCAAGGAGCATGCGCCGATACTTAGATCCGTGGGGCCCAACAATAACTGGCACCCCAAGCCTCCAGAAGCCAGAGGCTATCGAGGCTGCCTTCTGAGACATGGCGCCCCAAGCGAGTCCCACCGCGCCCACTCGGTTAAGGATATAATCAGCGATCTCCTCGTAGTTAGCTCGCAGTTTTCTCTTCGCGAAAATGCTTGCAATCTTGATAGCTGCTCCTGCTATATGGGGGTTGGAGACACATGAACCCACATTGAGGATGCCGCCAGCCTCAAAGGCGCCAGGATATTTCTCGTAGAGGCTCTTTCCTTCTTCATCTTTCACCATGGCCATGGACATAGCCGCACACCCTGACGAGACAACGATAAACCTGCGCTTAGCGAACTCCTCAGCGATCTCCGCAACCTCCTTTCCACCACGGGGGTAATTGGCGCACCCCACAATGGCCACCACTCCAGGGATCTCGCCGAAAACTATGGGTTGCCCAACCTCTCTTATCTCTACATCCTGGATTGCACCTCGTCCAACCCGCATTTTGAACTTCTCCTTCCACAACTGTTCTTCTCCTGCTTTCACGATAAAGCTGTGTAAGGGGAAGTCATTTGGACAAGCGCTGTCACAGCGAGCGCAACCAATACAACTGTCAAGAATTTCAGCCAGCGGGTTAAGGTCCCCTTTAGCCGCCGCTTTAATGGCTTCAGGTATAGGTTGATCGTTTGGGCAGGCTCGCCTACACTCGTTACATACCGTACATTCTTTGGCAGCCGCAACGATTTCTTCTATTTTTGGGATAACACTGAATTTGTTTCGCCTTGGGGCAACTTTCATCACAGTTTCAACTGCAACTTCTCCAACTTTATCTGGATCTAAAATTAGTACTCCAGGAACTTTTTCTTCCACTAGGTCTGATATTATCTCCTTAGATGGACTTTTGGTTCTATTTTCGAGTCCTAGACAGTTTTTCGGGCTCGAAGCGATTACTGGTGCTTTGACTTTTTTGGCTTCAACCAACGCGTCTGCCCGTATACACTGTTCATCAACTACGATCAGATCGGCTAATCCACTTCTGATGTAACGCAATTGCCAAGATATGGGCCCAACTATCTTAGCCATGGAGCTGTACCGTGTGATGTCGTGGGCAGTGCAGCATATGCCTACAACCTCGACTTTACCCATCAATCCTTTGTCGGTTAGGTAGTCGATTATCCCGACAGAAGAGGGTACATTATGACCGACGACCAAGATCGTGGGTTTGGAGATGTCTGCTATGGCAAAGCCCAGATCAGTTAGAGGGGCTTCAGGATCAGCCTTTGGGAAACCAAGGACTGAGATCTGCGCTAAATCTGCGATTTCCATGCCAACTTGATCTACCATTCCAGCATGGAGAACTTTGGACTCAAAGTCTAGATTGCTTCCCTCTTGCCCGGTATGAGTGGCGGAGAGAAGATGTGTAACCTGTTCCTCGCAGTAGTCAAGAGCATCCTCCAAATCTTTTAGCTTTTCAGGTTTGATCCCGCAAACCAGGCGGGTCACTGGAGCCTCTACATCTATGTTTAAGCCTCCAACGTCAATTGGGCTGTTTCGACCGTATTTTTCTATGAGGTGTTCGACCAGATGCCTTGCATGGGCAATGTGGGTCGCAGCTCCGATGCAGCAGGCGAGGAGGACTATACGTGACTGCTGGGCTGCCATATTCAGTCCACAGGCTCCCCGTTTGTCTCCAGTTAGGTCGCATTTGCCGAATGTACAGAGGCAGCACACATCACAGAAGGGTAAATAGAATGGTTTGTAACGTTGAAGGAGCTTCATGTCCCACTCTCTTAAAGTTGTTATTCCCGGAAAAGGTGTCGGTCCCATGGGTTCAGCCCATTTTTCTTCAACAATTCTACCGATTGAAAGTTCCAGATTTTTGATAAGTCCAATATTAGTCTTCAATTCATCTATCTTTACATGTACGCCTTTCCTACTCAACTATAAACACAACCGAAGATTTTGAAGATGTAAAATTAGCGAAGCGTTATTTTAAGCTTTTCTAGAAATATATTCTAGATATTATTTGTTCGATTTCCCAGTGAATTTAGCCCAAAGATAATTCAACAAGTTAAAGACTGGGTGCTGATTTACGGCTTGTTATAACCAGCTTTCTCCATTAATTTTTTCACAGAAATGTAAGCAGGCGAATTTGAAGATAGATTTAGCAGAGATTTCCCAGCAAGAACGTATTCCTCGATCTCTTCGTCATAAGCTATCTTTCCCAAATATTCCAGTTGTGTCACCTTTTTGGCTTGACTCTCTAGGTGTTCCGGAAACCTGAAACCGCCGATAAGGTAGAAGTTTTTAAAGTCTATCTTCACTTCTTTGGCTATGCGATATGCACGTTTGACATGATCAAAGGATTTCTTAGAGGGATCGATTACGTCGAAGACATCGTCAATCCTTGCTGAAATTCTCCGGTTTAGATGTTCCAAGCCTGCTGGAGAATCTACAAGCACATAACTGTAGTTTTTCGTTAGGGAACCCAATGCTCCCTTCAGAGCTGCATCTGGCAGACAGTAGCATCCTTCAACCCATTTTGTTCCAACAGCAATAAGATCGAAATGATCGCCTTCGTACATGCCTTTTGTCCAGATTTTGCTTTCAATTCGCTCAGTGGGTGGAATGCCGACTGTGGTTCCGCCTTCTTCTAAGAAAGTTTCCACAAGCACCTCTGAAATGGTCTTCTTTCCAACCTCTTCCAGATCTACACCAACCATCTCGCCAAGGTTTTGGTCCGGGTCGACATCAACCAAAAGCATGGGAGTGTCCCCAATTTCGATAAAGTATTTAGTCATTAGAGCAACGAAGCTTGTTTTTCCGGTCCCTCCACGACCCATTGTTACAAGTATTTTCATATACCTCTTTCATCTCCTCTGGTATTTTTTGTTCTAGGCTTATTAGTTACCCTTTGTGATGAGTTTTTCGCTTAGATTTCCTATGGCGCGTACAGCAGGTGATTCCTTATACTTAAGGGGGGTTTCTCCACTCATTTCTGCTTCCAGCACATTCTGGTCGAAGGGTACAAAATCTAGAATCTCTAGATCATTTTTTTCGGCAAATTCTTTGATGGTTCCTTTCTGAATTTCATTTCCTATCTTGTTTCCAACCAAGAAGACTTGTTTAATATCAGCATTCGTGGCCAGATCATGAATTTGTTTAGCAGTTTCAAGGGATTTCATATTCGCATCTGCGACAACCAGCATGGTATTCACATGTTGCGCTGTTCCTCTGCCCAAGTGTTCAACACCGGCTTCCATGTCTAGAATAACCACTTCGTTTCGTTCTACCACTAAGTGACGGAGTAAAGCGCGGACAACGGCGTTGAATGGACAAGTGCATCCAGAACCCATCGACTGCACGGTTCCCATGACAATTAAGTTCACGCCAAGAGGAGTCTTGATTGAAAAGTCGCGGACGATATCGTCCACTGTGAAGGAGAGACGGTAAACACCCGAGTATCCTGTCTCTGTTTTAGATTCGATTAACTCCTTGTTCTTCGATATTGGCACTATGTTGCGTGCTTCCTCTAACGGCACATCCAAGGTCAAAGCAAGATTTGGCGAAGGGTCAGCGTCAATAGCGATCGTTTTCAGCTCTTTACTTGCGAAGGAGTATGCTAGACCTCCAGCGATTAGGGTTTTACCCACACCACCCTTACCGGAAACTGCAATTTTCACCGGATTTTCACCCTGTTCCTAAAGTCTCGCAGACTTATTTACGTTTTCGCAAGCACTAGACATGTAGGCAAAAGTGTAACGTGGCAAATTATGATCGGTTTTTGAATTGTTTCAGGAATTTTTCATATACTGACCTAGGAACATATTTCTTGATTGTCTTTTCCCATCCTTCAGGACCAACTAAACTTTTGACAAAACTTGAGCTTATCTCTGCAATTTCTCTTGGCGGTATCAGAAACACGGTCAGAATATTGGAATCTAAATCACTGTTAATGTACCTCATTACACGTTCATATTCATAATCACCTTCAGACCTAATACCTCTTAAGATATAACATGCCTCTACAGATTTTGCATAATTAACCAGAAATTGATTCTCAAAGGTATCCACTGATATGTTTCGATACTGTTTCGTGATTTTTCTCAGCATTTCAACTCTTGTAACAAGAGGAAAAGTGTATTCTTTGTCAGGATTTACCCCTATTGCTACAACTAGCAGATCAAATAATTTTGAGCCTTGTTCGATCATCCATAAATGACCGTTTGTTGGAGGATCGAAACTTCCTGCGTAAACTCCTTTTTTCATATGTTGATAATCTCTAGAAATTCTAATAAATTTATCTGGTTGAAAAAGCATCAATTTTTCGAAATGTTGCGAGTGTGTGTGCATGGTTTCTCTTTGAGTTTGTCGATAACTATGTCGAAGAGTTTTTTCGCGACTTCTCGTTTCGTGGTAAGGGGAACATGTATGACTTTCTTATTCTCGTCAATAATAAAGACCTCGTTGGTGTCACATGAGAAGCCGACACCCTTTCGTCCAGTGTCGTTTGCGGTGATGAGGTCCGCCTTTGCTTTCTTGAGTCGCTTGTAGGCGCTTTGAATCAGTTGTTCATCAGACACGTTGGATTCCGCCCGGAAAGCCACAAGAAATATGTCTGGACTAATCTTCTTTACGACATCGATGATTTTTGGAGTCGGGTTTAATTTTACTGTGAGTTGGTTTCCAATGCTCGTAGGGACTTTGTGTTGATACCTCCTCTCTGGCGTCCAATCCGCCACGGCTGCAGGAGCTATCATAACATCGTATTTCTGAGACTTCAACTCAGACACAACTGCTTCATACATTTCCTGAGTAGTTTCTACAGAGATTGTCTTGGCTCCGACGGAAGGCTTAGCGTTTCCAAGGCCGTAGACTAGGGTTACTTCAGCTCCTCTTGACAATGCTTCTTCAACTATTGCTACACCAGTCTTCCCAGAGCTTCTGTTCGTGATCACCCTCATAGGGTCGAGATATTCTAAAGTTGGACCAGCTGTGACCAGTACCTTTTTTTGGGCTAGGTCTTTCTTGGTGGTGAGCCTGTGAACGACGGTTTCAATGATTTCCTTTGTGTCAGCGATCTTGGCCTTTCCTTCCTCCACTCTGGGCATAACAAACTCCACGCCCAAGGATTGAAGCTTCCTAACGTTCTCGGTCACTACAGGGTGACGATACATAGATTCATGCATCGCCGGCACAACCATGACAGTCATGCCGGATCCTAAGGCCGTTGAAACTACTGTGGTGACGGGGGTGTCATCTATCCCACAGGCAATTTTGCCGATGGTGTTCGCCGTTGCTGGAGCCACCAAAACAAGGTCAGCCTTCTCAGAAAACTCGCCAGCCATCGTAACATGCTCAATTTTTCCAGTTAGTTCTGTTACAACCTTGTGTCCGGTAGCCCACTCCATGAGGTATGGATGAATTATCTTTTGAGCCATGGTTGACATGATTGCGTAAACTTCTGCGCCTTGTCGCATAAGTTCACGGGAGATTTCTGGGCATTTGATGGCTGCAACACTTCCCGTAATGCAGAGTGCAACCTTTCGATCTTTTAGTAGGTTTGACTTGCTTCCTGTTAAGTCTTTTGAAGGGTGAGTTTCAGACAAACTTTACACCTCTACTTTCTATTTGTTGTGTGCTATCTCGTGCTTTGTATGAACCCTCTTCCTTTCCTCTTTAATTTTTCCCATTTTTCGCGTTCTAAACGAAGTTGTATGAGGTCTATGTCCTTGTAGATTAGATTTTCCTCCTTTGGTGGTATTGTTCTTTCGACGCGTTCCTTTTCGGGTGTGAATATGAGGGAGTTGCCAAATTCTGCAACATTGGCAAAGAAGCAGTAGGCATATATGGATCTGCGGGCATCGAAGTGGACTGCCTTGAAGTCGGCTGTAACTGGAGTGAAGGCTGGATTTAAGACGAGATCCACTGGAGGCTCGATGTTTTTCAGTGCCACCCTTAGGTCCATGTCGAGGAAGTCTCGGCATATGGCGATTGCGATTCTTCCAAACTCAGTGTTGCAGACGAATGTTTTTCTAGGGAGCTCTCCAACGTCTATTCCCTCATTTAACATTTTGCCTTCGTAGTGTATGATGGCTGGAATGTGCTTTTCCTGTCGCCAAAGGATTCCATCGGGTCCTACGACCACGCTGACGTTGCGCTTTGTCTTCTGGTCGTGGTATGATCCTGGAATAATATACATCTCATAGGCTTTTGCCAGGCTCAGTATATCTTCTAGCAGTTGGCTGTAGTTAAGGTCAACGGTAAGTTCTGGGAAGAGTAGAACGTTGATAGATTTCGCGTGGGCGATTTCTATCATGTTTTTGACTTTGAATCTTACAAGTTCAACTTTGTCCCGTCGAAGTCCAAAGAGGCCAGCAGCCTTCTCCTCGTAGAATTCGTGCACAACATCGCCTGACTTGGATACGCCAATTTGAGCGAGGGCGACTCTACACTTACTCTTCGGAATTCTTGGGAATTCTGTAAGGAGGTCCCTGTAAACAATTTGATATTTCTTCTTAGGCGTTACTGCTGGGGATCGCCTTACGGGTACGCCCACTTTTATGTGTACAGCTTCTGGTCTACACGTTCGAAACTGCCCAGCTTCGTCTATATAGACTACTTGCGGGCTCACCTTGAAGACGCCAAAGTCGCCCGCTCGCGCCGAGATCTTGATGGATTCGACTTTGAGAGGGTCAAACCGCTTTCCTCCTAAGTCTATTGAACCATCTTTCACAGCATATTCAGGGGGCGCTTCAGTCACCCTAAACCCTTTAGGGATAAGATTGTCAATTCTTACTATTAACCCAAAGTTCTTAGCAACGTTAACAAGGTCCAGTTGAATCTCAAGGTCTTCTTCTATAGCAACTTCTTCCGGAACTGTAAGATGACCTTGGATGTTAGCGTGCTCAAATCTTTCTAGGCCAACAGCCTTTTCATAGGTTGGTGTTGGTGTGACGAAACTCGCTGTTGATGAGGTTATAGTCGGTACGTGCAAGATTTCGCTTAGTGACGTTGCTAGCTTTCGTTCCTCTCTAACCTTGTCTAGAAGTCTGTGAACTTGCTCGGCTTTTTCTGGATGCTTTGCTTTCATGTATGATTGAACTGAAATTTTTAAGATCCTTTCGGCAACAATGTAGTATCTTGCCTTTTTTTCTGGGTCTGTTTCCTTGTTGGCGTTGTCCATATAGATGTAGCCGTCAAAGAGGCGTTGCGTAGCGATCGCATATTCTGAGGCGGTTTTAAAGCCAGCTTTAACGTAGTAGTTTGCTGCGCTTTCTAGGTGCTGAGTTGCAGCCAAGTGCAACTTCATGTCTCTTGTATCCTCAAATCTTGTCCCAGCTTCAAGCGCCTTGCAGAAGCGGCTATGGCCTAAGGCTAATATTTTGGCTTTTTCGTTAACACTATGTTCTTTAGATTCTTCGAAAAGTTGAGAAGCTTCCAAATATAAGTCGGGTGAGTTTTCTGCTTCTGCTAGCGTCATCGTTCGCCAAGCGCGGCAGAGGCAAATTATGGGGATCAGCTCTTGGCGATCCGACTCTTCCATGTTATCCGCTGCCTTTTGGAATCTTTGGGCTGCAGAGCTGTATTTTCTGGAGCTGGCAATGTGGTCGCCCTGCCTGTCTAGGATTCTTGCTTCTTCCAAGGCGATCCTTCCGAGACAGTATTTTTCTCTTGTGTCCGAAGCTTTGATTAGATAAGCTTGTTCGATTCTCTCCAGCTGTGCGTGAGCGTCCTTGATTGTTTTCATTGCTTCTTCAAATAGCTTTGCTGCTTTATTGAAGGATTCCATCGCCTCGATGCTTCTTTCTTGTCTACTCAAATCTTCTGCATGCTCCAGCAGTGACCATGCTAGGAAGTTTGAGGAAAGGTAGCCCCACAATTTTGATTTGTTCAGAAGAGTTGCGGTCTTTTCGTAGTTTTGTTTTGCAATGGCGTATTCTTCATGTTTATGGGCGAGTTTGGCTTTCTCGATTTCATTCCATGCTTCCATGTAGACAGCATAATCCTGATAGAAGTCAGCAAATTGATGGATTTTTTGAGCCGCAGCCTTGTAATATGCGGATGCGTCTTCGAAATTTTCTGCGGCCTCTTGGTGCTTGCCAAGGTAATCCTTGTTTCTTGCTATTTTCCAGTAGGACTCAGCGACACGGCTTGGTAGGTCAACTTTCTTTAATTTTTCGGCAGCATCGTTGAAAACCTGAATTGCTCTGGTCAACATTTCTTTGTCTTTAGTCAGTTGATATATTTCGGTCAACGTTCCTCCGAACGTGTCTTCGAATCCTGCAACAAAGACTATGAGGGATGGCGTAGGGCGAGACGAGATCCATTTTTTGGAGTGTGAAATCCCGTCTTCCATATCTGAGATAGAATTTTCGAGAAGTGTTATCTTTTTGTCTTCATCTGTTTCTAATCTTGCTAACTCTGTTTCTATTTGTGCTGCATAGATCTTGCCAATGCCAAGAACCCAATCGTTTGACGGGAAGGATCTTTCTACAGTTTTGATGTAGTCTTTTCTATGACCTAGAGCTTCTATTAGCAGCTTTGTTTTTTCATCTTTTCTTTGTTCCAAGTTAGAACAAGAATGCAGCGCTTTACTCAAAGCGTGAAGAGTAGAACCTATAGCGTCTGGGGAACCTGAGCGGACTGCGTATTCTAATCCTTTCCGTCCAATTTCTACTGCTTTTTTTGAAAAAGTGAGTTTTTCTGATGGATTGACTGCGAAGTCACGTGCTAGGGAAGAGTAGCTTTCGACGTAGAACAAATAGGTTTCCGCGATGACGGAATCTTGAGAGGCCAATTGAAGGTGTCGTATGGCGTCTTCAGCGTATTTGATAATGTCTTCGCGTCTCTTCTTCTTTTTACCTGGGTTCGCTTCCCGTGGAATCATCCAGTCTGTGGTAAATGCAAGTATGTATGACGCTACACCTTTTAGGTAATTATCGTTCACTATAAATCCTTGTTGTAGCATTTCTTTGGCATATTCTAACGCGGATTCAATTTTTTCAGTGAAGAAAAGGGTACACAAAGCTGCAGCCCATCGTGACAGAGCAGTGAAATAAGGATTATCAACCTTTTTGGAAAGTGCCACCGCTTTCTTCGAGTATCTCAAGCTTCTATTCGCCAGTTTTTTTCTCTCTTCTTCTTGTTCACTTATGTTTGCGACATACCAGTTCACAAGGCTCGCTATGGAATAGGCCTGAAGGAGTTCACTCTTGTTGTCAAGCTTTGATAGAACTGAAATGGCTTTGTTGCCACAATCTAATCCTTCTTGAGCAATGACTCGCTTTTCCTTCTCAGTAGACGCAAGAGATAAACGTTCATTGAGGCATAACAATAAGGTGTTACAAGTTTTTCCGTAATTCAGTTCGTCCCCAGCATCTCTAAACGCCTTTAAGGCTATGTTTCCAAAACCGCGACAATCATCAAGCATCTTCTTCTTCTCTTGAGGAGTGGATGCCAGCCAGGAACGCGTATATTCCGCGATGGCATTACATTGCGCGGTTTTCCCTTGATTTTCCAAGCTTTCTTCCTTTTCAAAAAGCTTAGCAGAGTTCTTGTAGGCTTCTACTGCCAATTTTCTGAGTTTCTTGAATTCTTCTAGGTCTTTAGTCTGTTTAGAAGCCTGATTGTAGCAAAAGCCTGTCCTTTGCCAAATCTCTGCGGCGGAGGTTCCTGATTTGGAATGTGATGCTTGTTCGTAAGATTCTGCTGCTTCGAGCCATTCATATTCTCTTTCCATTTCTTTGGCTTTTGCCTCTGGGCTAAGATCTAGAGCCATCGCGATCCCATCAAATAAGCAACAATAATACAGATAATATTAATGGATTTAGCATCTCAAGGATATAATGCTTTTGAGAATGCAGCATGCGTCTCATTTATTCGGATGGGATAATCACATCCGAGGTTGATGAAATTTCTCAGATTGATTCCTGTGCTTAGCTCGACTCTTAATATTCATGGACACTGGTGAAAGAAAAAAAGGGAATATGTTTTTGGTCTGCCTACTGTCTGTTTATGAACACCGATTAATGAACACCGAATATCGAGAGGTGATCGGTTTCTCCGTGAACGTACACGAGGTCACCAACTACCTCAACTTTCGTGGGAATATCTTCCCAACCTGATGATTCTCCGATGTAGTTGTTCACAAAGTTTACGTCTCTATCGTCTATCAGTCCGATTGGATCACAAACATCGCATCTTGGATCATATCTTAGATCACCGCTCATTGATGGGTTAGCATTACCTACAATTGAGACGTCAGTTCCATCTATCTCCCCGTTTAAGTTGACGTCCGCGCGTGCGAGATCGATCGACCGATTGGTTCTCATTAATCTCAGACTATACGGGTCAATATCGTGCGCGAGAACCTCGTCAAGACTGTACACCAGCACAACTTCTACGCCTGGATAGAAAATAGCTGTTGTTTGGATATCCCAGTATTCATATATTTGATCAGCGATCGATCGACCAATGGTGGGGTCCGCAGTTGCAAATCCACCTATCTGAACATCGTAGAAGACCAGGCGCATATTAGGATACGGATAAGCCTCAACGTGCTCCCCTGTTTTCACACCGTCTATTCCGTTGTTTATTAGAAAAGTAACAGAAACATTGCCTTTGGCTTGAACATTGACGAGACTGAATCCGTCATATCTGCCATCATCTGGGATTCCTTCGATCAGAATCCCGTCAATACTGACAGCATCGATATGCCACGTAGGATCTGGAATGATAGTGACAGTGTCCAAGCCACCCAAGTTTGCATAGGTATCAGAACTATATTTTTGTGATTTTCCAGATTTCCAAGTTAATTCTACAGAACCACTGCCCGTGACGTAAACGGTTGGATCTTTTATGGCTGCGGCATCAACAAGGATAGTCATGCCTGCAACGGCACTTAACGATAGTAGCATCAGCAATGCAATTGCTGCTATTGATTCTTTGGATAGCAGAATCTTCATTTCATTTTCTCCCTTCAATTTTTGAATAACATAACACTCGTATATATAATATAAACCATCTGGAACTTTCTTCTATTTTACTGCAAACCTAGCGCAAATAGAGCGCGCCAGTCTTCATCACGAGAGAATTACACACCAGAAAAAGGTAGTACTACTAGGTATCCAATGCCCTCAGATCCCAACATTGAGTTCGTTCTTACGCGCGCGCATGTTGACACATTTTGTATCGCGCGGGATGCTTGAGTCCTTATCGGAATAGGTCTTGCTCCTTGGGTCTTACTAGATCAGTCGCCTTTGCGTCTTCGGATTCTGGATAGTTATATCCGCGGATTATTGCCACTGGAATCCCCTCATCCGCTTGACCAATCACCAATTCAGCAGCCGAAGCAAGTTCATCAGCAATGGCTGTCCGTTTCACCCTTAAAACGTATCCGAAGAGATCCTTCTCACCTCTTCTGTCTTTGATTGGGCTTATGCCAGCGACTCCTATGGCTATGTTTATCTCGCCTTCTCGCAAGGGACGTCCATGCGTGTCCGAAACAACAACCGCAACATCGCAGTCTGTCAACCTCCTTATTTCTCGCCTGATCTCCATGGCAGAATGGTCAGGGTCCTCCGGTAGCAAAGCTACGTTCCTTTCTCCTGGAACATTTGATTTGTCAACGCCGGAATTAGCACACACAAATCCATGTTTGGTTTCTGTTATGAGCTTTCCATCACTCATGCGTCTGATGCCTTTTGATTCGCGGAGAACAGCCTCAACAAGAGCTGGATCCTTTTTGTACTGCTCAGCTATGGTTTTAGCAAATTCAGACGGCGCGACCTTATCGAGGTCTACAACTTTTCCTTCAGCACGCGAAACGACAACATGCGTAACCACGAGTATATCTCCATTTTGGATTGGAGTGCTCTGGTTTTCAGCGGCATTACAGATAAGTTCAGCTAGGTTGTCTCCTGCCTTTATAATTGGCAATCCTTCAATTCCGATTATTCGGACGACATTCAAAAGAAGCGCCTTCCCTCTTCCACCTACTGATACAGAATTGGTTTTTATTTTTTCCGAAACGTAATCATTGTTGTTGTAGTGGCAAGACCACTTATTTTTCGTAATTCGTTATAAATGAACAAGTTTAACTCTTCAATCGAGTTGGTTTCCGTTTTCACTACTATATCGTATTCTCCGTATACAGATGCAATCTCTTTTACAAACCTCAGTTTCTTTATCTTATTGACAAGTTCGTCGCGTTTAGAATGTTCTGTTCTTATAAGCGTGTAGGCGGAAACTACCATGGTATTACCTCTCTTATTGCTAAAGTAGTGGTCTGAAAGATATTAGGACATGAAAGGCTAAAACTCGTAACAAGTCTCGTTGGGTGACTATTCCGATAAGCTTTCCTTTCTCAACCACGGGTAGACGCCGTACATTGTTCTTTTGCATAACCCTTATTGCATTGATTATCGGCATGCTTCCGTTAATGGTGATTAAGGGCTTTGTCATGATATCCTTCATCTTTACCTTGGATGCATCCAAACCTTTTGCCACTACTCTTTGAAGTATGTCTCTCTCAGTTGCTATACCCACGGGGGCATCCTTGTCCGTAACCACCATGCACCCTATGGCTTTTTCACTCATAATTTTGGCTACTTCATGGACAGAACCGTCTTTGTCAATGGTTATGACGGTTTTTGTCATCACATTTTTCACTATTGAAGGCGGCTCTTTTCCTTCTATCAGGAATCTTTCCTCCTCATAGCAGACTTCGCGCCTGGAACTTCCATTACAATGAGTGTTGTGGAGCCATCTACTCCCTTTATGGTTCTTATGGTGTCAAAGATAAAGGAGTCTAACGCCTGCAATGTCTCTACTCTTACCTTGATGAGCATGTCGTATTCGCCGTAAAGTGTTTCAACAATCTTTACTTGAGTCAGCTTTTTAATACTACTCAACACGTTTCTATCCATACCCGGTTTGATTCTCAATAGAACGTAGACAGTGATCATTTCTCCCATTCTCCATCATTTTTTAAAGTTGGGAAATAATTCTGTAGCTATTATGTTAATTGATTTTCGCATATTCGGACCTATTGGTGAACCAACAACTATCTGATTGACTCCAACTTTAATAAGCGTATCAATTTTCTCTATGCAGGTTTCGGAAGTACCGCAAATCGAAAAAGCCTCAACCATGTCATTATCTACGTGGGAAAAAGCTTCTTTCCACTGACCATGCACTATAGCATCTCGAATCTTGCTTGCAAGCTCTACTGAAATTTCATGGCGGTCCAATATAATTTCTGGAGAACCAGCAACTATGTAAGCCACAACAGGAATCACGGTTTTTAATGCTTTGTCATAACTTGATGCTATCGAGAAAGATGTGTAGGCGCTAATACTCAAGTCTTCCAACTTTTTGTCCGTCTTCTCCGCACCTTCACGAACAAACTTCATGGCTTTTTCAATGTCCTTCGGATGGGAAGCGTTGATTAAGACACCATCTCCTATTTCAGCCGCTAACGCTAACATTTTTGGACCTTGTGCGCCTATGAAAACAGAAATGGGATTAGGCACCTTGAAGTTCAGTTTTGCCCCCGAAACCTTGAAGATTTTGCCCTGCATTTCCAAATTTCGTCCAGAAGCAATTTCGCGGATAATATGTACCGATTCTCGTATTGTGGCTAATGGTTTTCTCTGCTCTATGTTAACCATCTGCAAGGTGGTTTTGTCTCCAACTCCAAGTCCACAGACAACCCTGCCTGGCGCTATTTCATTAAGTGTAGCTACGCCTTGGGCAGTGACCACCGGATGGACTAGGTAGGGATTTGTGACACCCGGACCAAATTTTATTCTTTCAGTGTATGCCGAAACTATAGCCAAGGAAACATACACGTTTCTGTTGTTGAAGTGGTCGGTAATCCATAGGTAATCGAATCCGATTTTTTCCGCTTGAATTGCATAGAAGGTGGTTTTCCAGTAAAGGTCTCTGGGAACAAACTCTATTCCAAACTCAACCATACAGAATACTTCCTTTATTGCTAAAGAGTAAGATTGCTCTTTAAAAATTTTATAAAAAGAAAAAGGTAATTAGTAGTCTTGTCCTTACTCTTACAATGTTTCTTTTAGCATCACTACGATTTCTGAAAGCCCCAACTCTTCCATCAAGCTGATCGTTTTATCGGGTTCT
>Ga0224506_10001039_pt1 | contig 20538 bp, 16 predicted proteins | sample SF_Jan12_sed_USG_2_FD_169108 | JGI IMG/M metagenome (GOLD analysis project Ga0224506, IMG submission 169108) | Sediment microbial communities from San Francisco Bay, California, United States - SF_Jan12_sed_USGS_8_1 | ecosystem: Environmental > Aquatic > Marine > Sediment | place: USA... | reverse complement strand
CATTACTGCATCATTTGAGACAGCAAACCGAGCACCAGAATGATCGCCCTAACCTGTCGTTGGCCGATTTCATTTCTCCAAACAAAGAACAAAAGGACTATATTGGCGGCTTTGTGGTGACTACCGGGCTGGGTGCCGATGAACTGGCGGCTGAGTATGAAGCACAGCACGATGACTATAACTCCATTATGGTTAAAGCGCTGGCGGACCGTTTGGCAGAAGCCTTTGCCGAGCATTTACACCATAGAGTCAGAACAGAGTTTTGGGGTTATGCCCCAGATGAAGACCTGGACAACGAGCAGTTAATCAAGGAAAAATATCAGGGTATTCGTCCTGCTCCAGGTTACCCTGCGTGCCCGGATCATCGCGAGAAAGCAACACTGTTCCGCATGTTAGATGCCGAACAGAAAATAGGCGTGCATTTGACTGAATCATTAGCCATGTACCCTGCGGCTTCTGTGAGTGGCTGGTACTTTAGTCATCCTGAAGCCAAATACTTTGGACTTGGCAAAATAGACCGCGACCAGATTCGTTCAATCGCCGAACGCAAAGGGGTGAGTGTCGAAGAAACGGAACGCTGGTTGTCACCCAACCTCGGTTATAATCGCTAACTGATCCGGCTGTTTAGGCGGTTGTGAAATAACCGCCTAAACAGGTATATTTCCCCAGAATGACCTCAGCCATATTCTATGACGTACCCTGTTCTGTTGGTGTAGCCTGTTTTCCTGCTCTTCTTTAATTTTTCTTCGAGAACGTATTTCTAAGGATTTTATACTTCAACCTACTGATTCTGAACCATATTATTCTTTGGCTAAATACTCTGTTCACTAGTTCACCAATGGATCCCTATATTTAAACTGGATGGAAAAACTAACAACAAGAGCCTGAATCGGTAGAAAATACGGTGGCCAACCCACCTCCTTTAGTTCTCAAATTTGTTGTCTGACCCTGATACAGCCTGGCTGACATTTGTTGTACTTCTCCCTTATAGGCTACGCATCGAATATCAACCTTAAGTGACTGCTTTTCTCCATCAATCATTAGCACCCGTTCACTGGGAGGTATCAGTTGTTGGGCTATATATTCTGAGTTGATAATCTCAGCCCAAACCCTCTTGGTTAGCTTGGCGCCTCGATAGGCACCTCGGCTGGCATAACCATTAATGGGTTTGAAAAAATAATGTTTACGGCTATTCCAAAGTGACTCTGCATTTTCTGGTGTCACCATCACACACAAGGGTAATGAACGCTGGAGTATTTCGATAGTCGGCGCTCCAACTCCCATCTGCCTTAACCGAGAGAAATCTGATAGCAGGGTTAGATTGCGTTTATCGGCATAAAGTGCGTAGTCATGTGGCGAGGGTGTAAATACGGCAATGCCATTTTTATAGGCTGTATTCAGCGTCGAACATTCTGCAGATTCCAGGTAGAAACTGGTTAAGCGGTTATACACCAGGTCGATCCTGGTATCTCCACAATACAGCGCATCATCACGTATATCGAAATTTTTAGGGTCGGCAATGATTGACCTAAAACCATGGCGTTCAAATAATGACTGAAACAGTAAAAACTCCGGGTATAAAAACTGGGTTTGCGGATGATTGTCTACTATAGCAATGGTTTTTAGAGACTGATCTGGTCGTTGCAATGACCATTCTTCTTGAAACATGGAGATCAGTTGGTGTTCAATGTCTACAACATTGGTTTTGCCAGAAAATATCGATTTAATGTCAGTGCATCCTTCTCGCTGGGCATCCGCTAAATATAAATTCAACAAGACACCACCCGCATTGGTATTAATCTCTATCAGTTTTGGGCCCTCTGCAGCGAGGTGAAAGTCATATCCAAAAAATACACCTCGGGGTCCAAAATTATGACGAGCGATATCCGGCATAAGCGTAGAAATCTCTCTCTGGAATTCTTGTGTTTGTATGACTGATTCTATCGCAGTAATAATCTGCTTCATGGTCTGAACATGGCTATCTGACAAAAATACCGGTGACTGCGCAAACAGGTGACTATCCAGTAATTTTTCTGATAATCCTGGCTCACTTAGATGGGCTTCGAGACTACGGTGAAGCGCTTTATTATCGACAGCAATACACTGGCAATCTTTGTTCAATGATTCCGCTAATTGACTAACCAAGGCTATATCCCTTTTATATGTAAGTACTGACTCGAATGCTGTCACCATTAATCTTTCTCTGCCCACTCGCGAATTTTGCGTTTTAACTTTTTCTCGACTTTTTCACTAATGTCTTCCCAGTCTTTAAGGTTATCAGAACTGTTTTCATCTTGAGCCCATTCTTTTAAATTTCTCATCACTTTTTTTTCTACGTCAATGATTATGTCATCCCATTCTTTATCGCGTTTTGTTTCTGTAACAGACTTTCTGGTCACGTGAGAACTGCCTCCCCAAATAACAGTGACACCGAGTAAAAATCCAAAGTCGTACCACCCGCCCGTGTTATCCAATTCATATACGGCCACGTTTTCATTGAATAGCCTAACAATCAAACTGATAAAGGAAATCATTCCATGCCAAAGTCCGAACCAAAAACCAGCAGGATGTTCCGCTATAAATCGATCATTTCCTGCCGAACATGAAGCCATAAGTAACACTAAAATCATCAATAAAACGAATTTTAATCCTTGATATTCTGTGATATTCATTATCAACAACCCCGCTTCCAGGTGAATCCTAGCCCAAGGATAGTTGAAAAAATTCACAATATATAAACGCCAAATCAAACGGTGATATCAAAACACAATTACATCATTGCCTACATTAAAATTTACGATTATGACAAACATTCATAGCCTGATCTTGAATGACAAATTGCATCTATACTTATTACCATATTTACATTAATACTGGCTCAAAAATCTTATTGAAACCTTAGCAAATGTTCATAAATCCCGTAAGATATGAAATCGTTAAAAATATGTTGCATTTTAAACATTTATGAATAAAATCCCGCGACTTTAAATATATCATTAGAGGATTTATGGACGTTTAGCCAGGGCGTTTTCGGTTTGATTCAGAAAGCGCAGTTAATATTAATCACGTTTTTTTTGATTCAATTCCAGAGGATTTCTAATGGGAAACAGTTCTTCCTCCATCAATATCCCAGCCACTGCTACAAAAGATGCAGACTGGAGTATTGATAACAGTAAAGATTTATACGGCATCAATGATTGGGGTGTCGGATATTTTGACATTTCAAACGCCGGCAATGTAGTTGTTAGTACCCCATCAGGTAAGCAAGATGTTGCCATTATCGATATCATCGAAGGCATGCGTGAACGTGGCATACAAATGCCGGCGATCCTTCGCATTGAAAACCTGTTAGATGATCGTGTTAAATCTCTAAACGAATCATTTAAAAATGCCATTGATCAATTCAACTACCAAAACCACTATCGTGGTGTGTTTCCTATCAAGGTTAATCAACAATGCCATGTCATTGAAGAGATAGCAGACTTCGGTAGCCGTTATCATCATGGACTCGAAGCAGGCAGTAAAGCCGAGTTAATTATTGCGTTGTCTAAAATTAAAGATAACGACAGTCTGGTTATATGTAATGGCTACAAAGACTCCGAATTTATTGAACTCGGTCTTTATGCCCACGAAATGGGCATTCCCTGTTTCTTTGTACTGGAAACCCCAACTGAACTGCCTCTTATTCTGGAGAAAAGTCGTCAGCTGGGCATTGATCCATTATTAGGGGTTCGAATTCGAACTGCCGTTGAGGTCGATGGGCATTGGAGCAGCGACAGTGGCGACCAGTCCATATTTGGACTGTCAACCAGTTCTCTTATCAATGTTGTAGAACAATTAAAACAGGCAGATATGTTGCACTGTTTACAACTTCTGCATTGTCATCTTGGCTCACAGATCCCCAATATTCGAAATATTAGAAATGGCGTACAGGAAGTCTGCCAATTCTATCGCGGCCTTATTGAAGAAGGAGCCCCCATGGGTTATCTGGATTTCGGTGGTGGTCTGGCGGTTGATTATGAAGGTATGCGGACTAACAGTACTCATAGTATGAATTACCAGCTCGACGAATATTGCGTCAATATTGTCGAAACCATCTGCGAGAATTTTGACCCGTTAGGAATCCCTCATCCTGTCATTATTACTGAATCAGGGCGAGCTACTGTTGCCTATTCATCACTGCTACTATTCAATGTTCTGGATGTAAGAGATCATCAGCCCGTCCCTCTTCCCAGCGCACTACCTGAAGCTGGGCACGAACTACTTGTTAACCTCTGGGAAGTTAACAATGTAATTTGCATTGATAATTATCAGGAGTGCTATAACGATTCGATCTATTACCGCGACGAAATACGTGAGCTTTTCCGACGCGGTCAGGCAACCTTGAATGACAGGGCTCTGGCAGACAACCTGTGCTTGTCTATTCTGGAGAAGGTCGCAGCCTTTGTTGCTAATGCATCTCGTCCTCCGCCGGAACTGGAAAATTTGCAAGAAATACTCGCCGATATTTATTACGGTAATTTCAGCCTGTTTCAGTCACTGCCTGATATGTGGGCTATTGATCAGGTTTTCCCTGTTATGCCTATTCACCGGCTTAATGAATTACCAGAACGCGAGGCGGTCATTGCCGATATAACCTGTGATTGCGATGGGAAAATCGATAATTTTTCGACGCCGGAAGGCATCAAACACACGATCAAACTGCACTCATTGAATGAAAATGAAGAGTATTATCTGGGCGTCTTTTTGGTTGGTGCTTACCAGGAAACCCTCGGTGATTTACACAATTTATTTGGCGACACCAATGTGGTCAGTGTTCATATTAAAGATGACGGTGGCTTTGACTTTGTCAGGGAATTTCATGGGGATAGTATTGCCGACGTTTTATCCTATGTTGAATACGACCCCAAGCAGGTTACCGAACAGTTTAGGCAACGATGCGAACGTGCTGTAAGAGACGGGAAAATTACGGCATCGAAAAGAAAACACCTAATGAAAGCATTTAAAGCAAGCCTTGATGGCTATACGTATTTTGAAAAAGAGGATCACTCATGAGTAAAGTTATGATTATAGGCGCTGGAGGCGTCGGCAATGTTGTTGCGCAAAAGTGTGCACAGCAATCAGACACCTTTTCTGACATTATTATGGCTAGCAGAACTGAATCCAAGTGTCAGGACATTGCTGCCAGTATAAAAGCCGCTACCGGGGTCACTATTCGTACGGCTCAGGTTGATGCTGATAATGTTCCAGAACTTGTGGCTTTGCTCAAAAAAGAGCAACCCTTCATGGTTATTAACGTCGCACTGCCCTATCAGGACCTAACTATTATGGATGCCTGTCTTGAAGCCGGCGTTCACTATATGGATACAGCAAACTACGAACCTCAGGATACAGCCAAATTCGAATACAAGTGGCAGTGGGCTTATCAGGAGAAATTTGAAAAAGCTGGCTTAACCGCATTGCTCGGTAGTGGTTTTGATCCAGGTGCCACCAATATGTTTACAGCGTATTTGGCGAAGCACTATTTTGATGAAATACATGAGTTGGATATTATCGACGTTAACGGTGGCGATCATGGCTACCCGTTTGCGACTAATTTCAATCCAGAGATCAATATTCGCGAAGTCAGTGCTGAATGTCGCCACTGGGAAGATGGCGAGTTTGTCACTACGGCTCCCATGAGTAAAAAAGCGTCATTTACCTGCCCGGATAACGTCGGTACTTACGATATTTACCGAATGTACCATGAAGAACTTGAATCTTTAACACTTCATTATCCGACATTGAAGCGCGCTCAGTTCTGGATGAGTTTTTCAGATAACTATCTGAAACACCTCGAAGTTCTTGAAAATGTAGGTATGACCGGAATCACCCCGATTGAATTCCAGGGACAAGACATTGTACCCATTCAGTTTTTGGCAAAATTATTACCGGATCCATCGACACTGGGTCCAAGAACCAAGGGAAAAACCTGTATTGGTGCGGTGGTTAGAGGTTTGAAAGATGGCAAAGAGAAGTTGATGTATTGCTATCAGATTTGTGATCATGAGGCTTGTTACCAAGAAGTGAAGTCTCAGGCAATCTCCTATACCACAGGAGTTCCGGCAATGATTGGTGCAAAAATGATGATTGAAAAACACTGGTTGAAGCCGGGTGTATTCAATATTGAGCAGTTTGATCCTGATCCATTTATGGAAGATATGAACCGATACGGTTTACCCTGGCAGGTCATCGAACTTAACGATTTCGATCTCGATCAGTAATCGAAAAATCAATCATTTGGAGAGCTTTTACGCGTGCAATTTACCGACTTTAGCAAGCTGGATTTAAACCGACTTCCCTCACCCTGTTTCGTGGTGGACGAAGTCGCACTAGAGCGCAACTTTAAGATACTGCACCGCGTTCAACAGGAAAGCGGTGCCAAAGTGTTGCACGCGTTAAAAGCATTTTCATTATGGTCTAAAGCGGACTTAACCCGGAAATATTTGTCTGGCACCTGTGCCAGTGGCTTGCATGAGGCGCGCTTAGGCGAGAAACACTACGGCGGAGAGGTCCATGTATTTTCTGCCGCCTACTCTGAAGCAGACATGACAGAACTACTGACATTCGCCGATCACATTGTCTTCAATAGCTGTGCGCAATTGCTTCGATTCGAACCCCAATGCCGCAAGGCGCTAGGCACTCGATCTGGCCTGCAATTCGGTATTCGGATAAACCCCGAATATACCGAATCTGACACGCCCATCTATGACCCTTGCGCACCTGGCTCCCGGCTTGGAATCACCCGATCAGAATTCGATAAATTTAATACAAAACCTGAATTTCAGAAGGCGTTCGAGCTAGTCAGCGGTCTGCATTTCCACACACTCTGCGAGCAAGCGTTCGGTCCACTGCAACGCACTTTGGTCCAGGTAGAAAAAATTTTTGGCGACCTGATCCCACAGATGCAGTGGATCAACTTTGGCGGTGGACACCACATTACCGCTCCGGATTATCAAGTGGACGCGCTGATCGACTGCATTATGCAATTTACTAGCCGCCATCAGGTACAGGTGTATCTGGAGCCCGGCGAAGCCGTAGCCATAGGTACCGGAATATTAAGCAGTGAGGTGTTAGACATCACCTTTAATCAATTACCGCAACTCATTCTGGACACATCGGCGACTTGCCACATGCCGGATACACTGGAAATGCCCTATCGTGCCGATATCACCCATGCCGGTATGCCGAATGAATATAGCCATACCTATCGATTGGGAGGTCTTACCTGTCTGGCAGGAGATATCATGGGCGACTATAGCTTTGAGAAGCCGTTGGAGGTAGGAGACAGACTGATATTCGAAGATATGTCTCATTATACCATGGTGAAAACGTCAACCTTTAACGGTACCCGTTTACCGGCCATTGCTATTTGGAATTCGGAAACCGATCAATTAACTGTTGTCAAAGAGTTTGGCTATTCAGATTTCGAACAACGACTGTCTTAACGGTCAATTAATATAATTTGCAATGCCACCTAAAATGATAGCCCTGGAGATCGCCTGAATATGTCTAATTCTCAGAATAACTCAAAGAAAGAGCCCATTTTCCTGGCATCAGAAATTGAGCAGTGTCCGATAGAACAAGCAGCCTTTTCGGTACTGCCAGTGCCATACGAAAAGACTGTTTCCTATAGTGGCGGTACGGGTTTGGGACCCAGCGCCATTATTGAAGCCTCTGATCAGCTTGAAACCTGGGATGGTAAATCAAATCCTTCCGCTCTTGGCATACACACTCGTCCTACAATTGATTGTGATCAACCTGCAGAACAATTGATTGAAGCTATTGCGCAGGATGTCAAAAAAATACTGGAGGCTGGCAGCATGCCGGTCGTGTTAGGTGGCGAACATACGGTTACCTATGGCGTTATCAAGGGTTATCTTGATGCGGGTTACACTGACTTCGGCGTGGTTCAAATTGATGCGCATGCCGACTTACGTGAAGCCTACGAGGGAGATCCTCTTAGCCATGCATCGGTAATGAAACGCGTTATTGATGAAAATATACCCCTGTTTCAATTAGGCATTCGGGCTTTTTGTGAAGAAGAAATGGCAATACGCGAGAAACACGGTGTCCATTATCTGGATGCTGAAGACCTGGTTCCTGGAAACATACAAAGCTTTGAGCTACCAAAGGACTTCCCTAGCCAGGTATTCTTCACCCTGGATATTGATGGTATGGACCCGTCAGTTTTTCCATCTACTGGTACACCTGTACCCGGTGGCCTGGGTTGGTACCAAACGCTCAATCTATTTAAATCAGTTGCACAGCAGAGAAAAATAATCGGCTTTGATGTTATGGAATTTGCACCGATAGAGGGTTTTCACGCCTACGATTTCGCGGCGGCACAACTGGTTTATAAGCTGATGGGGCTAATCCAGCGCGCCTGAATTGGCAACCGATATGACGTAGGTTCACGGCCTGTTCTCCGCAGGCCGATTACGTTCTTTAACAAAATTTTCAAGAAAACTGTAGACAGAGTATCTTTTTATATCTAACCTAATTAGTAGGGTATTGCGGCACAGGGGAGGTGCAATAATACAATCTTAGTTGGCGTCGCTATTTATCGGGTATCACGAGGCCGCCTAAGACAGTGTTAAACACTCCTGTGCCGCAATATCGCGAGAACCCATTTGGTATAGTTGTTACCCAGGGTTGTTTTCTTGTTTTACCTTTTGACTCATGTTGTTCTCTGAACAATTTGATTAAACTTCCAGATAATCAATTTATAAAAATCCCACTTATCGTTTTCAAAACACCACTTATTTCATTTTGGAATAGGCTTATAAATATTAAATCGTTTTAATTATAAGCAAATATCCTTACTCTCTCCTGATGACCATTAATCAGAAGAGTATGTCTGAATGTATCAGTACGATCAGTATGACCAAAACATGGTGGACGAGCGCGTTAACCAATATCGCCACCAAACGCAAAGATACCTTGATGGCACTTTGAGTGAAGAACAATTTTTACCGCTCAGGTTACAAAATGGCCTCTATATACAGCGAAACGCGCCCATGTTGCGGATTGCTATACCCTACGGTATGTTGAGAGCCGATCAGTTAAGAATGCTTGCTGATATCAGCGACCAATATGATCGTGGTTATGGACATATCAGCACAAGACAGAATATGCAGCTTAATTGGGTAGCACTTGAACAGGTGCCCGATATTCTTGAGAAGCTTGCTTCTGTTCAAATGCACGCCATTCAAACCAGTGGTAATTGTATTCGAAACGTCACTACCGATCAGTTCGCCGGAGTTGCATTTGACGAAGTTGCTGACCCACGTCCCTGGTGTGAGGTGTTAAGACAGTGGTCAACATTTCATCCGGAATTTGCGTTCTTGCCCCGAAAATTTAAAATCGCTATCAATGCCAATACCGATAAAGATCGTGCTGCCATTAAATTTCATGATATAGGTTTGCAAATCGTTAAGGATGCACAACACAACATCGGCTTTGAAGTCTGGGTTGGTGGTGGATTAGGACGAACACCCATTATTGCCGAGAAAATTGAAAATTTTGTGCACTGGCAAGACATACTGGGCTATCTGGAGTCTGTGCTTCGTGTTTACAACCTCAACGGACGTCGGGATAACAAATACAAGGCTCGAATTAAAATTATGGTCAAGGCATTAGGTATCGATGCTTTTAGGGCCTTGGTCCACAAAGACCTGGCAAGCCGTGATCAACAGCAGCTAAAATTGACTCAGCATGAGATCGATCGTATTCACAATTGCTTTACGTCACCCAAGTATCAAATCTCGATGACAACCCTGGATAGCCTCACAGATATTACCGCAATCAACCCGGGTTTCAGAAACTGGATAAATCAAAACATTACCAGACATCGTACTCCGGGTTATGCAGCAGTCACTCTGGCATTAAAGGCGACAGGGGAAGCTCCCGGTGATATTACGTCAGCACAGATGAAGCTGATTGCGAATCTCGCTGACCAGTATTCGTTTGGCGAGCTGCGTACTACCCATGAACAAAATATGGTGCTATCTGATGTACGGATCGAAGATCTACACAGCCTGTGGCTAGCGCTGGCTGAATCAAACCTGGCAACACCTAATATAGGCACCCTCAACGATATGATTTGCTGCCCTGGCGGCGATTTCTGTGCCCTGGCTAACGCCAAATCAATTCCGATCGCCAAAGCGATTCAAGAGCAATTTGATGATCTTGATTACTTGTATGATCTGGGTGATATTCAATTAAATATTTCAGGTTGTATGAACGCCTGCGGCCACCATCACATCGGAGATATTGGAATACTGGGAGTTGATAAAAAAGGTGAAGAATTTTATCAGGTTTCAATAGGAGGTCACTCTCAATACAAGGGTGCTTCTATCGGCAAAATATTAGGCCCATCGTTTAAATCTGATCAGGTTGCTCGGGTGATCTCTGAAATAATTGATCTCTATGTTGCAAATCGTACTCCGGAGGAAAGCTTTGCCGACGTGGTCATTCGTTTAGGACACCAACCTTTTAAGGAGAAGGTCTATGCCAAAAAAGCTGCTTAAAAAAGGTGAATTGCATCTAACCGATATTAAAACAACTGGCCTTGTTACAACGCCGCCTTATATGGTTTCACTGGAAGAGTGGCAAGCTGGAGAAACGTACCAACCTGAAAAGATCGGCGTGTTAATCCAGGCTGATACCAGAATTGAAGCACTAGATAGCCTAAAACCCGGGTTTGACTTTATTGGGATTCAATTCAACAGCTTCTCCGATGGCCGAGGATTTTCTTTCGCATCCCAAATACGAAGTATATTGCACTTTGAAGGTGACATTCGCGCCTGTGGTGAACTTATAGCCGATCAAATAGCACTTCTTTTTAAATGCGGATTTAGCAGCATTGAATTGCCTGAAAGTCTGGATGAAATGCAAATTTCTGAATTTGTAACGCCGTTTTCAGAGTCATACCAAAGCCATCTGCAGTCTCCTGCCCCTTTATACCAAAGAGTCAATCGGTAGCGACACCTGTAAAAGCATTCCATCTGTGAGTGCTTTTACAGGGCCTTCGTTAATTCAGCTACTTACCATTTGACTACTTACCTATTTACCTACTTCGCGATTAACTACTTAACTACCAGATTAAAATGCATTGTGAAGGCACTTCTGGAAAATTACCTGCATCGCTATGCCCGCGTTAAAACCGCCTCAAAATGCTTATAAATTCTTCCGGAAAAAAATTCACCGCTTAAGCTGACCCGAAATAGCCGAGCACAGAACCTGCGGAGTCTTTACCCCTGTATACTATGCTTTTTCGTCGGTTTTTACCTTGCCCTAACTTCCTCGGTTACAGTTTTCAGAGGAGTCTTAACATGTCCCTTATGAAGTCGTTGTCAAACTAGCCTGCTAAAGATCCAGATTTCGGGTTAAAACTTCTGCTGACGTAATAATACGTTTTGTTCGATAAAGTTCAGGATGTTTTTCTTCATCCGTGTATCCAGTTGGGTCGCCAGTTCCCGCACTGACAAGCCAAGAGTTTTCGGGCCGACGCTCTCCCAATAATTTTTTTATTGCCTGCGGTGTAATGCCCAACGCTTTGGCTGCGGCATTATAGGTACACCGAGTCTTAACTTCATTTAGGTAGTCGACTACCATGCTACTTTTATCCTGCATAACAATATGTTCCTTGAGAAATTAGTGCTTTACGTAACGGCGTGTGCTTTCTCATTAGGTCTTATAATGAGTTTTGCCATGACATGTATTATATAAACAATGGATTTTACATCGCCATTGCTGTTGCTTTTTTGAACTCAACATAAAGACAAAGGTTAATATTGGGCTTGCCAAGGGCTTCTTGGCCTGTAAAGCCGGTATAAACTACCTTTGGCGAATAGAATCCAGTACCTGTATCTTTCCTTACAATGAACACGTTATGCCCTGCATTTTCATCAAATATTTTTTTTGATGGTTGCTCAAAACAGGGTATGGATAGAATCTATTGTATTTGCCATCTGCTGTATGGCAGTCAAGTATAGCACTCTACAAAAAAATATATCGCCACAGATTATCAGTCATCGGTGCATGCACGAAATTTTGATTAAGGATTGTATAAAAAAACCCGATAGACAGAAGTGATTTTAGTCAAAACTCAAAATTTCACTTTGCTTCGGTGCCCTGACTTAAAAGGTAATAGATGTGAATGAATGTGATTGACGAATTAGGAGAAGTTGACCCTGTTTACAGGCAAAGTCTTAAAGACGGCCTATCAATTAAAACCGTTAACCGCTTTGAAACATTTTTTTGAAGCAATGCGGGGCATGCCAACCGGAATGCCGATGAATTGCCTGAAAGGGAATATTAGCCGACAGGTTCTTAACGGCTAATATTAACTGCTACCACATTAGATCATCTGGAATTTGATAATCTTTATAGGGATCATCTTCATCAGGCGTATCATCCCTTATCTCGGCGATATACAGAATGGCTGAGGCATCGCGTTCTGCCGCCTTATCTGCGATCACTCTAGGTATGAGTACATTTTTTTCACCATTAAATGCGATAGCGATCAATCCCTTTGCCAACTGATGCTGCTGTAACTCGGTAACATACATCGATTTGACTTTTTGGCTATGAGCATCGGTAAAATTATATTTAATTTCTGCATCAGCCGTGCTGATTTGATGCTGACTAATCAGTTGGCTCACCTGTGCCTGATGTTCTTTTTCAAGGCGTTTTTGCTCACGTTCCTGATTCAGTTTTTTATCGCGTTCAATCTGTTCCGCTTTTTGAGCCGCTAACCGTTCAGCCTTGGAAGTGTCAGCTTCAGCACTGCCTTTTCGTTCAGCTTTACCTTGTTGATATTTTTCTTTCTTCGCTTTGTGCACACTTTTTTTATTGACCAGACCGGCCTTTAAAAATTGATCTGCCAGACTATTAGACATGTATTCTTCCTGCTGCCTGTGTATTCATTGTGAATCATAGAATGACTTAAATGATTCTGTTAAAAGAGTTATCTAAATATACGAGAAGATCATTCTATAATAATAAAAAAGGAGTTCACAGAACTCCTTTTTTAACATTGCTTCAGATAATTATGAGATTGACGAGACGTTCAGGTGTTACTCAAGACTTTGGAAATCTGAGCCCGTGATAATTGTCCTTCCAGATCGCCTTCTTCGTTCACAACCGGAAGCGGCACATGATTATCCAGAGTTTCAGGTATAACTACCTCAAGTATGTCACCTGGCGCTATGGTCGGTATATCTTCGTAGTATTTTTCATGCCAATCATCACCTACAGATTCGTCCATAACGGCTGTTTCAAGCGTCTCTTGTTTCACTACGCCCTGATAACCTTCGTCTGATACATAGTAACCATACTCCGAACTAAATCGACGCATTTGCTCAAGCGCACCACCAATAGTCTCAGCGGTAATCCGGTTTACCGGAGATTTCATAACCGTTTCAACCGTCAATGCCCTGGCTCTATTTACATCTTTTACGAATGCCTCAACATAGTCATCGACAGGGTTTAATAGAATATCCTGGGGTTCGCCAACCTGAATCACTTCACCATCTTTCAATATGGCAATGCGATCGCCTAGTCGAAGCGCTTCATCCAGGTCATGGGTAATGAAAATGATGGTTTTATGCAACTTTTGCTGCAATTCAATCAATTGATCTTGCATCTCACTGCGTATGAGAGGATCTAGCGCCGAAAATGCTTCGTCCATCAACAAAATATCGGCATCAGTGCAGAGCGCCCGCGCTAAACCAACACGTTGCTGTTGGCCGCCAGACAACTGTGACGGATACTGGTCTTCATAACCCGATAAGCCCACGTCATCAATCCAACGCTGGGCCTTTGCCAAACGTTCTTTTTTATCGATTTTTTGAACCATCAAACCAAAAGACACATTCTCAATAATGGTCTTATGTGGCATTAAACCGAATCGCTGAAATACCATTGATATTCGATGTCGACGAAACTCTAAAAGTTCCTTTTTTGACAAATCGAGCACATTCATGCCATCAATCATTAACTTACCGGCAGTTGGGTCTATGAGTCGATTAAAGTGACGAATCAGCGTTGATTTACCAGAGCCTGAAAGGCCCATAATGACAAATATCTCACCAGGATTTATAGAAAGATTAATATCTTTCAATCCAAGGGTATGTCCGGTTTCAACTAACAACTTATTCTTATCAACACCTTCTTTAACCCTATCCATGACCGAATCCGGGTCAGCTCCGAAGACCTTGTACAGGTTTTCTATTTTAATTTGAGGTTCAGTCATTATGTGCGCCTCCGATATGTCGTTGAGAACGCTTGGCGTAAGCCTGGGAAACACGATCAAAGATGATTGCCAGTGCAACAATGGCGAGTCCATTAAACAGACCCAGAGTGAAATATTGGTTGGTAATGGCCTTTAATACCGGTTGACCTAAACCCTTTACACCAATCATGGATGCAATCACTACCATTGCCAGTGCCATCATGATGGTTTGGTTAATTCCGGCCATTATATTTGGCATTGCCAAGGGTAACTGTACACCAAACAATTTCTGCCATCTATTGGCGCCATAGGCTGTTGCAGCTTCCATAACTTCAGAATCAACCAGACGAATACCCAAATTGGTAAGACGAATAACGGGAGGAATAGCATAGATAATGACGGCAATTAAGCCAGGAATCTTACCAATACCTAACAACATCACAACAGGGATCAAATATACAAAGGCTGGCATGGTTTGCATGACATCCAGCACGGGGGTGATGATCGACTGAGCTCGATTAGAGCCTGCCATAAGAATGCCTATGGGTATCCCCAACGCAATCGAAAGCAGTGTACAGACGGTAATAATGCTCAGGGTTCGCATGGTATCTTCCCACATGCCAAGATACCCGATAGCCAGTAACGAGCCAATTACTGCGACAGACAGCTTCCAGGAACGGGTTGCGCCATAAACAATACCAACGATCACTGCGATCACAATTAACCAGGGAGCATTAATAAGCAGTTTTTCAAACCAGACAAGAAAGATCAGAAGGGGATCGAAGAAAGATTCTATAATATCACCATAGCTTCGGGAAAATTCTCGATAGCCATTATCCAGAGTTTTTCGGATGGCTAATAAATCAGCGCGATCCATTTGGGGAAACTCACTAAACCAGGATGTCTCAGACATCATTTCTCCACTATTTAGGAACAAGAAATAATCATACGCCTATTGTTCATTGATAACATGGATCCTAAAGGAGTCAATATCCCCTAGAATCCATTTGTTACAAATTAATACAATTGTCTCAGTATATTAATTAAAGCGCTGACTTTACTTTTGCTGCTACAGATGAAGATACCCATTTAGTCCAGATATTCTCATAGTTATTCAGGAAGTATTCCGCCGCATACTCGCCATCGGCCTGATTATCTTCCATCCAGGCTAGCACTTCATTCATTTGAGCATTCTTAAATGATCGTTTGCCAATATATCCATAGGCTTCAGGAGACCTTGAGGCAAATGATTCAGTTGTCACAGAATGAACAGGAGATGGCGGGTACATAGTCAACTTGGGATCTGCACAATCGGCCTGTGTAGTACAGCTAAGGAATTGATCCATAACGACACCGGTTCCAAAATCAACTTTTACCATTTTGTATTTACCCAAAACAGCCGTTGGTGCCCAATAGTAACCCAGCCATGCTTCGCCTCGCTCATACGCCTTGGCAATTGAACCGGAAAGACCAGCACCTGAACCCGGGTCTACCAGATCAAAGCCTGCTTCATCCAGGTCGGCAGCATTAAACAGATTTTCACTGGATATCTGGCAATTCCAACCTGCCGGACAACCGTAAAATGCAGACATATCTGGATCGTCCGGGTGCTTAAACAACTTGGCATTAGCTTTAATACCTTCGACTGTAGCAATAGCAGGGTATTTCGCTACCAGATAATCAGGAACCCACCAGCCTTCTTCACCGCCGTCAGATAATGATTTACCTGCATATCGTAAACGTTTTTCCGCAACGCCTTTATCCAAGGCATCTTTCATGGAGTTACTCCACAATTCAGGCGCAATATCAGGTTCACCTTTTTCGATCATTGAAGTTCCTGTAGGCATGGTATCTCCAGGAACCAATTCAGCATCACACCCAAAACCATGGGTAAGGATAAACTTATCTACATTGGCAATGACGGTTGCTGAGTTCCAGTTCATATCGGCGATAGTGACTTTACCACAGGATTCAGCAGAGTAGGCAGCCTGGGATGCAAAAGCGGTAGCTGCGAAAAGAGTACTTACAATAACACTATTCTTGTTCATTATTTCTCCTCAACGAATTTCATTTAGATTTTCTTAGATGGAGGGGGGTATAACCTCAGAGAAATTAAAAAAAGACACTCATCTAAAAAAGCGCCTTTGTTTAAAGCCATTCTCTTTGCGGCCGACAATTAATATCGATCACTGGGTAAAATATAACAAATTTTGGCCCATATAGTAAGGGCAACTGCCCGTTGTCCAATTTACGAAACGTTACAGAATTGTGGGATACAGAATGAATCACGCATTAAAAACTACATTTTTTATCATTGGATTTTGGTTGGTACACCTTAATTCTACTGCTGCCCCCCTGACCGGTTTGATACCTGAAACGGCCCAGGATATTTTGCAGCAACCAGCTTTTCATAGCTGGATGATAGAAGCCATCGAATTGAAAACAGAGTCGGTGATCGGCGATATTAATGAACACCTTGGCAACGAAGCTTATAATCTTCCTCACCTGGTTTTAGGAAATTGCTTACGTCCTATTGGCGCAAAACAAGAGTTTTGGTGTCAAAACATTTTCAGTGGTTTGGCGGGTGTTTCCAATGCTCAGATTGACCGAATTATTCAATGGCATCTAAATTCCCCGGACCTACCTCATGCACAGTACATCTTTGCCCTTTCACTTCATAATCGCGCCTTATTACATCAAGCCGCATCGACTCAACTTGGAAATACGAAGAACGACCAACGCCTGTATCAGTTATTCGAAAATGCGGCATTGATGGAGCTGGATCAAATTCTAGACAGGACACCAGACCACCCGTACGCCGTTGCTTTAAAATTTAACATACTGTCCGCTAATCCTGATGCCAATAGACTGGCAATTGAACAACTGATAAACCACGCTATGGCAGCTCTTCAGGACTCATGGCTAGTTCCTTCTTCTGCTCTGCTTGCATTATCAAATATGGAATCCAAGTCATTTTTACCCTTGGAAAAATTCGTTTATTTCTGGCAGCAAAAGAATGAATCAAATGAAGTGAATGATCTGTTATCTGCCGAAGTAAAATTAATAAAAGCAAAAAGTCACTTCTTGGGACACCCAGATAAACCCAGTAAAAAGCTGGCAGACCAACTGATTTTTGAAGCGTTTGCAACGGGTCTTAGAACACCGAAAATGTTAGTGCTAATGTCTGACAGACCGGCAGGAAAAGCCATCAGTAATCACCAACGCGCCTGGAAATATGCCGCTTACCTTTCGGCACCCGAATCGGTAGAGAATTTGCTCAATTTAAGTGCAGAAAAGTCTTTAGGAAGTTCAGAAGAAAGTTATTGGTACAGCGCTCAGTTAGCCAGACTAAATACCGATCATTTACTACCTAACGTGATGGCTGCAAGTAAAGCGCTGGCCAATAAAAATGAATTGGCAGCAATACCTTTGTTTAATACTGCATTTCAACAGTCGATGATTTCAGCTGAACTATGGCCTATGGCAAAAAAGTTAGATAAACAAGCACTATACACTGACATTCTGATTACAAAATACCTACTCCATAGCTTCAATCTGGAGTCTATTTACATGGAATTTACTCTGGATTATCTGACAAAAAGCCGATATCTATCGCGCAAAGGAATTTCCATGGCTGAACTGTTCATGGTTTACCCTCTGAATCGTTATGTCACTGACGTAGAAGATGCTATTAATGATTCTCCAATGACCAGAGATCAAATGATTCAGTTAGCTAAAATAGAGAATGGTGAGCGCCAGGTCATTCGATTTCCCGAACGCGCTAAATTGGCACTCACACCAGAATTGAACCAACAGCTGATCGCGGCTAGCAATAGTCTCAAGACAAGCCTGCTTGCGAATCTAAAGTCTGAATTTGATCAATATGTCACAGAAATGGATGGACTCTGTTTAGCGGATTGCAAATGGAAAACCAGTGAGTAATCTTTAATAGGGGTTACACACAATATTATGAGCCAGGCTTGACCCTTTTCGGCCAAACCTGTTGAATACCTCAGATTAAAAATAATAAAAATACGGGATCTAAAATGAAAAAGTCTGGAGCCTGGTTAACTCGCTATGCCCTTGAGCAAGTTGGAGTAAAATTTACATTTGGAATTCCAGGTGTTCACAACACTGAAATTTATGACGAACTCAACAAGTCAGAACTTATTAAACCCATACTGGTTTCCCATGAAGTAGGCGCTGCTTTTTCTGCCGATGCAATCAGTAGGGTTGGCGGCAGCATTGGCACCCTAATCGTGGTTCCTGCTGCCGGTTTGACTCATGCAGCCAGTGGCATTGGGGAAGCATTTCTGGATGGCATTCCAATGCTTGTTATCACGGGCGGCACACGTATCGATCTTGATAAATCCTATCAACTACATGAAATGGATCAACATGCTTTTATGGCCGGCATAACCAAAGCGAGTTATTACCCAAAAACGCATAGAGAAATCATTCCGGCAATCTATGACGCCTACAATAAAGCGACACAAGGTGAGCCTGGCCCTGTTTTCATAGAAATACCGGTTAATCTGCAATTGATGACCGGCGATATCCCGGAAATACCAAATTATCAATCGGAAACGTTACCTCCCGAACTAAATATGCATAGCATTGAGCAGGCCGTTCAAATGTTATCTGCTAGTACAAACCCCGGCCTATTTGTAGGCTGGGGAGCCCGGCATGCGCAACAGGAACTGGAAGAACTCGCAGAAATTTATAACATGCCCGTCGCGACAACGCTTCAGGGATTAACGACATTTAAAGCAGACCATCCACTGCATACGGGAATGAGTTTTGGCCGATCTGCCGTTCCTGCCGCTGAAAATGCTTTTAAGAACTGTGATTGCATGCTTGCTGTTGCTACCCGTTTTTCTGAAATTCCGACCGGATCTTATGGTGTTGAGGTACCCGAAGCGCTTATTCATACTGATATTAACCCGGAAGTTTTTTCTAAAAACTATCCTGCAAAAATTGCCATTGAAGGTGATGCCAAATTGGTGCTTAGAGCATTATTATCTGCCAGTGCCCCGTCTGAAAAAAACGAGTCACTTAAAAAGCAGATTCAGGCCGATAAAAAAGCGTACCAGAAGCAATGGTTCTCTCACGATTCTAAAGACAGAGTAAATCCCAAGGTATTTTTCAATGCATTGGATCAACTATTAGATGGCAACGCCATCATTGTTGCTGACGATGGTAACCATACATTTCTCACCGCTGAGTTAATGCCGATTTCGGGTGAACGCCAATTTATTTCTCCTTCTGATTTTAACGCTATGGGTTACGCAGTTCCGGCAACAAACGCCGCAAAGTTATCAAACCCGGATACACAGGTCATTGGAATTGTTGGCGATGGCGCTATGCTCATGACAGGCATGGAGACTATTACAGCGGCAACTCTTGAATTGGGAACAGTCTATTTTATCTTTAACGATGGTGAACTATCACAAATATCGCAGGCACAAGAAATACCCTATAACCGCAAAACCTGTACGCAATTAAATCCAGTGAAGTGGCAAGGTCTAGCCATGGCAACGGGTTGTGAATTTTTAGCCATAGCTAATAATAGCGAAGTAAATGACGTCATAAAAAATGCACTGTCTCTGGCGCAGTGTCATAAGCCGGTCATTGTTGATGTAAATATTGATTACAGTAAGAGAACGCGGTTTACCCAGGGTACGGTAACAACAAACCTCAAGCGATTTGATCTGGCCACCAAGGCTCGATTTATTGGACGTGCAGTAAAACGAAAAATTACCGGATGAATTCTATACAGAAATAAAGCCTTCTCCAGGCTCTATTCCTGTAGCAGATGAGACTTGCAGTGTTTTTCAAGGATAGGGTCTCGCCTGCTCACGCGACCAAAATTGCTCATCACTCATAATCTGTGCACCGGACTAGGTGTTAATCGGACAATCTCAGACCAACTATTTTAACTATTGTATCTATGCCATATAGCACCATCGCTCTTTTTATCTAGAAGCTGCAGCATTTTGTCGTGTGCTTGTTGTTCTTCGTCTGACAACGTATAACTTGCCAAATCCATCCCATTGGTTAACTTTTGAATTTCCGAACCTGAGCCATCTTGATCGGAATCTGTGTCCTTACCACCCCACAGGTTTCTTTGACCACCTGTCATGGCCAGGTAGACTTCTGCTAAAATTTCAGCATCCAAAAGTGCGCCATGTTTCTCACGCATGCTGTTGTCTACAAAATATCTTTTACATAAAGCATCCAGAGAATTTTTTTGGCCCGGA
>Ga0224506_10001037_pt1 | contig 20551 bp, 24 predicted proteins | sample SF_Jan12_sed_USG_2_FD_169108 | JGI IMG/M metagenome (GOLD analysis project Ga0224506, IMG submission 169108) | Sediment microbial communities from San Francisco Bay, California, United States - SF_Jan12_sed_USGS_8_1 | ecosystem: Environmental > Aquatic > Marine > Sediment | place: USA... | reverse complement strand
TGCCATACTCACTGACTTCGACAATATTCATAAACTGAACAATGCCATCAAACACAGCAAGTTACTGAAGAGTGAAGGCAAGCACCACCTGATACGTATCGAGGCCGAAGGCTGTGTGTGGTTTTTCTGTCAGAAAGTATTTCAAACGCAATGGGTGACCGAACAGGGCAATGGCTATATCAGTGCCGTCACCCTGCCAGAAAAAAGCAATCTGGAATACGGCCGGGTTTTGTGGCACATTCGCCAGCAAGAAGAATTTACCATTATCAATTACCGTACCGATATCGTACCTAAATTTTTTGTTCCGCCCCTGATCGGCACCTACATCATGAAAAACAAAATGTTCGAAGAGGCCAAACAAACCATCCAGACCATCGAACGCATAGCTCAGGACGATGAAAACTATTAAAGGCTTCGACAAAAAACTGCTGGCCTGGTTTGATCAGCATGGCCGGCATGATCTACCCTGGCAGACCGAACGGTCCCCCTATCGGGTCTGGGTCTCTGAGATCATGTTACAACAGACCCAGGTGACCACTGTCATCCCCTATTTCGAGCGCTTCATGGCCCGCTTTCCCGATATCACCACACTGGCCACGGCAAAACTGGATGAGGTCTTACACCTCTGGACCGGGCTGGGTTATTACGCCAGGGCCCGCAACCTGCACAAGGCCGCCGGGATGGTTCATGACCATCACAAAGGTATGCTCCCCGTCGAGTTTGATGAGGTCATCGCCCTGCCGGGCATAGGCCGCTCCACTGCGGGCGCTATTCTGGCGCAGTCACTTGGACAGCGACACCCCATCCTGGATGGAAACGTCAAACGTGTCCTCACTCGTCTGCATGCCATCGAAGGCTGGCCGGTAAAAAAAGACATTGAAAACACCCTCTGGCAACTGGCCGAGGACTACACCCCAACATCACGCCTGGCCGATTATACCCAGGCCATCATGGATCTGGGGGCAACCCTCTGTCGCCGAGGCAAACCGGATTGCCCGGCCTGTCCCTTCAACCAGCACTGCCAGGCCAGACAACAGGATAGCGTGCACCTGTTCCCTACTCCCAAAGCCAGGAAAGTCTTACCCGTTAAACAGACCCGTATGCTGCTCCTGCAGGACCAGCAAGGTCAGTTCCTTTTACAACAGCGTCCCCCTGCAGGCATCTGGGGCGGATTGTGGAGTTTTCCCGAGTGCTCACTGGAAACGGATATCGAACAATGGTGCGCAATTGAACTGGGGCTGAATATAGATGTTGATCAACACCAGGAAATCCTGCGCCACACCTTCAGCCATTACCACCTCGACATCCATCCTATTCGAGCCACCCTCAAAAACCACACGGATCGGGTCATGGAAGATGTAGCATCAGTCTGGTATAACACCCGCCAACCTGAAGCCCTGGGCCTGCCAGGTCCAGTCAGACAAATGCTAGAAAACCTGAGCTGATCCAAATCAGCCAGTTAAAACTGAAGGAGAGCAACATGGCGCGAATGGTAAATTGTGTGAAGCTCGGTAAAGAAGCCGAGGGTCTGGAACGCCAGATCTATCCCGGTGAACTGGGAAAGCGCATCTTTGAGTCTGTCTCCAGTGAGGCCTGGCAAATGTGGATGCGCCAGCAGACAATGCTTATCAATGAACACCGTCTGACCCCGGTCAACCCGGAACACCGCGCCATGCTGGAAAAAGAAATGGAAAATTTCTTCTTTGGTGAGGGCTCAGCCGCACCAGAAGGCTATACACCACCCGAAGATTAACCCTACCCCATTGGGGAACTTGACTCCCCGGCGCGATGCCTGTTTAATACGCGGCTCCCCAAGGGGAGGGACGAGTAACGAGGAACCAGGGTTAATCACCAACCCCCCCCACTAGTGATTTCCCGTAGTTGGTTTCCTTGCTACTCGGACCTGTATGTAAGCATCAAATGGCCAGGTAGCTCAGTCGGTAGAGCAGGGGATTGAAAATCCCCGTGTCGGCGGTTCGATTCCGTCCCTGGCCACCACTTCTAGTTTTATACTCTCCATAAGAAATCATCCTGTGCTAACTATCTAAGTTTCATCGGCTATTTCCTGTAGGCAAAATCTCACAGGAAATTCGGCAAAATCTGCTTGATTTTTAACCCACATCAATGATACGGTTTTAAATAATGGAGAAAGGATAGGGGGCAGGAAGATGTTTGTACTAGAAAAGGAATCCGGGGACGTAGTCGCCATGACAACTGGGGGGATTGAGACCCGCATCTCAGTCATCGAGGCCAAAAATGGCCGTTATATACTCGCCATTGATGCGCCGCCCGAGACTATAGTCGAAAGCATTGACCCGGAAAATGAAGAAAGCAGGCTGGAACAGGCCTTACGGGCCAATTATCGTCACGAGCTACTGATGTTCTAGCCATGCGCATATATCGATAAGACATGTGTGGCCTGCATGAGGGAAATCATGCAGGCCTTTTTTGTTCTCATTGGCTATTTTGTGATACGCTTCTCTTTCTAGCTGAAATTTGTTTGTAGCCGATGTATCCCGATCCAATTCCTCCACATATCCATTCTGTCGATGAAATCATCGAAGCACTCTGTCAGGAAGGCTGTCAGGCAGTTCGTCTGTATATAGACCAGCTGGAATCGAATTCACCGATTGAGTTACTCAATGGGCTGGATGATTTAGAAAAGCAAAAGATTCTCAATGAGCTGCAGTCAATTATGTCCGTTTATGACCGATGCCAGCTTGAGGCGCCCCTTGACCATGCTATGGAAGCCGAAAACCAGGGAAGCTGCTAACACTTCATTCAAGATAAGCGGCCCAGTCCACACTCACATCACCGAAAACAAAAAAATGCGGATTCAATAGACTGTCTTTGGTGTTATAGGACAGTGTCTGCATCCCGGTATCGGTCAACCTGCCACCGGCCTCTTCAACAATACACTGGGCTGCGGCGGTATCCCACTCGGATGTGGGACCAAGTCGTGCATAGATATCTGCGCTCCCTTCGGCCACCAGACAAGATTTCAGGGCACTGCCCACACTGAGCAGTTCAACCTCACCAAGATTGGCCACAAAACGGGTAAATGCCTCGGATGGATGGGCGTTGCTACCGGCAACCACTACTGGCTTACGGCATTTCTGTTTGACCATGATGCGTTTAGGTTTCAGGTTATTGGCTTTTTTATAGGCTCCTAGTCCCCGACTGGCGAAATAACACTGTTCCAGTTCCGGGGCATGGACCAGTCCCATGATCGGCCTGCCATCCTGTATGAGGGCAATATTTACAGTGAACTCATCAGTACGGTGGATGAACTCGCGAGTCCCATCCAGAGGGTCGACCAGCCAGTACAGCGGCCATTGCCGACGAACTTCATAAGGGATTTTTGTCCCCTCTTCCGACAGGATAGGGATATCCGGGGTCAGCTCCTGCAGCCCTTCCTCGATAATTTCATGGGCCGCGATATCGGCCTCTGTTAGTGGTGTCTGGTCTGGCTTCTGTTCGACATCATAACCATAACGATAAAAATCCAGGATACGTGCACCGGCCTTAATGGCCAGGGACACAACCGGAGTCTGTAAGACCTGGAGCTGGGCTTTATCCATATCAGGCCAATAATCGATCCCGCACCATATACAATGCAGCGATACTGCGGGCCTCGGTCAGGTCTGGCTGAGCCAGCAGGCCAGCTAAATCTCGCATTGACCAGGGAACTGACTCAACTGGCTCAGGTTCATCACCATCCGCCTGTTGTGGAAAGAGATCCTGGGCCAGCACAATATGCGTGGTCTGATTGGAGTAGCCTGGGGCCAGGGTCATGCTGGTCATATGTTCCAGCGAACGTGCCCCATAACCAATTTCTTCCATGATCTCCCGGTTGGCGGCATCAAGAACGGGTTCATCCTTGCCAATACGTCCCTTAGGAAGGGCCAGCTCGTATCGACCCGTACCTGCCGCATATTCCCGAATCAGTACCACAGTATCTTCATCGAGCATGGGAACAATCAGCACTGCTCCCTGAGGAGAGCCACACATCCGCTCAAACTGCACATGGGTGCCATTGGAAAAGGCAAGATCCAGTTGCTCGATATGGAACAGGCGGGTTTTGGCCAGGGTTTGGGTGGAAAGGATTTCGGGTAGGCGCTTCATGCAATATCGTCTTGGCTTTGTGGCCGGACTGTCAGTTTACCCCAGCCTTGTGACAGGAGTGAAGTCACCTGAATAAGTAATATTCAAAGCGTTTCGATTTCAAAACCGAATTCAGTGCGCAATTTTCCTTCGAATACGGCATCAAAACCGATGCGATCTTTTTTACGCCAGACCTCAAACCCCTTTTGCTCTGCTGGCAAGACATGGGTCGGTTTGAGACCTGTCCCGGAATATCGGATATCCATGGAAACCCGCAGGGGAAAATAGCCATCCAGAAAGCGTCTCATGAAGGGGCCATTCTTCAGGCTATAACTGCCATCATCATTAATAAACAGGGCCCGGGTCCAGGCCTGGATACAGAGTCTCGCATTGGCGGTGATATTGGCCATTTGTACTGATGGCCCCTCAACCCAGGCCCGCTCCATGTTCCTGGATGAGACTACCTTGATATCTTTGATACGGTCCTTGGCAAAAATAATCTGGGCGGCAGCCACCTTGTCGAGATTGGTATGGCACTGCTCCATAAGCACCCAGCCATCCTCCAGGCTATGCGGAAATATGGTCATATTGTTGTGATGGTGATGTAGAGGCTTTTTAGCAGGCGGGCTGACAAACTCCAAGTGCCCATCATTGACCTCCCTGGTGGGCTGAGGGGGCTCAAAACTGTCGCTATTGAACCAGCGCTCCAGTTCTTCCTTAGTGTAATCACTATTGGCCACCACCAGGGCCGGTAACAGACCCAGCAGTACAGGTATAATTTTTCGGAAATTCCTCATTTATATAGCCAATCCTGTCAGTTCCCTATTCCTACAATATAGACAAAATCACCCATGCTGACAGTACCGCCCCATTATATTAGTATCCCTCCATGATTGACTGGTCACGAATTAACACCGTTTTGCTGGATATGGACGGCACCCTGCTGGATCTCCACTTTGATTCCTATTTCTGGCGAGAACATGTCCCCCTCCGTTATGCGGAAAAACATGCCCTAGGCGTTGACGATGCCAAGGCAGTTCTATTTCCCGAATTCCAGAAAGTGGAAGGTACCATGAACTGGTATTGCGTTGATTACTGGACAGATACCCTCGGCCTGGATATTGCTGGTCTCAAGCAGGAAATCGATCACCTCATTGCTATCCATCCCCATGTGCTGGATTTTCTCGACAAACTACGTCAACACGATAAGAAAGTGGTCCTGGTGACCAATGCCCACCAGAAAAGCCTGATGCTAAAACTGGATCGTACTCAGTTGCACAACCACCTGGACCAGATCATTTGCTCTCACGACTACGGCATGCCCAAGGAAGAGACGGTTTTCTGGGATAAATTAAAAGTGGATGTGGATTACGATAAACAGCACACCCTGCTGGTGGATGATAGCCTGCCTGTACTACGCTCGGCCCATCGATATGGTATTGAATTCCTGCTGGCGGTGCACAAACCCGACAGCCAGGATGAACAACGGGATGTTGCCGAGTTCGATGCCATTCACAGCTTTCTGGATATCATGCCCAAAGGCTAGTCGACAAAACGCTTGTCCCAGTTTTTGAAACGCTTGCGACAATAGGTCAGCAGGTTTTCATAAGTTTTAAAATAGTGGTCAAAATGTTTTTCTGCCGGTTCATCATATTCACAAAAATCATTAGAGTAATCACGACAAACCTGTGGGCGTGTTGCGTGAATCTGGCAACCTCCAGTCGGCAACAGGAATCGACATTCATTATTCGCCACCAGAAACCAGCCATCCTCGTCTTTATATATCTGAATATCCTGATGCGCCATTTGCCAGAGCATGTGATCAAAATCATCCTTACTGCGAGGTGCCGGTATTTCCTGAGTCGTATAGGTACAGCAGATAGACTGGGTACACTTCGCACATTTATTGCCTTCTTCAAAAACCACTTTTGCACTACCGGACATACTGATCACCTCTCATTCTGTATGAAATGCATTATACTGGCCTGCAGTCAATCCGCATAACTCCAACCGGGTAAGATATGAAGTTATTCAAATCTAAAGAAGAATTTTTTACTGTCTATATGGCGAACCCTGAGTTTTCCCAGGCATTGATTCGCTTTGTGATCTGGATTCTGGTCAGTGTGCATATCGGTATTGGTATGTACGTCAATTACTATCCACCCCGTTATGACCTGTATCTTTTCTTCTGTTCAACTTTCATCATAATTAGTTTTCTTATTCTGGCCAGCATATTTCGCTTACCCCGGTCTAACTATCGTATCTACTTCACCATTGTTATTGATTTTGGTTCCATTAGTCTGGCCATGCTACTGACTGATGGCGGACCATTCAGTCCTTACTTCCTGCTCTATCCCTGGGTTTTTATTGGTTATGGCGTTCGCTATGGTAAACGTGAACTCTACGCCTCAAGCGTAGCCAGTGTCATTGGCTTTTCCCTGGTGCTCTGGTACTCCGATACCTGGTACTCACATATCCTTGATGTCTCGATCTACATGTTATTGCTGATCCTGTTACCGCCCTATATCACCACCATGATCAGCCGTATTAAGAAAGCACAGGCCGATGCTGACAAAGCCAATCGCGAAAAAAGTGAATTTCTGGCGGCCATGAGCCACGAAATCAGGACGCCCATGAGCGGCATTATTGGCATGAGCAATTTATTAGAGAAGACCAGTCTCGATAAAGAACAGAGAGAATATGTTCAGGGCCTGCAGCAATCCGCCACATCATTACATGCGCTCATTGATGACATCCTTGATGTTTCAAAAATAGAGGCCAATAAGTATCGTCTCAATCCCGACAAGTTTGATCTCTATGAACTCACCCATGGCGTGGCCCAGATGTTTTCGCCGGTTGCCTCAAACAAGGGAATTGATCTGACCTATTATATTGACCCACAGATTCCCAATATCCTGGTAGGTGATGCCAATCGAATACGACAAATCCTGCTAAACCTAATCAGCAATGCCGTTAAATTTACCGATGAAGGCAATGTCTATACCGCCATCCATATCAAAGGACAAAATACCGATAATAAAACAGCACTCATTCGCTTTGAGATCCATGATACTGGTGCTGGGATGGATGCATCTCAGGTAGAGCACATCTTTGAACCTTTTTACCAGGCCGATGCGGGTCGTAGAACTGAACAGGCCGGTACCGGTCTTGGTACCACTATCTCGTATAACCTGGTCAAATTAATGGATGGTGAGATCGGAGTTGAAAGCACTGCAGGCAATGGCAGTACCTTCTGGCTTGAAATCTCGTTGCCTTATAAATCTGAGTTTAAAACACCACCAGATATAGATACTCAATCTAAAATCATGCTGCTCGATCACAATCCTTTCCAACAGAAAATATTCGAACGTTATTGTCAGTACTTAAATATTGAATTTATACCGGTTAGCGATGTTGATAGATTACTAACAGAAGTAAAAAATCTATCTAAAACAAATAAAACTCATCTTTTTATTAACGCGGGCACATGCAAACAAAACTGCAAGGAACTACTTGATGAGCTATACAAAACAAAATCAGACAATCTACAGGTTTATTTGTTGTCTCAACTCACCTCTGGCAACTCTAAAAACCAGTTAGAAAATAAATTAAATAAATTATTGATGCTGCCGATTAGATATCAGGACATAGAAGACTGTTTGTTAGTTAGTGACAGGGAATCTGTTCACAAATCAAGCAACGATAAACAGCAAATAACAACAAAACAATTCAACATTCTGGTCGCGGAGGATAGTGATATAAACGCAAAGGTGATTTCTGTATACCTTTCAAAGGCTGGACATCAGGTAAACCGGGTGACCAATGGTGCCGAGGCCGTCACTGCCCTGCAAAATGACAACTACGATCTTGTTTTAATGGACATGCGCATGCCGGAAATGGATGGACTTGAAGCCACCCGCACCTGGCGTGCGCAGGAAAAGAATAATCAGCACACTCCAATTGTTGCATTAACAGCCAATGCCACCACAGAAGACCGTGAAAAATGCATCGCAGCAGGGATGGACCACTTTTTGAGCAAGCCCGTCAGCCAAAGCCAGCTTTTTGAACTATTATATGAACTAGGAAAACCCGGCACGGAGGCGTAACGCCGATGAATGCTGAACATCTTTACGATGAAAACACAAAATTAAAGAGGCAATTAAGGGCTTTTGTTGAGCAGGCAAAAGATAACGAACAGAAATACCTGCGCCTGAATGCCAATATCCTTAAATTACTGGCGGCCAATGATCTGGCTTCCCTGTTTGAAATCATCCTGTCTGACTATCGCGCAGACTCAAAACTGGATGTTGTCACCCTGACCTTGATCGATGCCGAATATGAAATTCGCCGCACCTTAAAAAATGAAGGGTTTAAATTTGCCAATTACCCCGGGCTGATCTTTGTCGATAGTCGTTACCGACTTCGATCGCGACTGTCCGATGACATGTCTCCGCTGCTTGGTAAATGTGATGAAAAACAAAAAGAATTCTATTTTCCCCGTTATGAACTTCTTGAACCTGTCAGCATGGCAATCCTGCCTCTTATCCGAAATCGGAAACTTGTCGGTTCACTAAACCTTGGTAGTTATCAGGAAAATCGTTTTATCGAAGGCACAGCCACGGACTTTTTTGAGCAATTTACTTCGGTAGTTGCCATCAGTATAGAAAACGCCCTTAACCAGGAGCGTATTAAACAACTTGGGCTTATCGATCCATTGACCGGTGTACACAATCGTCGCTATTTCGATCAACGCCTTGATGAAGAAATCACCCGCGCCGCCCGTACCCAGAAGCCCCTCAGTTGCCTGTTTCTGGATATCGACCACTTCAAGAAATTCAATGATGAGTATGGCCACCAGATTGGTGACCGCGTTCTTCAGGAAGTGGCCGCCATTATTAAGGCGCAAATGCGTGGCAGTGATGTAATGGCCCGTTATGGTGGCGAAGAGTTTGCCGTGCTGCTGTCCAATACCGATACAAAGCTTGCAGCCGATATTGCGGAACGCATTCGCTTTATTATCGCTGAGAATGAATATGAACTTGATGACAATATCCGTTCAAAAATCTCAGTATCAGTCGGTTGTTCCACCATGTTGCCCGAACACGGTTGTGATTCAGAAGAAACTGGTCAGCAACTGGTCGCTAAAGCAGATTCTGCTCTTTATGCGGCAAAAGATAAGGGGCGCAACCAGGTAGTATCACGGGTCATACGCCGCAAGCGTAAAGCACAGTCAAAGGCAAGTTAAGGTCGTAGGGGTTTAACCAGGCTAGTAAATTCTTTAGGTGATACATACTGCAGGATTTCCTTACCAGATTCATTAATGATCAAATCCAGGCCTTTATCAGGATACAACCAGTGCTGAGCCTTTTCATGACTACGAATTTTTTCAGCTGGCTCACCAAAACGGGCTGTGACCATTTCTTCTTCCAGATCGGCATAGGGCATATAGGTCATGGCAACGATCTTAAGACTTTCAATCACCGGTAGGGATTGTGTTTGCATATAATGCTGCGTGACCCCACTTTCCAGCTGCTCTTTTTTGTGGGCTTGTTGTTTTAGATCCTGAAGTACATTGCCTTCATTCTCAACCGTCAGAATCAATTTGCCGCTTAAACCTGCTCGAGTAAACTCCTTATAAAACAACTCCAGTGATAATTTCCCATCCGGGTTTTCGAACAGGGCCAGCTTGGGGCCCTTGCCAAGCATTTGCCATACTTCATCTACCGTAGTGACGCCCAGATGAATACCAAATATCTGGCTACTGCCATCGCTCATTAGGGTAACTTGCCAGGGGTAACGATCAGACTTGGCATAATTTACAGACTCCTGACATCCGGAGAGAATAAATAAAAGAATAAAAACTTTGACCAGGTGTTGGTTCATATTTACACCTCCAACCAGAATGTAACGGGTCCGTCATTGAGCAATGACACTTTCATATCGGCACCAAACTCTCCCGTTGCTACATCAGGGTGTTGAGATTTTATCCTACCCACCAGTTGATCAAACAATCGCTGCCCGATATCAGGAGGAGCGGCTGAGGTAAAACTGGCCCGTGTCCCCTTGCGGGTATCGGCGGCCAGGGTAAATTGAGGTACCAATAACACACCACCGTTAATATCCTGCACACTCAGGTTCATTTTGTCATCACTATCAGGAAAGACTCGATATGTCAGCAGGCGTGAGGCAAGGCGTTCGACTTTTGCTTCATCATCCCCCTTTTGAACGCCGACCAGCACCAGGATACCCTGATTGATTTTTCCAATGATTTGATTATTAACAGTTACGCTGGATTCATTAACACGTTGTAACAGGCCAATCATTTTTTCAGTTCGTAGGATAATTTACGGACGGCTCTAACCAGGGCATGGATTATACCGGGTTCTGATGCAGCGTGCCCGGCATCAGGGACAATAGTAAACTCAGCCTCAGGCCAGACTTGGTGTAGATCCCAGGCGCTCTCGATAGGGCAGACCACATCATAACGACCGTGGATGATATAACCGGGAATATCTTTCAGTTTGTGGGCATCTCTTAACAACTGATTATCGTCGAGGAAGGCATTATTCATAAAGTAATGACACTCGATACGCGCCAGACTCAGGGCCGTATGAGGATTACCAAAATGATCCACCACCGACTTGCTGTGTTTTAGTGTAGCTGTGCGACCCTCCCAGATAGACCATGCTTTGGCAGCTGACATACGGGCAAGTTCGTCATCCCCTGTGAGCCGTTTGTAAAAAGCCGGCACCATGTCATGCCGCTCATCTTCTGGAATGGGTTTGAGAAAATCCTGCCACAGATCAGGAAACAGCCTGCTGGCCCCTGCCTGATAAAACCAGTCGATCTCTTTTTTTCGACACAGGAAAATTCCACGCAGTATCAGTCCCAGTACCTTGTCAGGATGGGTTTCGGCATACAATAAAGATAATGTTGAACCCCATGAGCCACCAAATAGCACCCATTTATCAATCTTCAGGTGCTCACGGATGGCTTCCATATCGGCCACCAGTGCCTGGGAAGTATTCCCTTCTAGCTCGGCATGGGGAGTGGATTTTCCAGAACCACGCTGGTCAAACAGAATGATGCGATAGATATCGGGATCAAAAAACCGCCGGTGATAATCCTCACAGCCTGAACCAGGCCCGCCATGGACAAACACGACTGGCAAACCATCGGGATTACCACATTCCTCAATGTGCAGAACATGAGGTGGGTCCACCGCGAGGGTGTGATTAACATAGGGTCGAATATCAGGGAACAGGACTTCCATAAATTTAGTCCTTAACAATTTCTCCCTTGAAACCCATGATGGTGGCAATACCGATCAATAATAGTCCAGCAAGCACCAACCAGGGCCCTACAGGCAATAAGTTAAGCGCCCATGCTTGATCAAAATTCAGCAGGTATAAACTTCCGGAATGTACTAGTGCACCGGCAATAAATATCCAGCTAATGATTTGTTTAAACAAAGGGGCAACGGCAATAAAACAGAGCACCACACCAGCAGCGATATTTAACAGGGCTTCCAGATTACCATGGGCGTGGGCACCACTTTTAACACTATCGATAGGCTGACGACTATTGAGGAGCTTATTAATAGCGAGAATACCATCGGTATTGGCTTCGGCAATTTTTTTGCCTGATAACTTTTCCAGATCTTCTTCAAACTGGTTGATCTTGAGCTGTTGTAGACGCCCTACCTTGGCCTGCTTTTCTGACTGGGCAATGCCCACGTCAGGCAGCATTTTTACCACCATGTACGGGCCCAGGGCCGCCGTTAATACAAGATAAAGAAAACCGAACACGATATTCTTTTTACCGATCATGCCATTTGCTCCTTAAGATGACTGAGTCATTTATTATTATTGCGAAGTGTTGCCTAAATAATAGCTGTCATCTTAAATAAGACCAGTTTTCAATTTCAAGTCTTATTCTTTTGGGGCACGTGATGCCTTCTTGCGCTCATGTTCCTGTAAAAGCTTCTTACGCAGTCGAATATGATGGGGTGTTACTTCAACCAGTTCATCATCATCGATAAAATCGAGTGCCTGCTCCAGACTCATGATGATCGGTGGTGTCAGGATCAGGTTTTCATCTGTACCGGCTGCACGAACATTGGTCAGTTGCTTGCCTTTAAGCGGGTTGACCACAAGGTCATTGTCTCGGGAGTGAATACCCACCAACATTCCTTCATAGACCTCTTCACCATGACCTATGAACAGGCGACCACGTTCTTGCAAATTAAACAGAGAATAGGCCAGCGCCTTACCCGGACCATTAGCTATCAGCACACCGTTGATACGCTGCCCAAACCTGGCTTTCTTCATCTCACTATAATGACTGAACACACTGTACATGAGGCCAGTACCCTGTGTCGCCGTCATAAACTCGGTGCGAAAGCCGATCAGGCCTCGGGAAGGCATGATGTAATCAAGACGCACACGGCCCTTACCATCCGGGATCATGTCTTTCAGATCTCCACCGCGGGTACCGAGACGTTCCATGACACCACCCTGGTGCTGTTCTTCCACGTCGATGGTGACATTTTCATAGGGTTCCTGCTTTTTACCATCGATTTCTTTAAGAATAACCTCGGGTCGAGATACACCAAGCTCATAACCCTCACGCCGCATGTTCTCGATCAGGATAGAAAGGTGAAGTTCACCACGACCAGAAACACGGAACTTATCGGGGTCTCCCGTCTCCTCTACACGCAAGGCCACGTTATGGATCAACTCACGATCCAGACGCTCACGTATCTGTCTTGACGTCACAAACTTACCGTCTTTACCTGCAAAGGGTGAGTTGTTGACCTGGAAGGTCATACTCACAGTCGGCTCATCGACAGAAAGCGGAGGTAGAATTTCCGGAGTCCCTGGATCACACAGTGTGTCCGAAATATTCAGTTCTTCGATACCGGTAAAGGTAATAATGTCACCGGCCTGGGCCTCAGGCATCTCAACGCGCTCCAGGCCCATAAAACCGTTGATCTGTAATATACGGCCGTTACGGCTTTTTCCATCCGTATCGAGAATCACGACCGGGGTATTGGTCTTGACCTTGCCACGAGTAATTCGACCGATGCCGATAACCCCGACATAACTGTTGTAGTCCAAAGCACTGACCTGCATCTGGAAAGGGCCATCCGCATCCACATCTGGTGCCTGAACATGTTTCACTACGGTCTCAAACAAGGGTGTCATATCCCCATCACGGGCATCGGGATCGTCACTGGCATAGCCGGACAGGCCTGAGGCATAGATGACCGGGAAGTCCAGCTGTTCATCTGTCGCACCCAGTCGATCGAAAAGATCGAAGGTCTGATCCACCACCCAGTCAGGGCGGCCGCCAGGGCGGTCGATCTTATTGATGACCACGATGGGTCTGAGGCCACGGGCCAGGGCCTTCTGGGTCACGAAGCGGGTCTGGGGCATTGGGCCTTCCACCGCATCGACCAACAGCAGTACCGAGTCCACCATGGAGAGCACACGCTCCACCTCACCACCGAAATCGGCGTGTCCAGGGGTATCCACCACGTTGATATGGTAGTCCTGCCACTTGATGGCCGTGTTCTTGGAGAGAATGGTAATACCACGCTCTTTTTCCAGGTCATTAGAGTCCATGACCCGCTCCTCGGCCTCACCACGGGTCACCAGGGTGCCGGATTGTTGCAGAAGCTGGTCAACCAGCGTGGTCTTGCCATGGTCAACGTGAGCGATGATGGCGATATTACGGAGTTTGTTAATGTCGGTCACAGTGTGCCTACCCTGAAAAAGCGCCGATTATACAGGCGAAATGATTAATCTGCTCACATTAATCCCCACAAATTCGGTCACAAATCCAGAATCGCATATTTCAGTTTCCGGCAACTTCGGTCGCTATCAAGACTATTGAAGCCTGGTGTTGGACGTATGTATTTTTCACGAATTTTTGCAGTCGGTATTTTGGCAATGTTTGGTCTGGTGTTCCTGACAAAATCGCTCATACCGGATTCACAGCCTCCACAAACCCACCTGATGCATGGCCTCAAGGCTGTAATCGATCCTGTGACAGGTGAATTTATACGCTCGCCAACACAGGTCGAAGCCCACTCATTACCTGCCGCCAGTTTAACGGCTCAGGACCAAACTAATAACCCAGTCGAAGAAATCCCGCCAGCTCAACCTGGCGTAGGCTATCAAATCAACCTGGAAAACCGTTTCCGCCCTTCGCGGCAGCTCAAGCCAAACGAGTAGGAATCTTTAAAAAAACATGAATAGACTCGTAACAACCCTTGGCTCGCTGCTTTTCATTCTGTCAGTAGGACAGATAGGCTCTGCCCATGCGGCCGCCAGCTTTAACCTGATAAATACCAACACCCAATGCACCGGATTTAATGATCCTCTTCCATCCAGCCCAGTTGGAGGCAACTATGGCATGACCCTTGGGCAACAACGCCTGAATGCCTTTCAATATGCCTCCAACCTGATTGCACAACATCTAGTCAGTAGCACGGAAATCAAGGTCGATGCCTCCATGATTCCTCTGGGAGGAAGTCAGTACAGCGCCGTACTAGGCCAGGCTGGCCCCATCAGTGTGGTACGTGATTTTACAGGGGCACCGGTTAGTAATACCTATTACCCCATCGCATTGGCTGAGGCCCTTTACGGGGCAGATCTCAATGCTGGAAATGATATTGTCGCTGAATTTAATACCGATATTGATACCAGCACCGTACTGGGATCGACCAGTTGGTACTACGGTTTTAATCTGGGTGGTGGTTCTAACGTCGACTTTGTCACTGTCGTAAACCATGAACTCATCCATGGTTTGGGTTTTTTAAACCTGCTGAACCAAAGTGGCCAAAAGTACAATGGACGAAACGATACTTATCTTTTGAAGCTCGAAGGACATGGTTACTCACCTTCTGCAATGAGCAGTATGACAGATGGCCAACGAGCCACCGCAGTCATTGATGAGGGCAACCTGCACTGGATCGGTGCCCAGGTCGTCGCTAATAGTGGTGGCTTGACTGGTGGTAAAGATGTTAATGACCATGTATTTATGTATGCACCCAGTAGTTTCAGTTCTGGTTCATCGGTTTCGCACTTCAGTACTTCACTCAGCCCCAGCGAAACCATGGAGCCCTTCTATTCCGGCCCCAAGCATAAGCCGGGACTGGCTGTTCATCTACTAAAAGATATTGGCTGGACGACCACGGTGGGCTCAGGCTCAGCCAACCTGCAGGTGAGCATATCGGATACTGGGCTAACCACACTGAATGCCAATAATACCTACACCGCCACGGTCACCAATAACGGCAGTGATACCGCCATGGCGACCATGCTGACCTATATGATTCCATTTGGTCACAGTTATGTTTCAGCCACCCCCAGTGCTGGTAGCTGTACTTTCAAAAACCGTATTGTCAGCTGTGATCTGGGCAACCTGGCTAATGCGGGCTCGGCAACTGTAAATGTCGTAACAACTTTGAAGGCTTCAGGAAGTCACACTCATGCAGCGATTGTGAGTAGTGCAACCTCAGATCCTAATTTAAGTGATAATCGAGTATTTAAAACCACCACAGTCAGCGGAACGATTGATACCAGCCTGAGCCTCGGTTCATTCACGGTTAATGGTTCACAACTCACTCAGACAGCAGATGTCACCAACAATGGTCCCTCAGCCGCGACTAACCTGGTGGTTGAATTTAGCTTACCCTCTGGTCTGAGCTTTGTAGGAAGCGGTTCAGGAAGTTGTTGCTCGGCCAACGGTTCCAGTGTGAAATGTCATGTTGCAGAACTGGCCGATCAACAGAGCACCAGCGTCAGTGTTACACTCTCCAACTCAAACTCAAACATTCTCAGCAGCAATGTGACTGTCTCCCAGAACCAGCTCGATGCAAATTCTACCAATAACACAGCCAATGTAGAGATTGCAGCAAGTAGCAAAACTGCCACAAGTGAAGATAGCTGCTTTATTGCCACTGCCGCCTTTGGCAGTTTGCTGGAGAAGGAAGTGAAATGGTTACGACGATTCAGGGATATTTATCTACTAACCAATCAGGCCGGAAAGCAGTTTGTCAGCTTCTATTATCAGACCAGCCCACCTATCGCGAATTTTATTCGCCAAAATGAAGTTTTAAGAGCGATTATGCGCGGTAGTCTTGGACCAGTGGTGGCCCTTAGTCGCTGGTTACTAGCAGAACCAAGAGAAGAGATGACAGAATAAGCTCAGGACGCCTTCTTCTCATCCACATCGACCTGTTCAAGCCGATAACCCTGATGATAAATAGCCGAGAGCCGCCAGCCTTTGTCCGGATCTAGATCCAGTTTCTTGCGAATACGGCTCACATGGGTATCAACGGTGCGTGTATTGAACTCATCACCATGACCCCATACTGAAGAGAGAATGTGGTTACGAGAGAGTAAGCGGCCAAGATTTTTAAACAGAAAACCTACCAGCTCAAACTCTTTCTGAGTCAATTTCACTGACTCATCATTAAAGTACACAGTGTGTTTGGCAAAGTCGATTTTATAAGGTTGAAACTCCAGCACTTCCTGGGCAACTGGCGGCGCAAAACGGCGGGCAACAGCCGTGATACGTGCCAGAAACTCCTTTTGCCGAACCGGCTTGGTAATATAATCATCGGCACCCAGCAGGAGGATTTTTGCAACATCCTCTTCACCCGATTTTTGAGTCATAAAGATAATCGGGACATCAGTAATACTCTGTTCCTGCATCCACTTGAGTACGGCCTCACCATCCATCTCTGGCATCACCCAGTCAAGAATAACCAGATCAAAGCTTTCTCGTTTTAATGAATGGGCAAAGTCCTTGCCACTGGAAAAATACACACACTGATGGCCTTCTTGTTCGAGCCAGATTTTTACCAGTTCAGCCAGGTGCTGATCGTCATCTACCAGTGCAATTCTCACAATTTAATCCTTCTATTCATTCTGTAACAAATATTTTCAGTTAAAGCAGTGTTACATGTATTTACGAATCATCTCGTATAGTACAGACTTTAACAAGCCATACCAGTCTGTTAATTTTAATAAGCTAATAACTCATAAACACCTGATTTAATGATGATTTAAAACCAGCAATACACTTACAACGTATGTCGGTTAGAAGGCTCAAATCATCCTAAAACTATATCCAAACCAGACGCTGATAAACATAGCGGCGGACATATCCAGAACAATATCACGCTATTATTATGGAATTATAGGATATCGATGTTTATGCTTTATATATACACCTAGTAACTTGTAACAATTATTTACGAATGTAGCGTATTTATCGAATATTTCAAATAGACAATAACAAATGATTAAAGACCTGCTCAAACCGAAAAGTCCTTGCCCATGTGGATCTGGCAAATCCTATGATAAATGTTGCAAGCCATTCCATGCTGGAAATGCTGCACCGACCGCGGAAAACCTTATGCGAGCACGGTATTCAGCCTATTGCATGCTGAATAGTGAATACCTGAACCATACCTGGCATCCCGGCTCCCGCCCTAAAAAAGTTAACCTTAGTGATGATAGTGGTGTTCAATGGTTAAAGCTGGAGATCATTCGTAAGGAGCAAGGCAGTGCCAATGATAAAATGGGGGTTATCGAATTCAAGGCCTATTACACCATTGATGATAAACCCGGCTATTTGCACGAAACGAGCAACTTTGTAAAAGAGGATAACCAGTGGTTTTATTTCGATGGGGAAACCGAATACCATAATGATGAAGACCAGGATGACTTCAAGGACTTCAAACCAGTAAGGCGGTTGTCAGTCGAAACCTGAGTGTCACCTAACCTCGCCTGAGCCCCTTCACCCGTATGGCCTCAAGCCAGCCCCACAACAAACCCACCAGGAGTCCCACTGTATGCGCCATATTGGCAATGGGACCTAACCAGCCCGTCCAGCATAAGGCAAACCACACCAGCATCATCACCATGATGTAGTGATGCAGAATCAAACGCGCATTGGGATTAAATCGTCCCTGCGCCCATACGTAGCCCAGCAAACCATACACCACACCGGACATGCCGCCAAAGAAGGGGCCACCATAGAAGTACTGAGCCAGGTTCGATAGCAGGCCAATGACAAATACCAGGGCCCCCAGTTTCCAGGCCTGACTGGTACGCTCAATGGCCCCACCCAACTCCCATAACCAAAGTGAGTTGAACACGATATGTAAAATTCCAAAATGGATAAATATCGGTGTGATCAGACGCCAGTATTCTCCCGCCCTGATTTCCGGTAACAACCAAATACCCTGACCCCGGTATTTGGAAATAAGAAAATTTTCCACGATCAGTCGGTTTTCACCCAGATTACTCGCCAGGGCAATGACGACACAGATACCGACCAGAATAATGGTTAGAACAGGTTGCTGGCTATGCTTGAGAACGTTGTTGATTTTCATTTGTATTTAATTGTGATTGAAGCCAGTCTTCCATCACTTGGCGGGCTTCATCCGGCTTTTCTGTCATGAGCCAGTGATCGGCTTCAATATAGTGTATCTGACTATTGGGAATGGTTTTAATAATTTCCACGTTCTTCTGTAAATTACTCATGGCCGGTCTTTTAGATAATAACACCAGTACCGGACAATCAATGCTATCGATAGGACCCACAGGTCTGATGACCTCAAGGATATCCTGTATGTAGTTAGCCAATGGCATGTACTTCATATCTTCGACAGGACTCATATAAAGCTCAGCGATGTCCTGATGAGGATTCTCCGCAAGATATTGGCGCGTGGCAATATCCAGTTCATACAGACTACGAAACTTAAACTTGCGTTTTCTAAAACCCAACAGATTAAAAAACCAGACCACGAGCAGAATTGTCCACAGGATATAGCGGGTACGACGGGCCAGTACCAGATTACCGGTCAGGTTCTTATCAAAGATCGGATCAATCAGAATCAAGCCATTGACCAGATCGCGATGTTGCATGGCATATTGCATAACAACCTGAGCACCCATGCTATGACCAATCATAAAAACTTTATCAAACTGTTTTGCCTTGAAAATATCATACATGTCTCTTGCCCACTTGCTCCTTGTGATACGGCCATGCCAGAGTGAATCATTGTGGCCTCGAAGATCGAAAGCCATCAGGTTTGCAATCTTCCTTAAACAGGTCTTGTCGATAAACTCATCCCAACGAGTCTTATTGCTGGCAAGTCCATGCACCATACCAATCACGCAACGGTTGAGTTCATTTTTAGCCAGACGAAAACCGATCTTTGCACCATCGCGAACCTGTAGTTGCTGTAATTCAGACTCAGTCTTGCTCATAAGTAATTTTATACCTGATTATTTTTATTCATTACTCCCGTTTGATATGCAGGCAGAAATGGCCTGATTATCTGGGATTGACTTTAAGTTGTTTATCTAAGCCAGTGATTTTGTTTTATTCTGCAATTGTTAATTTTAATTTAGCATTTTCTATCATGATTTATTGATAATTTTTGTCAGTTTTAATTTTTTTCTAGTCTGTTATCTAACTGCATATTTCCTGCCAGCCCTGATTTTTCTAGCACAAATAAAAGTATTTTTAAGTTAAGCAAATCAGCTATGATTATTTTAAAACGGTACGATTAAACAACAAACAATCCAAGGAGAACACCATGGCAATTGCACTAACCATACAGGAGTTTCTTGATTGGGAGGAGATCAGCTATACGGTAATAAAACACCCCTTTACCATGTCTAGCGTTAGTACGGCCGAAGCGGCTCATATTCCAGCCGATCACCTGGCAAAGACCGTTGTTCTAGTAGATGATGTCGGTTTCGTCATGGTCATTCTGCCGGCCGATGAGCATGTTGACCTGCCTCGATTAAGAAAGATCTATAACCGCCAGTTTATGCTTGCCAATGAACAGGAGATCGAAGACCTGTTCTATGACTGCGAGCAAGGTGCTATCCCCGCACTGGGCGAGGCCTACGGTTTTGAAATGTTGGTGGATGACAAACTGCTCACTGAGCAGGAAGACATTTTTGTTGAAGGTGGCGATCACTGTGCTCTTATTCAGTTAGATGGTCAGGATTTCAAACATCTGATGTCTCACGCAGAACACGGGCATTTTTGTCATTAGCCAATAATAGGTTCAACTCACTAAACCCAAGTAATATACTCAGGTTTAAGGGTAATTAGATCACAAAAAATGTAGGGATCAACCTACATTCCATTCAGTTTTGTCCGACATATCAGTCAGGCCACGAGGGCTAAACTAAGCTTCTTCATGGGGACACAACTGATGAGACAAGTCACACTGAAACAAATTCTTTCGCTGCTGCTGATGACAGCCGCCATGGCGCTGATTTTGACCTTTATGCCTGAACAGCAAAATGCTGCTGAACAGATAGAAACCGGCACCAGCCTGATTAAGCAGGCTGCCAAGTAAGCATACGAAATATTACTTATTCCGACGTTGGCTAACGGCCTGGGC